>Ga0209777_10004113_pt1 | contig 17447 bp, 15 predicted proteins | sample FrelakmetHBP12HB_FD_187147 | JGI IMG/M metagenome (GOLD analysis project Ga0209777, IMG submission 187147) | Freshwater lake sediment microbial communities from the University of Notre Dame, USA, for methane emissions studies -HBP12 HB (SPAdes)... | ecosystem: Environmental > Aquatic >...
GAGAAGGATGCCCCAATAAAGTCTGAACCGCGATCGCCAGGCAGAGGATTGGCCGCCACGTCGCCCGCGCCGACTCAAGAACAATTGGAACGCCCTGCTCCGACCAAAAAGCAATCGGAGCCCTCTACGACGACTTCAAAACACCTGGAGCACCCATACAAGGAGATCAGCCTGGACGAAGTGCTCGCAGTTATGAAGGATCCGCAGACGGCCCGCGGATTGAATGTTTTTGTCGACGCGCGCAAAGAAGATGATTTCGCCGAGGGGCACATCCCCGGCGCGGTCCGCTGCTTTCCCTACGAAGTGGAGAAGTGCATAAACAAGGTCCTCGACCGCACCAACGGAGCGGACAAAGTCATCGTCTATTGCGGCGGGGGAGACTGCGAGGACAGCATATTCATGTGTCGAGAGCTGGTGAATGCCGGTGTGCCGTCTGAAGCGATCCACCTCTATGCCGGCGGCTGGAAGGAATGGTCGGCACGCAACGAGCCCGTGCAGTCCGGCGCGGAGGAATGATGACGTCCGCGAGCGGCAATTTTCTTCGCCGATTTGACCAGTCGGGGTTTCTGCTGCTGATCATCCGCCTGGTTTTGGGCGGGACTTTTGTCTGGATGGGGGCCAACAAGGTTGCCGACCCGATCGTCTTCCTGAAGGGCGTTCGTCTCTACGGGCTGCTTCCCGAAACGCCCGGCGTCTACCTCAACTTGACTGCAATCGTGATTCCGTGGGTCGAAGTGGTGGCGGGGACGGCCTTGCTGCTGGGGGTCCAGGTCCGCGGGGCGGCGTTGGGCATTGCCGTAATGCTCTGCGTGTTCACTCCAGCAGTGTTCATTCGCGCCCTGGAGTACATGCACGAAAAGGGGCAATCGTTTTTCGAAGTGGCTTTTGATTGCGGCTGCGGAACCGGAGTCGAGATAATCTGGCGGAAAATGATCAAAAACACATCGCTGTTCATTCTCGCGGTCATGGCGCTGTTTTCGCATTCGCGTCGATTTTGCGGAACGATGTGGTTCGAGCGGCGCAAGCCGGAGTCCCCCTATTGCCACTTCTGCGGATATGAGGCGAAGCGCAAACGTGCCGGTCTCTGTGAAAGCTGCGCTACCCCGCCGTCTATCCCGATTGCCGTTGCCGAACCGGCAGACTGATGTGGGCGCTGCGGTTTCCGTGGTCTTCCCGTCGCCGACGCAGCAACAACTGGCCGACCAATACGACGAGGAAGGTGACGCTTGCACCAGTTCCGCTAATTCTTAACCGTTCAGAAAGATTCGCGGCTGCGCCGACGACGCCGCAGGAGACGAGGGTGATGTCGGCGGATTTGGCCGCGGATGCCCGCCGCGAGGCTAAATTGTTGAGATGCTCCTCGGTTTGATCGAGGTCCTTTCTGGTCATCTGAAAACGGCTATTGGCAAGCTCGGCCCGAAGGACGGCCGCGACAAAGGCCTCGGAAAGAGTGGCGGTTTCGTTCAGTCCGTCCTGCAAGGCGACCAACTCGCCGACGGTTTGGTCGCTTGCGGCGCGGCTGCGTTGAAGGACTTCGTCGATGGAAGCCATGGCTTCGGCTTGTTGTCTGCGAGCGCGCTGGGCGGCCTTCGCCTGAAGTCGTTCCTCGATGTTCTGCATCTGCTCGGTGGTCCGCCGGCGCAGCCCTCGTGCGATGCGCAGGGCGGAGTCCAAACGAAAGTTCTCCGGCGTCTCGATGCTTCCGGCGGCGAATTCGAAGCGGTGATGCTCCGCCTGCAACTGCTGAAACCCGCGGGTCAATTCGGATTGGAGGACATGGTGGCGGGCGTTGTCCGCCGGGTTTTTGGCGATGGCGTTGACCTGCGAACGCATGGCCGACAAGCGCTGCCCGCCCGCGAAGAGGAAATCGTCAAGCAGCGTCCGCAGCCGCTGATAGACATCGAGCACGTCCCCGCTTTGCGGATCAACTTCGTGCTGTTGGAGCGCGGTGAACTCGCTGGTCCAGGCCTGGGAGAATGCCGCCCTGGCGTCTCGATACGACGCCGCCGCACTGGAGAGCTGCTCCGCCGCCGATCGGGCATCCGCCGCCGACCCGTCGGCGAGACAACGGGACAGTTTTTCGGCAAAGGCGGTGCAGGCCGCCTCGATCCCGTCGAGGGCCGGAGACGATCGTTGCCAAACGTTGAGCATGTGCAACTTCAACTCCGTAAGCGTGACGTTCAGCTCTTTGAAATCCTGTTGCAGCGCGTCGTCGGCGAGGAGGGCGGTCCGCCGCTCATCGGGGGATACCACCCCATGCGTCGGCTCCGATTCGTTGCGCAGTTCGCTGAACTTTTCCGCGGCCTGGGTCAGTTTCTCCCGTGCCGACGCAAAGTCCGTGCGAATGTCGTGCCAGCGGGTTAGCAGCGCCTCGCGGTCAATCCGCGGGTCCGTAGCCGGCAACGCGAGAATCGCCGCTTCAAGCTGTTCCTGGGCGTTGGCGAGACGTTCCTGGAACTGCTTGAGGTAAGTGCTCAGAATGTTTTCGCCCTCCGTCGGAGTCGCGCGGGCTTCGTTGGTCAAGTCGTTTAGATGCGACAAGAAGCCCCTGGCGATTGCAGTCGCGCGCTCCACTCCCGCACGGCTATCCGTTGTCTTGAGGCAGATTCGGAGGACCCCGGGTTCCGGTTCGTCCACGAACCAGCCGCCGAGGGCAGCCCGCGAATCCGGGCGCGCGGCAAGGTCGGCCCAGGCGTACTCGAGCAGCTCTTTGCGGTGAAAACCAATTGCGTTCTGCGCTGTCGGGGCGGTTATTCGGAACGTGGCAGCGCAGTGGTTTTGCGATGGTCCGGCCAGAAGCAGCGCTGTTCCGACGATGAGCGCGGCGAGGATAGCCAGTGCGACGCCGGAGAACCTGCGGGGACGGTGCAGCACCGCCGGAACGAATCTGCTGCGCGCCTCCGCGAGCGCAAGCAGTTGAGCCGCCGAATCCGCGGATGCGTTGGGCGGCGGAGCGACGCGCTGGGGACCGACCCGCCGGCCGGGCAGATCCCCAAGCGCCGCGGACTCAGTCGGAGCCCCGGCATTAATGCCGGGGTTCTGAAAAGGTCGCAGGTCAGGACTCAAGGCCGTCGCCCCGGAGAATTCGGTCGATTCGGACCCGGTCTTCGGCTGAGATGGTCCAGCCGATTCCGCCGAGCACGTCGATGACCTGTGAGGGCCTCTGCACGCCGACGATCGGCGCTGTGACCCCGGAATGATACGCCACCCAGTTGATCGCAAGCTGCGTGAGGGTCTTTCCGCAGGCCTGTGCGACTTCTCGCAAGCGCTGCACGACGCTCAGATTGCGGTGGTAGCGTTCGCCCACGAAATCCGGGTCCCGGGCCCGCATTCCCGAGAATCTGGAGTCGGAAGTCAGCGTTCCGGTCAACAGGCCTTTCGCAAGAGGGCTGTACGCCAAGACCGCCAGGCCATGTTCCAAACAGAAGGGAATGAGGTCGTCAGCCGCATGTCGATGAAGCATGGAGAAGCCGGTCTGAACCGCGTCTACTACGCCGAATTCGCGGGCCGCGGCAATCTCCTCGCACCCGAAGTTGCAGAGTCCGGCGGCGCGGATTTTTCCCTGTGTACGCAGAGTCTGCAGGGCCTCCATGGTTTCGCGAATCGGCGTTAGCGGATCGGGCGACTGACACTGGTACAGGTCGATGACCTCGATGCGGAGTCTCCGCAGGCTTTGCTCGCACTCCTGAAGGATGCTTGCCTGCGTCAGTGTGCGGCGCGGGGTCCCATCGCCGTTGCGCGGTGCGATCAGGCCGCATTTCGTAGCGATAAGAACGTCGCCTCGCCGCCCTACAATCGCTTTGCCGACTAGTTCTTCGGCGTGTCCCCAACCATAGCTGGGCGCCGTGTCAATGAGGTTGCAGCCTGCATCAATGGCCTGGTGAATGGCGGCGATCGCCTCACGGTCGTCAACAGGCTGCTTAGCTGAGCTTTCGCCAATTGCCCCGGTAGCCAAAGCGACGATGGATACGCTGAGGCCGCTCTTTCCGACGGGGCGTTGTTCCATCGTTTGGAAGCTCCTGGGGTGGGGTGAACACCGGGCTGGTTATGCCGTGCGTCCAACCAGACACAACCAGCGCATGATAGCTTCGTCTCGGCGGCATAACAAGACGCGGGAACCGTGGGTTCCGGGTACGTGCTTAGCCTCCCCCCTTACAAAGGGGGGATTGAGGGGGGTCGTGCATCGGCGCAAGGAAAAATCTCCTTCCGACAAGCCTTCCTCCAGCGGGTAGCGGGATAGGGTGCGTCCCTGACGCACCATTGCGTGTTGCGATTCTGTGCGGCGCGTCGGGGATGCACCCAACGGTATACCCCCAATCCTGACGCTGATCCCAGCGCCGCGAGCCGCCCCGCCCCTCATTTGACGCCGCTCGCCGCCGCGCTGACAATGCCTTTGATATCAGCCCGTCTGAAGCCGCTGAGGAGGTGTCATGGCCCGCGACTCCGTCAGAGTGCATAAGACAGAGCCGTGAGAACGGAGGCCGAGCGCAACACGCGACTGCTCAATCGGTTGCAGCGGTTAGCTGGCGGACGCTACCCAATTTAGGCGGAAAGGGACCGTCTGCCCCGACGGTTTATGCAGTCTCTTTAGTCATTTTTCGGCAAACGAAAGAACCCAATAATGAGAATCCTTCTTTTCATCTTGGCGATCCTGGCGTTCTTGGCGGGCGGAAGTGTTCTTGCCGCTGCCCAAAGCGCGATTCATGAGATAGAGGCCTTCATCCTTTTCCTGATCGCTGCAGTCTTTTTTTCAGGGGCAGGAATTGTGGAGGCCGTTGTCCTTCTTCGCAAGGACATGGCGTACCTCAGTAAGCAAGCAAACAAGTAATGATTGAATGTTGAACAATGCGGCGGGTGGCATGACTTACGGTTCATGCAGTCTTCCCAATCATCGCTAAGGAGCTATGGAATACGCCGTCCCAATAGGTCTCGTTGTAGTCGTTGCCCTCATAGTCTGGGTAAAGATCGCAAATGCTGCCCGACGGCGCAGGCACAGGGCATTTCTTTTCGCCGAGGCCCGTCAGTTCATGGAGGGAGTCAAGCAGTGCCAGGCACTTCCCACTGTTGCCACGAACATCATCTTGAAGTCTGGCGAGAGTGCGTTTTATTCGGCACCATCTGCGCTGTACGAGACGAGGGCAGTTCGGGAATATCAGTCGGGTTTCGCCGGATTCAGAGTCGTCAAGGGCGTATACATTGGCGGCTCCAAAGGTCGCTCTATCAGCACTCAGGAGTGGAGCAAGATCGACATCGGAATACTCACCTTCACGAACAAGAGACTGATTTTTGATGGAAGGGGTACTGATAGGATCATCATGCTCAACAAGATAGTCTCGGTGGAGTCGAGCCTCAGTGGCGTCGAGGTGTCCGTCGAAGGTCGCCAGAAGAGCATGGTGTTTGAGGCCGCCAATCCGCTCATGGTTGCCACCATCCTTCGCATCTGCTGTCAGGTGGACAATCCGTTAAACCTCTCCCAGACGACTCTGGACGTGAGTTTCGTAGAATGACGAGGCGCTCTAACAGAATCGGTTGAGCGAACTACCGCGCAAGGCGCCCACACTCGGGGCGCTGGGCGGCGGTAAATGCGCATTCTTCAGCACCTCCATCCCCAACCACAATCGCGGCACTTTCCGCGAACCTCAGTCAAGAAAAGCGCGATGATGCAGAGCACAAGCCCGGCTCAGCACGTAAAGAGCGCCGTTACGATTCCGCCGAAGAACAGGCCCCACCCCGGGGGGGACGTGTGCTTGCTTTGCACAATCTCCCATGACCCGCATCGTGGGCATCCGGCAATCATTTATGCTCCGCGCTCGATACGCCATTCTGGCAGTCAGGGGATTGGTCGCGCACGCTCAGGGCTTCTTCGCGCCCATTTTCAGAGCGTCAAGCGGTGGTACGACCTGCGCTAATTTCTTGATGTCGAGGTCAAGGACCTCAACGCGGAATACCGTGAGCAGCGCACCGGCCTCGGATTCATACGAGTGGGTGCCGGAAACGAGAATCGGTTTGTCCAGATGAATCCGTGAACCGTTCGCCATCTTCGCGGTATCCACATTCGTGAGCCAGATGAACGGGTCATGGAAACAGGTCGATAGGTCGATCGGTTTCTCCGGGTCCGGTCCAGTCCAAGACGATGGAACAAAGCCTCCACCTCCTTCGCTTTCATGCACTGTCACGTATCTGCCTCCACCGACATACATGGTACGTTCTACGAGGCGCGGGGGCGGCTGCGGTTCGCGAGGTTTATTGATCCAGCATTCCCCAGTGATTTTCACAAGAGCCTCGGTCGCGGATGCGATACTTGTGACCTCCAACTTGTCGTCGCCGGTGATATACCCCATCTCACCTGTTGCAATTTCGCGGCAGCGGAGCGTTCTGTTCTCGGCTGCGCGCTGACGAACGAAGAATATCCAACGACGTTCAGTTTCCGAGAGCGCATCCCATGCCGCCCGAACGGCGGCTTCGCGTTTCCTGCGCGCCTCGGCCTGAATCTGCTCGCTCGTCCGACCTTCCGGCGCCAAAATTTCGCGCACGACGGCGGCGACGCATCCATCGGAGATTGCAACTTCATCCTTCGCGGGTTTCGCCCAAGCACGCGCATCGCGGACGACGCGACCGTGCGATGCGTCCTTCGGCTGCTTCTTCACGAACTCCCGCAGAGCGTCGATCCGTTCCGGGGGAACCCCGGCGCAGTGCTTCGCAACCTGCTTTTGTTCCCACGTTTGCGGATCGGCATAAGTTGCGGTCCAAGAAAGGCTTACGAAGATGAGGAAAAATCGGGTTGACATTTTCCGAACCTTCCCCTAACATGTCTTCCGATTCGCAGCTACCGCAGCCCAGTCGGCGAACTCCAGCTCGCTATCGGAGTGACGGCATTCTACCGCCGGCAGGGGGCGTGGTCAATTAGACTTGTCGGGGAGCAGCTTGTTGAATCCGTATTGCAGCAGCGAACCGATCTGCGGCGGGGCCGCTTGCAGTTCCGTAGCTTGCTGTGGTTCCTGTCGCCACCGCTCCACGTTCGGAGTGTGGGGAGACAAACGCCTGGAAGCGGGGCGCCCCCACAGGTCTATTTGTAAGTATTGACGACACGTTTACATTTATACGTTATTCGAGTTCCGGTTGCACGAACCGGGTCTGTGAGAGTTCCGGCGGGTCTGTTGCGGCATGCCGGAACCGTCTTATCCGAACCCGGAGCCCCGGCGCGCCGGGGACGGGCTCTGACCCCCCTCAGTCCCCCCTTTGAAAGGGGGGAGGCTGGGCCCGCGCTCCCGGCGCGCCGTGGACGGGCCCTGACCCCCCTTAATCCCCCCTTTGAAAGGGGGGGAGGCTGGCCCCGCGCTGACGCTTGGGTTTTGCGTTTGACAGGGTTTGGCGAATGCTTATACTCGCATGGCTCTGAGCGGTGCCTTGGGAATAGTCGCGTCGCAAGCGACGGTGCAGCGGGCACTTGAAGCCTGGCGATTTCGATCGAGCATCTTCAAGGAGTCGGCGGCGTCCCGGCGGTATTCCAGGGCTAATAAGGCTGTGCGCGGATTGCGCTGCAGCGTGCGGCCAAACGGTTTGCTGCTGTAGCTCAGCCGGTAGAGTGCGTCCTTGGTAAGGACGAGGTCATGGGTTCGATTCCCATCAGCAGCTTAGCAGGGCTGGCAAGCAGATGAGCCTGTCGTGATGCGTCGTTGCGGAGAGAGTCGCCCGCGTGGGCGGCGGACAGGGTCTTCGTTGAAGTCTTCGTGACGGCCTCCTGGGATTGTTGTCGAATCTGGCGGAGAAGACCAGGCTCGATGTGGAACATTAGGCGTCGAGCGAGTGGAGGTATCGACTAAATGGCCAAGGGTGTATTTGAACGGACGAAGCCGCACGTAAACGTCGGTACGATCGGTCACGTTGACCACGGGAAGACAACGCTCACCGCGGCGATAGCCACGGTGCAGAGTGCGAAGGGCCTGTGCAAGGCGATCAGCTACGACGAAGTGGCGAAGGCCTCGGAATCGCAGGGTCGGCGCGATCCGACGAAGATTCTGACCATAGCGACGTCGCACGTGGAGTACGAGACGGAAGCGCGGCATTATGCGCACATCGACTGTCCGGGACACGCGGACTACGTGAAGAACATGATCACGGGCGCGGCCCAAATGGACGGGGCCATTCTGGTCGTGTCCGCAGCCGACGGTCCGATGCCTCAGACGCGCGAGCACATTCTTCTTGCGCGGCAGGTTAACGTTCCCTGCCTTGTCGTCTTCCTTAACAAGATCGACTTGGTTGATGATCCGGAGTTGGTGGAGCTTGTGGAATTGGAAGTGCGCGAGCTGCTCACGAAGTACGATTTCCCCGGCGACGCAATCCCGGTGATCCGGGGCGACTCGCGTGCGGCACTGCAAAACCCCAAGGATGCCGAAAAGACCAAGTGTATCGGCGAGTTGATGACGGCGCTGGATTCGTACGTTCCGATTCCCAAGCGCGACATAGATCAGCCGTTCCTCATGTCCGTAGAAGACGTGTTCAGCATCAAGGGTCGCGGCACGGTGGCGACCGGGCGAATCGAGCGTGGCAAGATCAAGGTCGGCGAGGAAGTTGAAATCGTCGGTCTCATGGAAACCGCAAAGACAACCGTGACCGGCGTCGAGATGTTCAATAAGACGCTCGACTCGGGCATCGCCGGCGACAACGTGGGGTGCCTGCTCCGCGGAACGAAGAAGGAAGAGATTGAGCGCGGACAGGTGCTCGCAGCACCTGCTTCTATTACGCCGCACACTAAGTTTGACGCACAGGTTTACGTCTTGACGCAAGAGGAAGGCGGCCGGCACACGCCGTTCTTCAACGGCTATCGGCCTCAGTTCTACTTCCGCACCACGGACGTGACCGGCGGTCTGATGCTCAAGGGCGCCGAAATGTGTATGCCCGGCGACAACATCGTGATGGAGGTGTCCTTGGGCAAGCCGATCGCCATGGAGCAGGGCCTGCGCTTCGCGGTCCGCGAGGGTGGACGTACTGTCGGCTCCGGCGTTGTAGTGAAGGTCCTCGAATAGGCGGGAGTGATTGTGGCTTCTTTTGAGAAGGATCAAGGATGAATTTACAGCGATCCCATCAAGGAGCGGCGGCACTTCTGGTGACTGTTTGCGGAAGCGCGGCGGCAGGGCCTACTTTACTTGCGACCTATCGAAAAGATGCATCTGCCGGAGGTGGAAGTGCCCCGATTACGGAATTGGCGACGCACTTCGCCCTGCAATTGCCGACAAGCCCGCCGTTTGGGCCGCCCGTGGATCCGAATGTCGGAGTTGGTGTCGGGGTCGTATGGCAGAACGGACAAACAGGTGCCGCTGAATTCACCTCACTGACAGATTCCTATTTTGATTCCTTCGCTCAACACGCGACAGATGGGGTTGACGACTGGATTGGAATCTACACTCCTTGGGGAGGATTCCTACAGCGGGAGTCGGAGGTATTTGGGCACACGCCTGATCTAGGTGGTTTCGAGCTGGATTCGGTTCGCTTGATTGTACATGACTTGAGTTTTGAGCCGCTTCCGAAACTGGACGGGTCGGAAATTTTCTGGGACGTGACCTACGAATTCTACGGGACGCCGGTGCCCGAACCGACCGCACTTGGGTATTTCGTGACTGGATTGCTTCTTGTATCACACACGAAACGGTGATGTCCGCGGAAGCGCTCAGTCGAGGTTGTCGTGCCTAAGTAGTCGGATTGCTTGGCAAGGGACAGACGGGAGATAGGACTGGTACAAGGGCCTGAAGCCCGTTTGGGCGTTGGCACAAGATGCCGTTGCCGTACCGGTATGCAAGGTGACTAATGGCCAAGGCCGCAAAACGCGAATACGTCTGGTTGCAGTGCAAGGAGTGCTCCGACTTGAATTATCGAACGTCGGTGAACGTTCTGGGCGGGACGCCTAAGATCGAGCTTTCCAAGTACTGCAAGCGCGAGCGCAAACATACGACCCACAAGATCAAGAGGAAATAGTCCTCTGTGCCGTCGGTGACGGGAGATAGGGTCTGCTTAGGAGCGTAGCTCAATTGGCAGAGCACCGGTTTCCAAAACCGGCGGTTGGGGGTTCAAGTCCCTCCGCTCCTGTCGATGTCGGGCGCATCCTCGTGAGGGATGTGGCCTGCTCCTTGCGGCGAAGGGAAAAGGCGAAAGCCTTATCGGAAATCGTTGATGGACGAATCGAATTCGACAACGGTAGTGCGTGAAAAGCGTCGCCAGCCTGAGGAAGCCGGGGCCGTCCGGCAGCAGGCGCGGAAGGCGGGGCCCGTCAGCGGGTCCGGCGGCTTCTTCCACCAGTACAAGCCGGAGCAGGGTAAGAACACCCGCACCGGCACGATAGTTGCGGCAGGCGCATTGATCGTATGGGGCGCCTATTTCATCTGGGATCGCTTGCAGGTTTATGAGGGCGACGAATGGTGGAGGCTGCTCATCACGACGGGGATTCCGCTGGCGTTCGCGACTCTTTTTGGGGCCTTTGCCTGGCGGTACTCATTCGCCCATCCGAAGATGGGCGACTTTATGATCGCTACCGAAGGCGAGATGAAAAAGGTCAACTGGTCGAGTCGTAAGGAAATAATCGGTTCGACGAAGGTTGTGATTCTCTTCACCCTGCTGATGGCTATGTTCCTGTTCAGCGTGGACCTGGGGTTTCAGAAATTCTTCCAGATCATCGGAATCTTGAAGGGATGACTGAGCAAGAACAGATATCGCCGCCGCCCGTCGTTGCCGCCGTCAGTCCGGCAGGCATGAAGTGGTACGTGCTGCGCGTAGCCTCGAACAAAGAGGAACAGGTTCGCGACGCGCTGATTCGCAAGGTGAAGATTGAGGGGCTTGAAGATCGAGTCGGACGCATCCTCGTTCCTACGCTAAAAGAAAAGCGGATGAAGGCGGGGGTGCTCAAGATTGTCGAGCGAAAGCTCTACCCCGGCTACGTTTTCGTGGAGATGGCCTGCGAAGACGACGGATCGGTCAACGAATCCGTGTGGTTCCTCATAAAGGAGACCAGCGGTGTCGGCGACTTCATCGGTTCGGATGGAAAGCCGACGAGCATGCCCGACCAGGACGTAACGGGTATGTTGGCGGCGTCGGAAAAGGCCGAGGAGCAGCCGGGGCTATCCGGTTTGAACATTCACAAGGGCGACCAGGTAAAGATCACCGACGGCGCCTTCGAGAGTTACGAAGGCGAAGTCGAGTCGGTTGACGAAAAGCGGGGCATGGTGTCGGTCATCGTATCCATTTTCGGTCGCTCGACACCCGTGGAAGTCGGGTACTGGCAGTTGGAAAAAGTCGAGTAGTTCGTTCGCGATTCGTATCGCGGCGCGCAGGAAAGGTGGAGCGGAACAGTGGGTAAGGCAGCGGGCCCGGCAAAACCGGGCGGTAAGCCTTCGGGTGGGGGCGGTCGCAAGGAGCTGACCGCGACGATTAAGCTCCAGGCGCCCGGTGGGCAGGCGACTCCTGCGCCGCCGATCGGTCCCGCGCTCGGTCAGCACGGGGTGAACATCGGACAGTTCGTTCAGCAGTTCAACGCCCAAACGACGGCAATGAACGGAATGATCGTGTCGGTGGTGATCTCAGTTTTTTCGGATCGCTCCTTCACGTTTCAGGTGAAGAGTCCGCCGGCGTCAGTGTTGCTGAAAGATTCGGCCAAGGTCGCCAAGGGCAGCGGCGTCCCGAACAAGGAAAAGGTCGGGACGGTTACGAAAGCACAGCTTCGCGCGATTGCCGAAAAGAAGCTGCCGGACCTGAATTCCAATTCTATCGAGGCGGCGGAACGGGTCGTGGCGGGAACCGCGAGATCGATGGGAATTGATATTGTTGATTGACGTCGGCGCGATTTCGAGACCGGTTTGTAGGTCGAAAGAGCGAGCGACTGTTGGGGCTAGAATAGCATGGGATATCTGAGCGTTACGTATCGCAAACAGTTGGAAGCCGGCGCTGAGCAGCGGAAAGGCCCGGTCGACGTCGAGAGCGCCGTGGCAGCGGTCAAGCGCATGGCGTCCATCAAGAGCGACCGCTCGTACAAGAATGGCAAGAAGCGCAAAGCCAAGGATCAGACGATCGACATCGTTATGCACCTGGGCATTGATGCGAAACAGGCCGACCAGATGCTACGCGGGGCATTCTCCCTGCCCAAAGGACTGGGTAAATCGCGGACGGTGATTGCGTTTTGCGACGTGGCCACTGCGGCAGCGGCCAAGGAAGCGGGCGCGGTGGACGCGGGGGCCGAGGAATTGATCGCCAAGATCGAGGGCGGATGGTCGGAGTTTGATGTTGCGATCGCTCACCCATCGATGATGGGCAAGGTCGGTAAGCTTGGACGTGTGCTCGGTCCGCAGGGGAAGATGCCCACCCCTAAGTCTGGAACCGTCACGCCTGACGTGGTGTCGGCGGTCAAGGAGTTCGCCGCTGGCCGAATCGAGTTTAGAAACGATGACGGCGGCAACGTCCATCTGCCGGTGGGACGCGCGAGTTTTGCGGAAGCGGACCTGAAGGCCAATGTCGAGGCCGTTATCGAGCATTTTCGTCGCCTCAAGCCGGCAACGGCGAAAGGACAGTATTTCAAAAAAGTGAGCCTTTCCGCGACGCGGACTCCGTCGGTGGCGATTGCGGTCAATGCGTGACGATGAAGGCGCGCCTACGAAGCTGTTCTGTGGCGGCGGGCGTAGATCGGCGGACGAGAGTTCGCGTGATAGATCAATCAGGACGGATCAGCAATGAGCAAGTTCGTTAAGGCGTTGGTTACAGAAGAGCTGCGGTCACGATACGCGGACTTCACGAGTGCGTGCGTCGTGGACCTGACCGGGCTCGACGTTGCCTCGCAGGAGAAGCTGCGCAAAACGCTAAGCGCCAAGTCGGCGATGCTCGAGGTCGTAAAAAACAGTCTGGCGCGTCGTGCATTCGCGGGGGGGCCGCTTGATCCGCTCGGCAAGGTCCTGGAGGGGCCTTGTGCGCTGGTGAGGTCGCGCGAGTCGCTCATCGAGATCGCACGGCTGCTGACTGAGGCCGCGAAGCAGTTCAACAAGCTCAAACTGAAGCAGGCGATCTTGGACGGTGATCCGTCGCTGATGACGATCGAAGAACTTGCGAAGATGAGGGGGCGCCGGGAGTTGCTTGGCGAAGTTGCGATGCTGATCGGCTCGCCGGGCCGCGCGATTGCCGGGTGCTTGAAGTCGCCGCAGTCGAAGATCGCGGGCTGTCTGAAGACGCTCGCGGACAAGGCCGCGTAGATGTGCTTGGGATCATTGGAGCGGTCGTGCGGGCTGACGCCCGCGGGCCGGGTGGCGGGAAAACGCGAAAAATCGTTGCATGCTGACTGGTCCCGGCGCGCCGGGATGAAATGGCCCGCAACGGGCGGGTCGCCTATCGGTGTGGCGAGGTTTGATGTAGACGGAGTGGTTGCTCATGGCGGAAGCAGTTGCGGATTTTAGTTCGAAGATCAGCGAGCTTGCGGAAAAACTCGTGAGTCTGACGGTCAAGGAAGCTCAGTCGCTCGTTGACTGTCTTAAGCAGAAGCACGGGATCGAGCCGGCGGGCGGCGGCGTGATGATGGCGGCAGGCCCGGCGGCGGCTGCGGCTGCCCCAGCCGAGGAAAAAGTGGCGTTCAATGTGATCCTCGCGGCGGTGGGCGATAAGAAGATCCAGGTCATCAAGGTGGTCCGCGCGATTACCGCACTTGGCTTGAAGGAAGCCAAGGATCTGGTGGAGGGTGCCCCCAAGGCAGTGAAGGAAGGTGTCTCGAAGGAAGAGGCCGAGAAGATTAAGAAGGAGATCGAGGAGGCCGGCGGAGCCGTAACGATCTCCTGATTTCTTATTGGGTTTTGACGGCGTGCGCTACGCCGAACCGCCGTGATTGTAAGAGGCGCGGCGAGTTGTTTGCGGCGTGGCGTCGGCCTGATTCTGTTGGGCGGCAAAACGTGCCTTTGGCAGTCCGGCAGGCCGATGGGTTGTGCGGCGTCTGACGATCGGGGCGCAAGTGTCGTACCTGTGGGCAGGACGGGCGGAGCTCCGGGATTAGTCAGACTGATCCGGCCACGCAAAGCGTGTTTGGTCATTTCGCGGCGAAGCGAGATCGACCGGATGGTTGGGACGTCCGGTCAACCGGATGCTTCGTCGATCGAAGAACTGTCCCGAATGGATTTCGTGGTGCGGACAGGGCACGGTGCATGTGGAGGCATCGGCCTGCGGTGTGTTATGCGCAGCGAGGTCGTCTGCTGTTGAGGGCTTGATTCGATGTACGCGACGTTGCCAGTTCGTGATTATGCAAAGGTCGGAGACGGGATTCCGGTTCCCGACCTCATCGGCATTCAGACCCGGTCTTACGCCAGATACCTTCAGGCCGACGTGCCCGCCGAGCATCGCGAGCCTTCCGGCCTGGAAGGACTGCTGCGCGAGATGTTCCCGATGGAGAGTTACGACGGGAAGCTCTCGCTGCACTACATAAGCTACGAATTGGGCAAGGCGCGCTACACGCCCGACGAGTGCCGCGAGCTTCGGTTGACCTACGGCATGCCGCTGCGGATTCGGCTGCGACTCGTTCGCAAGGACAGCGACGAAATCCAGGAAGATCTCGTCTATCTCGGCGACATGCCGATCATGATCGGCGGCGGGGAGTTCATCATCAATGGAGCTGAGCGTGTAATTGTGTCCCAGCTCCATCGCTCTCCGGGCGTGGACTTCATTAAGGATCAGGCCGAGGGCGACCGTGCCCTGCACGCGTGCCGCATCATTCCCGAGCGGGGAAGCTGGATCGAGATTGAGGTCACCAAGAAAGACCTGCTCGTGGTGCGGATCGACCAGTCGAGCAAGTTGCCGGCGACCACGTTTCTGCGGGCCATGGACGCCAAGTACACGACTGACGAGGCCACAGTCGAGGAATTTTACACTACCAAGGTGGTCAAGACCTCGGCCCTCAAGCCCGACATGTACGTGGTCTCGTCGATTGTAGATGAAGAGTCGGATGAGGTCATCGTCCGCGCCGGCTGCCCTATCGGCGACGCCGTCGAGCGCATCCAGAACTCTTCGATCAAGCAGATAAAGGTGATCGCCAAGGTCGGCGACCCGCTGATCCTCAACACTCTGGCGGAGGACGGCAGCCGTTCGCACGAGGAAGCGCTTCTCAAGATTTACGCCCGCTTGCGCCCCGGCAACCCGCCGCAGCTCGACAAGGCCAAGAAGCTCTTCGCCGAGAAGTTCCGCGATGAGAACCGTTATCGACTGGGCAAAGTCGGGCGGTTCCGTCTGAACCGCAAGTTCGAACTGGACGACGACGACGGCTCGATGACGCTGACCGTCCAGGACATCATCAACTGCCTCAAATACCTGCTCAAGCTCCGCACGGGCGAGTCCGCTTTCGCGGTCGACGATATCGACCATCTGGGCAACAGGCGGCTTCGCACCCTCGACGAGCTGTGCGCCGACGAAATGCGCAAAGGATTCCTGAAACTGCGCCGCACAGTGCAGGAGCGCATGAGCCTCAAGGATCCCGACCAGATCGGACGGGTGGCGGAACTGATCAACAGCAAGTCGGTCAGCTCGGCGATCGAGTTGTTCTTCGGCCGCGGCGAGCTTTCGCAAGTCGTCGACCAGACCAACCCGCTGTCTCAGCTTACCCACGAACGGCGCCTTTCGGCGCTGGGCCCAGGCGGACTCAATCGCAAGCGCGCGGGCTTCGAGGTCCGCGACGTGCATATCAGCCACTACGGGCGGATCTGTCCGATTGAGACGCCGGAAGGCACCAACATCGGCCTGATCGCCTCGCTGAGTTTGTACAGCGCAGTCGACGACTACGGATTCCTGATTACGCCTTATCGCAAGGTCGACAAGAACGGCAAACTCGGTGAGCACCGTTTCTTGCGGGCGGACGAGGAGATGCGCGAAGTCCTCGGCCCGCCGGAGGTGGTCGAAGCGGGCGCCGGGCGGTTGAAGGAGGGACCGTTCGTCGCGAGGATGTACGGCGACCTCAAGCAAGTGGAACGCGACCAGGTGACTTACGTTGATATCTCGCCGAAGCAGACGATCGGCGTCTCCGCCGCGCTGATTCCGTTCCTCGAGCACGACGACGCGAACCGTGCGCTGATGGGATCGAACATGCAGCGGCAGGCCGTTCCGCTCCTGAAGGCGGAACCGCCGGTCGTGGCGACGGGCATGGAGCGTGCGGTCGCGATCAACAGCGGGATGGTGGTTAGCGCGCGCACCAGCGGCAAAGTGACGTTCGTCGACGCCCAGCGGATCGTGATCGACGACACCGACGAATACATTTTGCGAAAGTTCCAGGGACTCAATGAGCGCACCTGCATGAACCAGCGGCCGCTTGTCCGCCCCGGCCAGCGAGTCAAGAAGGGCGATATCATTGCCGACGGACCTGCGACAATCAACGGCGAGCTCGCCCTGGGACGCAACGTGCTCGTTGGATTCATGACTTTCGACGGGCATAACTTCGAGGACGCGATCGTTATCAGCGAACGCCTTGTCCGCAACGACGTCTTCACCAGCATTCACATTGACGAGTATGAAATCGAGGTCCGGGAAACCAAGCTGGGGCGCGAGGAGTTCACTTCCGACATACCCAACGTCTCCGAGAAGGCCCTGGCAAACCTGGACGAAAACGGCATCGTACGTATCGGCACGCGGGTCCAGGCGCGGGACATTCTCGTCGGAAAGGTCAGCCCCAAGTCCAAAAGCGAACTCAGCCCGGAAGAGAAGCTTCTGCACGCCATATTCGGGCGGGCGGGAGAGGATGTCAAAAACGATTCCCTCGAACTCCCCGCGGGCGAGGAGGGCACGGTCATCGGAGCGAAGCGCTTCAGCCGCCGGCTAAACATGAGCGACGAGGATCGCAAGAAGCTCAACGAGGAGATCCAACAATACATCGCCGCCCAGAACGGGCGGATAATCTCCTGCTTCAAACAGATGTGTCAGGAGATCGAGGCGACCATCGACCAACCGATGATCGACCCGAATACGCGGCAGAAAGTCGGGCACAGCGATCTGGATGAGGTCATCCTGGAGCAGATCGACATCTTCGCAGAGCAGGTGCGGACCCGCGATCTGAAGTGGATCAAGCCGGCGACAAATCGCGATGACTGCTTGGAGACCACGGATCGCTTCTGGCCGCGCATTCAGGAGATCCAGGAGGAGCGTGACCGCAAGGCGGCGCAGATGAAGCGCGGGGACGAACTTCCGTCGGGCGTCCTGGAAATGGTCAAGGTCTACGTGGCCACCAAGCGTGCGATCTCGGTCGGCGACAAGATGGCGGGCCGGCACGGCAACAAGGGCGTGATCGCGAAAATCGTTCCCGAAGCGGACATGCCGTTTCTGGACGACGGCACGCCGCTGGATATTTTGCTGAACCCGCTCGGCGTTCCCTCGCGTATGAACGTGGGGCAGATACTGGAAACGCATCTGGGTTGGGCAGCGAAGATGCTCGGTTTTCAGGCCATTACGCCGGTGTT
>Ga0209777_10004114_pt1 | contig 17446 bp, 35 predicted proteins | sample FrelakmetHBP12HB_FD_187147 | JGI IMG/M metagenome (GOLD analysis project Ga0209777, IMG submission 187147) | Freshwater lake sediment microbial communities from the University of Notre Dame, USA, for methane emissions studies -HBP12 HB (SPAdes)... | ecosystem: Environmental > Aquatic >...
ACATCAACTACATGATGACAACTTGTTAAGAACAGCACTGCTACGAGTGCTATTAATAAAAGAGATTTTGTTTTCATTTTATGATTTTTTATATAAACGACTATTTTTAAAATTAACGCCATTTTCAATCAATATTTTTTTTATTTTATAATAGTTAAATTTATTTATTTTTTGTATTTCAGTAATTGATTTTTTTTCTTTAATATATAGATTTAATATTTCAAATATTTGTTCATCATTCACAGTAATATATCTTGGATGTTTTTCGTTAATTAATGAATTACTTATTTTCATTTTAGTTTCGGTTGTGCATGGATGGCTTTTACCCTTTCCTGAATTACTTGAATTTCTTTTTCTTTCAAGTAATTTTACGTCTGCAATTTCTTTACCATATTTTTCAACCCAAATATCATAAACTCTTTTACCATACATTGGATTATTTTCACCTGAAAATAATTTACTCCTTTTTTCACTTAATAATCTTTTATCAAATTCATTTTTATTTGAATATGTATCACCACCATCACCACCATAAGTCATATTATAACCATATTCACGCAAATACGTTAAATTTTTACTGATCCAATATCTTTCTCTTTTACGTAAAATATCACGAATGTATGATTTGTTTTCATTTTGATATGATTCGATAATATTCCAAATAAAGTTTTCAAACCCATATTTATTTATTGCACAATAAAAAACATTTTTCTTTAGTAATGAATTTCTTTTATGTATATATTTTCTTCTCTTTAAATTATATGTAAATCCATAGTATTTTTTTCCTGATGGAGAAATTGCACAATAAATAACGCCTTCATATAACATACATATATTTTCATATAAATACTTAAATATTTCATAATTTACTCACTTTGTTTAACATTATTGGTTTTAAGCCATCGAATTTGATAACATATTCAAATATGATTGAATTTTTTTTTCTTGCTATAGCAAGTTCACTTTCGTGATATGCTTCTTTCCAAATCGGTGAGCCATTAAGATTGGTTCTGATGTCTTTATCGTCAACAGGTGAGTAAACATTTACGTTTTCCATAGAGAAGATTTTAAATAGAGAACAAATATAGTAAAGATTTATTTAATTGCAAAGAAAAATGAAATTATTCTTCTTTTTTTATTTTAGTTAAACTATTACTGTAGGTGGTTACACCTGCTATGGATAGTATCATGAAGATAAATCCGCACATGTACCCCCAAAATACGTTCTGAGGTTCAATTGATGTCATATGCACTGCATATACGTAACTTATTAGATACATAAGAAGAATGATTGCCTTCATAACCTTCATGTCTATACGGTTTTGTTTTCATGTGCTTTTATTTTTGTATAAATACTATGTAAAAAAAATGGGGAAGTTATTTCCCCATTTTCGTTTTATCCTACTGGATGCCCCGTGGACATCGCTACAATTTGTATTATCAAGAAGAAAAATTCATTGATAATTATTGTTAGCATCCCGATAGTAAACATTCCTATCACTCCTATCGCTATCAAACTGTATATTGGTTCAACCAACTTCAGTTTTTCCATGAGGATCGTCCAAAGTTCTTTCATAACTACTTACCTGTTGATAACCTGTCATTGATATCCATCAAGAATTTGATGCTAATAGCATCCATTGGGTTTCCACCCTTGCCGTCACCGTTAATAAGTATTGAAGGATATTTAACACCTGCAAGAGCAGTAGCAACGCCAACTTTTGTCTTAAAGTTCCATTCAGCAGCTTCCTGTGGAGTAAGACCTGCGGAAACTTTCAAACGAGCAGCTTCTGCTTCACCCTGACCTTTAAAGATGGCAGCCTTACGGTTTTCATCTTCTCTTTTTGCTTCAAGGGCAGCAACTTCGAACTCTTTTTGAGCAACAGTTACGGCAGATACTTTAACAACTTCCTGTTCGTATTTCGCTTTAGCAACGTTAGCTAATCCCTGCTGTTCTGCAGTAATAGCATCCTGTTTAGCACGAATGGCTTCCTGCTTTGCAAGTTCAGTTTTCATTGCTTCGTCTTTACGTTTGGCAATCATTTCTTCTACTTTAGTATCAAACTGTGGCACATCAATAACACACTCAAGTACTTCACAACCTAATTGCTGAAGCCTGTTTGGTGTTCTTAATGGTTGCCCATCATTACCATATACAAGTACGGTTACACGCTGTTCTTCTACATCGCCTGTACTTGTAGTTTTTTGAATTTTATCGGATTTAGTTACATATATACCATTTCTTAGCTGATCTTCAACTGCTTGTTGAAAAAGAGCAAGAGTGGTGTATGCATCCTGTGCCGAACGTAAGTTAGCGGAAAGTTTAATGGCGTTATTAACAATAGGTACTATACCTGAACGAATAAAATGATCAAAACCCTCAGAATATTCTTTCTTAAGATTAATTGCGCCTTCGGGAGTAACAGGTAATTTAACCCTGATAAGTCCAGAAATTTTGGCTTTTGATCCGTCATTAAAAATAACGTCAACTGCTTCGATATCGGCACTTCCATCACCTTTGTGAGCACCAATTCCGCAAGTTGTTACGTTTTTATACGTACTGATTTGACCAAACCACTGTCCGTATGTACCACCAGCAAACCTGACACTCATAGTACCAGTAAGAGCAGCCTGTTTCACCTGAAAATAACCTGTCTGATTAGTTTCAAAGATTCCTTTTGCTAATACTACAAATAGTAAAGCAAGTACTGCGAATACAATCGCAACGATTTTTTTGTTCTTCATAAAAATAAAATTTAAAAATTAGTAAATAAATGGAAATAATTACAATGTGATATCCCTTTTGAACCAATAATAAAAGGGAATGAGGGCAAGACCGACATTAATTTCGATCTTCTTGAAAATTTGCACCCCGCAAAAATGCAGGATAACGGTTGCATAATAGAACACCATTAAGAAAATGAGTATTCCGATAAAAAAGTCTTCAATCATAGTTTTAAAGTTTTAATTATTAATTGAGAATGTAAAATTACAAATAAAAATTAGATTTCCAAATATTATTTATATTTCGCTATAAAATAATAATGAAATTCTCCAGTAAATCCAAATCTATCCTTGATTGACTTCTCTATAATAAGCCTATCAATTGATTCTAATTCAGGAACAATCAATGGTTCTCTGCCATCGTCATTATCATCGATCATGCTTTCCAATATTTTACCGATAATAATAAAACCACCATCACGACCTGTGAATATACCACGAATTTCTTCATCATCATCAATAAAAATTCTGAGATTTGAATATTTCATCGGATTCACCACTCGTTCTTCGTACTCTTTATATGATACTACTATACCATACATGAAATATTTTTTTGTTTCCATTTTATTTAGGTTTTTGAATTATTGCACTTAAATTATTTTGATAAAGAAAAGCCATAGGTTGTCCATTGTGTACAGTAACTGGCGTATATCCAAGTCCATGTAAATGCATATTCAATTCTTCCTGATAATCAACTTCAGTTAATTGGTTGAAAAAATGCATATATCCTCTACCGTTTTTATCTTTGAGACCCCAATAAATATCATCCTTATTTTCTTTTGTCATAATAAGACAAGCAAAAATAAAGTACCCGCCAGGTTTTAATGCGTTATAACCTTGCTTGAAGTAATTAAATCTGTCCTGCTGTGAGCAATGCTGTAACACATTAACGGAATAGATTATATTAAAGTAATTCGTATCTTGGAGATAATCCGGAATACCACTTTTGTCAATTTCAATGAAATTCTTATATTTCTTTAATTCGGGTGGGATCACGTAATCAATACCAATATATTCGCATTTGTCTTTTACCTGCTCAAAAACATTACCGTGTCCAAATCCTATTTCCAACATAGTCAATGGCTTGGTTTTCTTTTCAATTTTTTCAAGTAAGAAAGGCAAGAGTTTCAGGTTATTGCTTAACATAGTATTATTCTCGTTCACTTGTTTAATGCTCTTGCTTTCTCCACCACATACACTAAGGAGTGGAAAACTCTGATGTGCACGTTGCCAAAACTCTTTATTGTTTATTTTGTTTGGATGAAATCTTTTTACTGCTTGATCCTTTATGATTGTGAGAGCATAAGGTTCTATATTATATGGAATGATCTTTTCATGTAGGTTTTCCATAACAATTGTATGAATCATCCTTGTTGGCATTTTTTGCTTATGTGGTGCATGAAGAAGATATTCATTCGTTTTGAATTTATATGTATCATAATAATCAAACGAATCATTGAAATCTTTTAATCTATATACTTTTTGTTTTTTCATCCGTAATCAATTTAGGATATTTTGCAGTAAGTTCTTTTATTGTCCATTCTTCAATAGAGACATTATCATAAACCGGAGATAGTTCTTCTGTCATGGCTATTTGTGTAAAAAGTTAATGTGAATTGTATCGCTTATAGTCTTTTCTCCATTCCACGGACTGCTTATCCACAGATAAGTACTGTCATTAATTATACGAATTCTGAAATTACCTCTCAGTGCATCCGCTTGACCCTGTGCATATCCTGTTTCGACAAGTTTTTTCATGTTAAGTTCAAGACTTACCAAATTAGCTGCATGCTGTTTCTTTGCAAGATGACTTGTATAGATAAGTAGTGCAACCATTAAGACAAATCCTATACTTGCACCGATTAGTCTGTTTCTTTCAAACTTTTCCATTATCTTACAATTTTCTTTACGCCCGTAAATTGTGCGACTTTAGTTCCTTCGAACTTAAAGGAATATTCAAAAAGTGTTGCATGATTCTTCTTTGCCAAAACAAGTTCAGTTTCATGATAACGTACTCCCTTGAAAATCGGGGAATTACCGAGATTAGTACGAACTTCTTTGTCTTCGACAGGTGAGTAAACTTTTACGGGTTCTAATGTAGCTTTATCCATGATTTATATTTTTAGCAAACATAAGTTAAATTAATTATATTATCAAGAGTTATTTAAAATTTATCATGCGTACCAACTGATATAATATCCGTCAATACCCATGCAGACTTCACCGCATTTAGTTATCATGCCGATAGCATTTTCTGCTTCATAATAAATATATCTTCCTATTCTGAAATACATTATCTTGAGTGTGTTATGAAATAATAGTGAAACGCTCCTGCAACACCGTATTGTTTTCCAACAGAGTTCTGAATGATTGCTTCATCGACCTTATCTAATACGGGAACAAGAAGAGGTTCTTTATAACCCAACAGTGGTATAACATCTTCATTGGTGGTGTGTTCAAGTATTCTACCGATGATTAAGTACTTACCATCACGGCTGTCAAATAGGCAAGAAATATTTTCTTCATCGCCATTCAAGTTCCAATCTTTGTAGGCATCATATGGCACTGATATGCCGTACATGAAATACTGATTGACTGTCTTAATTCTATTCATATCATTAGTATATTAGTTTGTAAGCCAAGTACATAAGTATCAAATGTATTGTATTGTCTGTAATTGTATAAACAACTGCCGAAAAACCACCTTCAAGTACGTCATAACGATTAAGATTGTTTATCGACTTCCAATTATCGTTGTCTTTATTTACGTAATCTTTCAATCCTTTACCCTTGAGATAGTGCATGTACTTCTCTCCAAGTGCGAATCTATCAATAGGATAGTGTGATAAGTATACTGCACATATCCAAATTGGCTGAAAATTCCACATGAATAAGCATACTGCGAAAGTATAGAGAAGACAGTGAACTATTGCAGCTTTAGCACCAGACATTCCATCCTTTGACTTGTTCATTGCCATCCATTCTGTTTGAAAGAGGTAATCTCCCATTAAATGTCCTAATAACATTTCGTACATCATAGCGTAATATTTTTAGTGTTTTTAATCCATCCATAGTATGATTTTACTGTACCACAGTGTAACTTACTCATCCCTTTCATTCTCAAATCATGTTCAACACAAAATTTAGTGAGGTTGGTTATATTTTTATGTACAACACCTTCTGGACTAATAAAAGAATATGAATGAGAATAGTCTTTTATCCACCCCTTATAATAATAAATTTTTCCTTTAAGCAATAATCCAATCGCACCATTTTCCAATTTATTTTCTCTGCAAAATTTTCTAATGTTTTTAAAATTAGTGATTTTATTTTCGGGTGATATTAAGGTATATGTTTTATTTGCCTTTTCGCCCCATGTTTTAGACATTTGGTCTCTAACGGTCTGTGGGATTGTCTTACCCAGATGACTGTTTGACATCTGATTTATTGTCGTAGCATCAAATTTACGACCACTACAATTACCTGCCGTCCAACATATATTATAGTTTAAATTTGCAGGATAATTATCTTTTCTATCATCGAGATATTCTTGTTCTTTAGTCAATATTTTTTCGTCTTCCACCTTTTCTAAAACAATAAATTGAAAATTATCAATTCCATATTTATTGTATGCTCTTTGAAGATGTATACTGTGGTGATTATTTGTTTTTAAATCTTTCTTATGTCTAATCCAACGAGAATTACCGTTACCAATTGCACTACCAATATAAGTGGCATTATTAATTTTATTTACTATAGAATAAATGACTCCCATTTAAATTGTTTTGCTATAAATACTCACCATTTCTTTATTCGTTATAATCGGGTTGACTTGTTAAGTGCCAGAATCCACAAATTTGACATTTATAGCTTCTGATAGGTCTTATGTCTTTCTTACCCATTCTTCTGTTTGACCTTTTGCCGTTAATGTATCTTCTATGATTCTTAGCATAGTTGATAACTGCTTGTGCTTCTTTAAATGACCTATACTGTATCTTCTCACACAGTGGTCTATGAACAGGGATTTCAGCTATTCTACTATTCTCAATTAACTCCCTGTTTGTTTCGGGTAACAGTTGTTCGGGAAACATAGCATTTATTTTTTTAGTTCTTTAACAATAAGTATCAGTAATACTAATATTGAAACAACACCATCAGCAAGTAAATAATTTCTGATTTTATCGTTGAATTTAGTTTGTTCCATTGCATCATCCATGATTTGAAATGCCGTGACAAGTGATACTATAAGCACCAATGTTCCGATATACCAATATCCGATGAAGAACAGTGAGACTAAATATATCAGATATGATATTTCAACAATTGCCAAAGTTTTGTGGTTTATGCGTTCCAAAGAAGCATACCAATATCTTCTTGCAAAAATCAACTTAAAAAGTTCATATGCAATAAAGAAAAGCGTTATCCATACAATTAGTTTCATAGTTCTTAGTTTTTCCAAGTTTCTAAATAATCCAATAAATTATCCTTTGCAAGAGCAATTTGCTCTGTTACTTCATCTTCTTTACGTTTCTTCTGTGCATCCCAAATATTTTGGAGTTGCTCTTCGCTGAAAAATCCCCAAGGAAATAGCTTACTGCTTAATACATCAAGTGTAACAAGTGTGCCGGGATTAAGTTTTTTGTGCATATAATATGCGTACATAACACAATTACCTGCGTTCTTCATATAAAGAAGTAATGCAAGTAATGTTCCGAGAGTTATCTTCAATGTAGTGAGATTTTTAATTCTCAATAAAAACACCTGTGCGGGAAACGATTCGACAAAATCTTTGCAATGAATATAAAAGTCGGAATTCTTATCAACCTCATCAACAGCCATGCTTATTTCGGGTGTCTTAGTCATCAATAATTCCATGAAGAATATTGTATCTTCCTTAGTCATTGGTGTTCCTGGCGTATTTCTTTCGAATGCCTCATTAATTCTATCCATGTAATTCATAGTCGTAATTTTAATGGTTATACGTAGAATAACAGAAAAAGGTTACAATAAAATTCGTTTATTTTACCTCTACATCAACTATTTCGGGAAGTAATGCAACTTTCTTATCGAGATTTGCATATCTTATAATTTCATCATCAACACAGAATTTATATACGTCAGGTCCTGTTACTGTTGGTATTATTTCATCTGCAATCATAATTACTATACCACGTTTGGAAGACTTTAATTCCATTTTCAAGTGTTCGTAATTGTCAATGAATCTGTAGCTATCAACAACAACCATCATTAATTTATCGGGTTTACCGACTTCAATTACGGGTTCGTTTTTAGCAAACAATCCGGTGTTACCGTTTAGTGGAAAAAATGCGTGATAAACGGGATTAATTACGTTTTTTTCAATATCATATGTAAATTGTGGATGAAATACAAACCTAATCTTACCTATTGGTACTCCGTGGTCCAAGAGTAAATTTTGATTTTTTTTGATAAGATTTTTCTCTACTGCTGTAATATCAGTAGTACCAAGTGTATATTTTTCATATACAGTACGACCTTTAAAAATATTGATTCTTCCAAAAAAATTATTTAAAAAATTCATTGCTTTATCGTATTACGTTATCACATAAATCTGAAAACCATTCATAATTATCTTGTGACTTATCTCCCGTTGCATTATCACAACGATAGAATTTCAAATAGAGGTCAAGACAATCAAGTGCATTCAATTCACTTATAAGTTTCTCTGCACGTCTTTTTGCTTTGTACCAATCGCCTTCATCTGTAGTATGCAAATATGCACTATCATACGGTGCACCATCCATAATGAAATTATCAACACTTGATGAATGACAAAAATGAGTTTCGCTATCCATAAGTGTTTGAATCATGAATTTGCGCATATCATACCAATCCTTCACAAAATTTCCAGTAGCAAAGAATTTCTTTTCATCCTTACCGAAATGAATTTCAACGGATTTATACCCCAAATTCTCGGTATTCCCATCATCATAATTTATTGTAGTGTACATGATTACAGGTCTTTATCAACGTGCCTAATTTCAAATTTTTCGAATTGCGGTGAACCACCTACGCCAAGAGCAAAGCCATCAAAAGGTTTTAACCATTTAATAAAGTCTTCGTCAGAACCATCAACCACAGCATTATCACCTGTCATGTAAAGTGCTTTTTCACCTTTCACTTCGGGTGGAAATATAACTTTAATTTCACCAAAGTTCATGGTAATCTTAATAGTTTCAGGCATAGTAGCCTTCAATTCATCAGTTAAGAGTAGATTTATCATAGCAATTCTTTTAAAACAATAAGTAATAAAAACAATATTGATACTATGTTATCGGCAATTATAAATCCTCTGATCCTCTTATCAAATTTAGTTTTTTCAATAACATCATCAGTTGTTTGAAGTGCAGTAATTACCGATGTTATTAATATTGCAACACCGACATACCAATAGGGAGTGAAAAATAAGTAAATTAAGAAAAACAAATACATTAAATCCAATAATCTCAATACTTTATTTCTTTTTTTAAGACAGGCAATTCTCCAATATGTACCTGCCATGAATAGTTTGAGTAATTCGTAGAGAATAAACAATATTGAAAGATATGCAATTAATTTCATAGTTTTGCTTTTCTCTATTATACGTTGGTCAAGCCTATATGTTACAAAATAACCTAAGTATTTTTATAGTGTGCAACTGCATCATCCAAAACAGCAAATCTGATTACTTCATCATCTACACTGAATTTGTATGGTATTGGTTCACCTTGTAAGCCATTTACAATTTCATCATTAATCATGATTGCAATACCTCTTTTACAACGTTTAAGTGTTTCTTTCAGATATGCATAATTATCGTCAAATTTATAACTACCCACAACAACAGTCATTAATTTATCAGGTTTGCCAACTTCGATAACTGGTTCGTCTTTAGCAAATCTGCCGTTGTTGCCGTTCATCGGAAAGAACGCATGATAAACAGGATTGATAACATTTTTATCCACATCATAATTAAATTGTGGATGAAATACAAACCTGACCTTATTAATAGGAACTCCATGATCTGATAAAAGATTCTGATTTTTTTTAATCAGGTTTTGTTGTACGGCAGTAACTGATGTTGTACCAAGAGTATATTTTTCGTATACAATTTTCTTTCTGAAAATTTCAAAAATTTTATTAGGAAGTTCAGGATGAAATAACAATAAGCCATAGAGCACCCAAAATACTACAAGTCCAATCCATACGATTGTTGCTAATTTTAGAAAAAAATCTGTTATCATAGTTATTTAATTAAATCAATAAACCATTCATAATTATCCTGAGATTTATTACCAGTTGCATTATCACAACGATAAAATTTCAAATATAAATCCAAGCAATCAATATCTTCAAGAAATTCAATAAGATTATTTGCACGTCTTTCTGCTTTGTACCAATCGCCACGTCTTCCACCTGCAGACCAAGCATTATATGCATCATCATGAGTTTTAATTATTGCCAAAACTTTTGAATTATGACAATACTTACTTGCAAATTTATTTGCAAAAGCACCATGATGATTATCACCTGCTTTAGGTTTTGTATGGTCCACCTTATGTTTAAAGGTGTCATGCAAAATTGCAATCAATCGCAAGTCTGACCTGTCTTCATCATCGGCATAAAACTTGTCAATGTTACCGAGCACTTCCTCTATATGATATATAACTTGCCCTTCTTTATGTCCTGGGCGAGGTTTGCCATAATTAATGCCTTCAATAAATTCGGAAGTATTGCAAATTGCTACTTCAATGCCGTTTTCAGGCTTAATTATTTCTAATGCTTCTTTAATTTTTATATTCATAATATGTTTTTATTTTCAATAAATTCAATACACTCTGTTATTGTTTTTTCTTTATTCTTATGGTAATCATTTTCCCAAACAATTTTTATTTGGTATCCTCTTTTTCTTGCATTATCTAATTTAATTTCATCTTCTTTCCAAATATCTTCGGCTTTTTTATTAATAAATTTTATGGGCATATCAGATGATTTATATTTTGCGGGATTTGCATGAAATTTATCACCATTAAATTCAATAATCTTTTTTATGTCTTCAATTACAAAATCAAAGTTAGTTGAATGAACACCGCAACTAAATTCATGATTAAGTTCCCCAAAATATATTTTTTCATATTTAACCGTTAAACTTTTATATACGTTCCAAAACAATTCTTGGGAAACCGATGACCAATTATTTTTATTTATTTTATTATATTCTTTAAAATACGATTTCTCAGATACTGCCTTACTTCTTTCAATATATTTTATGTTTCCTTCAATTTCACCATATTTTTTAATGAACCAAGATAATGAAAAAACACCCTTCATACTATTTCTAAAATTTTCATACTGTTCAGCACTTAGTCTTTCTTTCTTTGTACCAATAAGATTACTTTGAGCATTACTTAACCTAATTGATTTTAAATGTTTCCTTTCTTCACTCTTATCGTCCCATTCTTTATTAATCTTTTCAACATCAATATTAAGATAATTTAATAAATAATCTTGATAAAGCATTCCTTCATGTTTATTAAGTAAATGTGATGCGATACCCGATGCACTTTTAAACTCAATTCCACAAATTTTACAAATAAATGGTGGAAAAATTTTAATTTTTACTTTGGTTTTATATCGTTTTTTCGAACATACTTTATTCATCTTTTATCTTATAAAATTCTGTTGGGTTTTCTTCATCAATTTCAAAACCCCAATATCCATAAAAGAAGTTCTGTAATTGATGTACGTACTTGATGTGTTCCAATATGCTACTGCAACCACCCATGTTGTGAAATACTGTTATTCCACCCTTAAATCCACGAACTTTTAGTCCTGCAGATTCTGCAATCCAATCATAATTAGCACCTGTTGTATGTGGCATTACTTCTTCGATGTCCATTTTGAGTGTCTTGCACCATTCCAAATCAATCGGAATACCTACCATAAAATGCCAATATCCCAAATCATCATATTTAACACGATAGAAAGGTTCAAGTGCCCTTCTTCTGGAAGAGAACTCAAACTCTTTCACATAATTACCTTCACGAATATCATTTAGTTTCATATCACAATTTTATCTCGAAACGTTCTTTCATCTTATCAAGAGTAATCGTAGGAACATTATGATTGTTCTGTCCACCATGACGGTTTTCAACAACGACAGAGAATACTTTGTATCCAAACTGTCTTGCTAAATCCAAGTATGGTGTTAATTCCCTTTCAGTAGTACAGGTATTTGAAACAACAATGCGCAGAATTTGCTTCTTCATGAATCTCCTGCACTTACGTTGACACCATTCGTGTGCCCTACCGATCTTTTCGGCTTTCCAAACATACTTACCGTTTGGCAATACAAAATAGTCATCAGCACAGCATACTGCCTTGATGCCAAGTGCTTTTGCCAATGCACTTTTGCCTGACCCTGGGCAACCCCTTAATAATATAAGTGACTTTTCCATAATGCAATTATACGAATAATATCCGGAAATGTTACAAAAAACTAATTTAATTTTACAATTTTATCTGAAATTAATTTATCGAGTTCATTATGATAGATAATACCGAAGTCCAATACTTTGAATTTGAGATTGTTTTCATCACAATACTTCTTTGCTGATTCAAATTTCAGTGTGTTGAGTGGTGTATTGTGTAATCTTAGTGGTTTCACTTCAACAAGATATTTGTCATCAATAATATAATCTGGTGAATATGTTCTTTCATTACCATTATAACTTAGATATTTAATTTTTATTTTTTCGGCAGATATGATTTTTAGTTTGAATCGTTCACACGTCAATATAAACTTTAATTCATGTAAACTCCGGAAGTAAAAGTTTTTGTACCAACCATGAATACCCCTACCCGACTTGGGTGGCGTTTCTTTTCCATACATTGAATTGTTAGTGCCTTTCTTTTTAAGTGATATTTTGGCTTTCCAAGCAATTTCTCGTTTTTTTGCTTCTTCAACGCCATATTTTTCAACCCAAATATCAAATACTTTTTTACCATACATTGGATTTAATTCTCCGGAAGTAACCAAACTCATTTTATCTCGAAATTCTTGGGTTTTATACGATTCGATATTATCAGTATGACATTGGATCATTATTTTTTTTGATTCTTCACTATGCTTTTTATCTTGAAATCCATTTTTTCTTATGCCGGATTTCATTTCAGCATTTACTACATCAATATGGCTACCATATTTCTTATATCTCTGCCTGCTGGAACAGGGTCTACATGGTGTTTTTTTCTTTTCATGAGCATTTCTATTATATTTGCTCGAATGAGTTATTGTATCACCACATTTCGGACATTTTCTTGTGTATTCTTCCATAGTATAAAATTTATTATAAATACTATAGAAGAACCAAGAAGACCACTAAGAATTATTGCTTCTCGGATTCTTTTCCTAATTTAGTCTCAGTTAATTTCGGTTCTTCTTTGGGCGGTTGAACGTTAACAACTACATGTTCGTCATTTCTTTGTTCGGTTTTTGGTGGCTGAACATTGGCTGTCTTTTGTTCATCATTAAGTTTTAAAAATTCTGACATTTTTTTAGTTTAAAATAAAAATTATTACCATTAATATTATATTAAGCAACAAGAAATTTTTGAACGACTCTTTTAGTTTGGTTAATGTATTATTTCTTATTTGATTAACATCCAAATTTGATTCAATGCATTTTTGAATAGCACCTAATTCAGCCTTCATCAATTCTTCTATAGTGCTATTAGTGTCGATGTATTTTACATATGTTTTAATATCACTATTGGTAAGATAATAGTTGCCTCTATAGAGATATACTTTAAAGTATATACTTGTAACATATACGATACCAAGTAACTGATAAATACCGAACAATAAAAATGATTCAGTAGTTATATATTTTTCATAATTACTAATTGAATTACAAATTAGTACAATAATGCCCGTAACAACACCCATCCACATATATGAAAAATTACGTAATTTTTCTTCAATTCGTGCTACCTCATGATATTGCTCATTCAGCATATTTTTGGCAATTTCTAATACTTCATTTAGTTTTTCCATACTGCAATTATACGAAGAATCACTTATAATGTTACAATAATTTACCAAATAATTTCTTCGGCAGCAAGTCTTACTCCAATAATCTTAATTTCTTCATCAATATCCATTGATCTATTGAGACTGCCATCCAAATCAATAACAGGTTTTTTTGGCATACTATCTCTTTTGGCTTCCATATACAGCATTGCCTTATTTGCTGCTTCATTATAATCTTTTGCTATAACATAAATTGGTTTCGGACCACCGAAACGAAAATTCATAAAATTCGGCATTGTGGGTTCTCCGAATTCAACTATAAACAATTTCTTTTCACTCATGCTCATATCCATATTTTTTAATTAATTGCTTTCTTACTTCCATTAATGCTTTACCTAAAAGGTTCTGACCTTTCCAATTTGCAGGATCAAGACAATCATCATCTTCCCAATGTAAGCCGATTCCCCATATGGTATCATATGGACTGGCTTCAACAAGTATTTTATCTCCGGTTTCAAAAAGAGTATGTCGTAGTCTTGAACTCTGATCATACTTAGCATAGTTGACAGCAACCATTATATTGTAACTAACTTCAGACCATTTATGTGCATCAAATCCTTTAACTAAACGACCTAATTTTTTACATCTTGCAGGATCGGGATTTTTTACAATATTTGCTGCGGTTTCCATATCACCGAAAAACACTGCTTTCTCCCACATGAACGCCTGTTCAGTATTGAAGAATGTAATGCCTTTATGCTTTATGAATGGAAGTCTACATTCATACCAATTGGAGAACTCTGACCCCCAAAAGAACACATATTTATCCGTTACTCTTTCCATATCAATTCATTTTACTGATTTCGTGTTCATTTGCCATGTTATAATATTTTTCAACTATGTCAGGCGGTGCAGGTAATACTACAATTCTATCAGCAATATCAACAAGTCCATATTCGGGATTTGTTAACATTTCTTTTTTATATGCAATAAATTCTGCCTCTGTTGGTTCTTTCCATAAACCAATGAAGTGTACAACTGCCACTTCTTCATCAACCTCATTCTGTGGATCGACTGCTATTATCCCATGTGTGAATTTTTTCATTTCAATCAAGTTTAGTCGTTAATACTGTTGCAGTAAGACTTGGACGTGTTAATGCAACATATTTTATTTGATTACGTTCTTTCAATACCCAATTTGCATTAATATCATTCTCTAAAACAAATACGTGTGAATAAGTACTGCCTTGTGATTTATGTCCTGTTATAGCGTAACCATAATCCAAATCTTTCACAATTACATCACCGCTACCTCTGATCATGCCGTTTTTATATTTCTCAACAGTCTTCATTACAAGATTATTGCGCCTAAATTCATAGTATTTTGTCCACATTTTCTTATTTGACTTGCCCATATCTCGGAAAAAATCGTGCATGTCAGCATATAAATGCAAATTGTCATGGTCATTAGTGTCGATAATGAACACATCAACAAATTTAAATTTGCTATGCGCCAGGTTTTCCCTTAATTTAACCATCCAACCTTTGATACCGTAATGGTTTTCTTCCAAATCACTTTTGGTCATTACACGGTAATCGGCACTATTTTCAATAATATTGTAACGTTGGTTCTCTGCACTGACACTTCTATATGCCATAAGTACATCACCGACTTCAATAACATCTGTTTTATCACCAAGTAGTTCTCCCCGGATTACTTTATTTGCAGCCATAACTGTTTCATTTCTCCATGCAATGACTTTCACGAAATCCGTATCTTTCTTATATTCATCATTATTGAATTTTTCCAACATTGCTTGTCGGAATTGCCATTTGTCAACTGTAAAGATAACTCCCTCACCTAAATCATTCATATTGGTTTGCCTTAAGAAACCACCGTCAAGCCTATCAAGATTGTTTCTAAGGGCATCATATACAAAAGCCAATGGATTGGTATCATTCTGTCTTTCAATCTTTGTAAGCCAATGAAATTCGTTATCTGTTTGACTGAACACAACTGATTCTTTCTCACCTACTGGTGGAATTTGTGCCGGGTCACCCATAAACAGTACTTTGGTTCTGCCTTTCTTGGTGAGTTCCTTAATTAAATTATATAATTCTTGATTTATCATTGATGCTTCATCTATGATAACCCAATTATAGTCACAGATTCTCGGAATAGCTATTGGGTTAAAGATAGGTGAGTTGGGATTAAATTCATCCAAGTTTACATCCGGGCGAAGTCCACAAAGTGCATGAAGTGTTTGACCATCCTCACCAGTGGTATTCATAACCACCTTCTTTGCTTTGTGTGTAGGTGCACTGACAACAACTCCCCAATGATAATCATCGAGTATTTTCTTAATAATAGTACTCTTACCTGTTCCCGCATATCCGGCAAGTGTGAAGAAAATCTCATTGTCTTTCTTCATCCACTGACGAATCTTATTCACACCATCATACTGTTCAGGATTGAAAGTAATCAGTTTACCGTTTGGGAGCAATAACTGATTATCTTGTTCAGTCTTATGCTTGGGTGGTTTACCAGTGAATAAGTCATCAAAATCATCGAAATTCTTTGAAAGACTTTTTAATGAACCTTTACTCATTTAGTTGCCCCTTTGAGAATTTTAACAAGTTTTTTTAAATCTTCCAATCTACGAAATTGAATTTCCGGTATCTCGTATAGTTCAACCTCATATCCACCATTTTCTTTTTCATCATTGGTGTTTGAGATAAGAACTCCCTTACCATCCTTTGATTCAAACACATAATAATGATATTCACAATCCATTGCACTGGTCGGAATATTATCTTCTCTTTTAAAACCTAACTTAAGTAGGTCTTTTGCTTTTATTTTACTCATTTGCTGTCTCTTCTTATATTTTCAAAAAATGTTTTGTTGTGAAAAATCACTGCAGCTTTAATGGTTTCATCGTGATTAAATGCCCAACTATGGTCTTGATAGGTAGCATAAAAATCTTCAAGTTTTACCCATTCAACCAATGCAGTTTCTTTACAAGTGAATTTTTCAATATCAACCGGAAACTTATCCATATCTTTGCTGAAATCAAAGACTGATAGATAGATATGAGAGATATTCTGACGTTTATCCTCTGATGGTTTGTCTTTGATTTTAAATGGTTCACCGTCATTATTAAACAGCAGATACTTATCATATTCCGGGAGATACATTGAAGTTTCTTCATAGACTTCACGTATCATTGCTTCTTGACGTGATTCATTAAAGTCCAAATAACCACAAGGAATACCATATTTATTTGCTTCATCACGCATCGTATTAGACCTCCGGGTTATAAGAATTTGCATACCTACATTAGTAAATGCAAACACTACACCCACAACAGCAGTTGACCTGCCGATGAAAAAGTCTTGATTAATGGTCAGTCCACAACCATCAGTATAATGATATCTTATATGCTGATTAGGTTTGTTGTTGAATTTTGGTGCTTCCATCGTTCTGTAATTTAATGATTTTTTCTTTTAATGACCATATTCTCATTGTGCCAAGCCAAGCTATTTTAAGTTGTTCTTCGGGTGTTAATTTTCTTGTGTTTTTTCTTTTCTCTGGTTTCCGTTTTTCTCTCATATA
>Ga0209777_10004115_pt1 | contig 17443 bp, 20 predicted proteins | sample FrelakmetHBP12HB_FD_187147 | JGI IMG/M metagenome (GOLD analysis project Ga0209777, IMG submission 187147) | Freshwater lake sediment microbial communities from the University of Notre Dame, USA, for methane emissions studies -HBP12 HB (SPAdes)... | ecosystem: Environmental > Aquatic >...
TACACGATGACGGAAGTATTATTACTGACTCACAAAGGCTGCCCAGTGTGCCCGATAGCGAAAAGCTTCTGGGAGAAACTGCAGCAGAGCTGTGATTTCGATTACAGACATATTGAGATATACACGCCCGAGGGCATCCAGTTAATTCGTCAATATAACATCCGAAGCGTTCCAACTACCCTTATCGACAAGAAAGTGGAGTTTGTTGGCGTGCCGGACCGCGACAAGGCGCTTGCAAAAGTCAATTGCGTTAATTCGAAACAATAGTTGCTCGCGGTACTTCATAAGCGAGGTTATAAATAAGCGCCTCGAGCTGAATTCTCTCATTCAATCCCTGGAGCCTGGCGTAATCTGCGTTGCTCAACGTAATAAGAAACTTAGCGAGTGACTCTTCAGGCAGGCCCATCACGCGAACGTGAGCTCGCATTTGGGTGAGGATTTCACTGCCGCTAAGACCGGTTTCTAGCAAGAGACGATCGAGCACCTGCTTCGCTTTGGGAGCTTCGTTTTGCAAAGCAAGTTGCAGCAGCTCCGAAACCCCCTTTGGGTCCAGGCGCTCTGCAAGCGTATCTAAATCGAGCGGGTGAGCATCAGAAGAACTGCTTTCTGCCACTATTTGGAGTAGTGTGAGTGCTCTTCGAAGATTTCCGTTGCTAAGACGTACAACCGACAGACATCGTTCTTCTGTCAACGCGAAGCCTTCGTCGGTTGCGATTCGTCGTAGGTAGGCGAGCATGGTGTCGGTGGGGAGTTGTGTGAAATGCATTGGCAAACAACGCGATCTAATGGGAATAATAACTCGCGATGGCCGCTCGGTAGCTAAGATAAATTTGCAGGTTCGACTGTAACGTTCAATTATCCTTCGCAACGCTTGTTGAGCGTCTAGCGTCAAGGCATCAGCCTCATTGATAAACAGAATTCGGTAAGGAGCAGCTAGCGGAGCGATTCCAGCAAGTCGATTCATAATCAGCTTGAAATTGTCAAGCACGCCCTTTCGTTCGTCGTAAAAACGCGCCAAACTGCGTGACGCTTCCAGGTACTTGCGGCCTTGTTCAAAGATATTCGACGCATTGAGCTCTGTGAAGTTGCCCTCCCAAACGTCGCCGAAAAGTTCCCTTGCAACGACTTCAGCGGCTGAACTCTTGCCCGTCCCTGCCGGGCCGCTGAAGAGCAGATTCGGCAAGTTCTTGGTTTCAACAATTCGCTCTAGTTGAACCTTAACGATAGGCTGGCCCAACATCGCTTCGAATGATTGCGGGCGGTATTTCTGCACCCACAGGAGATCTAGGCCAACGCGAGGTGTATGCGTGTGTATCTCTTCCTTCCGATTAATAGCTTTCTTTGTACGCTAAATAAGGGCTCTGTTAGTGCACCATTCTAGCTGACTTTCGAGCGAGCTCCTAGAACATCAGGCCGTGCGTAATCGATTGTAGCAGGGTAGCTCCTTCAAGCGTCTATCTAAAAACGCTCTTTCGTGCCGCGCAACGCGGTTAAGCTTTAAGGAAACTATTAACGACATCTACTATGAAGATGTCGAATGGTCAGGGCGCCGTTGTCGGCGTCACGCTTGTGCAAATCAAGCAGCTGGTCTCCGCGCGGATGTGATCAATCGGCTCGATGAATGCAAATTGGCTCTTTTAGCTCCTTTAACGTGTAGTGAAATGCGCTTATAGCGTTGGGGGTGGTTTCTGGAAAAAAAGTATTGCAGTTAAAAAGAAGCTTCTTTGGCACTATATGACGCCGACGCTCCAATTAGCTCTTTGCGGCCTTTCTAAGTCTTAATCTCTGCTCGCGCTCACTTTGAGTTGTCTTCCAGCTCTCGCTCTTCTTCTTGGGCATCTATGGGTATGCTTCTAAACCTTTGACTATCTGCGCTACCGGCTGAATTTTTCCCCGGTTCAACTTCGGTTTCAGCCTCGTTTATCGGAATTTGCCGTGGTTGCTCCTTACGGTGTTCTGAAGTGGGCTGAACTGTCTGCGCGGGGGGGCGTGTGCTGGTACGTGGCTCATTGTCATTGTCGCGAAGTAGTCTCAAAATGAGATAGGCTAAAATTATCAGGAGAATAATGACTATAATTACGATCCCTAACGACGTCGGAAACAAGAATCCGTTGGAATTCTGGGCGCCGATACTTGAAGTATTCTCGACTTTTGAAATTGGAACGATGATACGGGTGGTTTTGTTTGTTGTTAAAAGGCGGCTCGCTTGCGTTGAGTTGCTCAACGCAGCGGACTGAAATGCTAATACTCGCAGTTTTGAATTCGCATTCAAGCTGAGAGTTGTCTCCACCTGTTTGTTTGTCTGGCCATTGGTATTAATTGTAGTCTGCTGACTTGTCTCTGAGTCGACTGCTACACGTGCGATTGTCTGGCTGCTCGGCACCGCTGCTCCGGCCCAAGAAGGTGCTGTTATGCAGGATGCTGCGACAAACGCTACAAGCAAGCCTGCGACGAGAAGCGAGGCGGTTCTTATCATGAGCTATAGACAGTTCCGACAGAGGTGCTAAATATACAAGTAGGCTTCGATGTGGTTTCCTTAGAAGTTATTAACGATCAAGACTGTGACGGCGTAGACGAATCTCAGACCGTCTAGCAGGCATTTGCGCTGGTGGTGTTTCTTGTCGGAAAAGCCCATGATGCGCCCTGCTGGGTCGATAGTGCGACCTCGTTGCTCTTATCTCCCCATTGATCGTGAAAATAGGATGCAGGCGCACCGTACACCTCGTTTTCTCTAACAAACTCCATGAACCATGAGAGTGCCTTCCTATGGGATGACGTACTCCACACAGCTATAGCTCCAGTAAAAAAAAATCGGGAATCAACAGTCCATAGGCCCCCTGGTCGACTCCTTCTTACATGAAGGACTCAATAGCCTGGATTGAATGCCAGATGTGGTCGCGCGTCCACAGTTCCTTAGCGTGAAATCGGAGGCCGGGTTGAATCGCAACAAAAACGGAGTTTCATTCGTGCAGTTTCTCCCCCCGCCCTTGAATTATGCGCCCTCTTGAAAATTCATTAGGCCCGTGTCGTCAAGCCTGTAGATGTCGACCTTGGTAAGATGCAGCGTCTCCGAGGAATTCTTGGATTCTCAAGAGCTGGTTGTATTTCGCGTTGCGGTCACTCCGTGCTGGTGCACCAGTTTTAATGAACTCTGAGCCTAATGCGACTGAAACGTCGGCAATAGTCGTATCCTCAGTCTCGCCTGACCGGTGGCTTACAACTACCGAATAGCCATTCCGAAAGGCAAGAGTTGCTGCATCGAAAGCTTCAGACATCGTTCCAATTTGGTTTAGCTTCAAGAGCAAAGCGTTTGCCGCTCCGAGACTTATGCCTTTGGAGAGTCGTTCGACGTTCGTGACGAACAAATCATCCCCTACAATAATTGTTCCAGGGAGTCGCGACGTTAACTGGGCGAAGTCTTCAAAAGCATCCTCGCTGAATGGATCTTCGATAAGAATTAAAGGATATCGGTCTACTAAATCCTCGTAGTAATTGCTAAGTTCTGTGGAAGAGAGTCGCTTGCCGTCTATAGAATACGTTTTTGTTGTCTTGTCGTAGAACTCGGATGCAGCACAGTCAACACCGAGCCGCATCTCCTGAACGTAACCTGCCTCGCCGATGGCCGTTATTATAGCGTCGAGTGCCTCAGAAGATGAATGAAGCGGGGGGGTGAACCCTCCCTCGTCTCCAACATTCGTGGCCCCTAGTCCGTATTTCTCCTGCAAAACTCGCTTTAGCTCGTGATAGGTCTCGACGCCCATTCTGAGGGCGTCGGAAAACGTCTCTGCTCCTATCGGTATGATAAAAAACTCTTGAATGGACAGTGCGTTTCCAGCGTGCGCCCCTCCGTTAATGACGTTCATCAATGGCACGGGCAACGTGTAGGCATTCGGACCCCCCAGATACTCGTAAAGGTGCATGTTGACGGAATTTGCGGCTGCGCGAGCAACGGCCATTGACACTCCTAGAATGGCATTTGCTCCGAGATTTGACTTATTAGGAGTCCCGTCAAGGTCGTTCATCGATTGGTCAATGCTTCGCTGCGCTCGAACGTCCATCCCGATGAGTTCTTCTTCTATAATTTCATTGACGTTGCTTACTGCCTGGAAAACGGTTTTTCCTCCGAAGCCCGTTTCGTGGTCTCGAAGTTCAAGTGCTTCGTTTGACCCAGTGGATGCGCCGGAAGGCACAATCGCCCTGCCGAAGCCACAACCCGTGAGAACTTCTACCTCCACTGTAGGATTTCCGCGCGAATCGAGGACTTGTCTCCCTAAAACTCCTTCTATTTCGAACACAATTCCAGTATCTTCTGCTATTCAATCTTAATCTTATCGCTAACGCGAGCTCTTTCGTTGCCTTCAAACGTGATCAGTTAGCTTGTACGGGTTGCTGAGCGGGGCGAGCAAAGTCTCGCGTTAAACATTCTCTATATCCACCCCTCCGTAGATGTATTTGCCTTTTCTTGTCGACAGGACGAAACAGCCTGTATAAGGTGCTTCGCTTACGAACCGCCCATAGATAGCCGCCGTTGTGTGGCCCAATGTGCGCAGGCTTATCGCTTAGACAATTTTAAATCCTTACAGCTGCAATTTGGAGCGGATGTCTGGGAAGAGATTCTCCAAGGATGGTCTTGTTTTCGGCGTTGGTTTGAACGTCTTAGTCCTTGGGATTGTGAGTCTGTTAGCCGATATGAGCACGGAGATGGTTTATCCGCTCATTCCTCTTTTTCTCGTTAACGCGCTCGGTGCAACGTTCATTGACGTGGGCCTTATTGAGGGCGTTGCTGAAAGCACAGCAAGCATACTGAAGTTAGTTTCAGGATTTCTCTCCGACCGGTTCGGGAAACGCAAGCCCTTGGTGTACTCTGGCTATGCGATTGCTGCGATCGCAAAGCCCCTGTTGGCACTCGCAACCGCGTGGCAACAAGTCTTGGCGATTCGGTTTTTTGATCGCCTAGGCAAGGGCATAAGGGGCTCAGCGCGTGATGCCATCGTATCAGAGTCAAAGAGTCTTGGGGTGGGCAGGTCGTTCGGCTTTCAACGCTCTCTCGATACGTTAGGGGCTGTTATCGGCCCGCTTATCGCGGTAGCTCTATTTGGCATACTGAGCTTTAGAGGGCTGTTCCTCCTCGCATTCATTCCAGGCATAGTTGCTGCTGTTCTTGTGGTGTTTTTCGTCAAAGAGACTGCTGTCGTGCCGCGAAGCAAACAGTCATACAAGATATCCTTCAGTTCGTTTGACGCGAACTTTCGCATTTTTCTCTTGGGGCTTGTTCTCTTCTTTGTTGGAAATTCAAGCGACGCTTTCCTCTTTTTACGTGCGCAAAACCTCGGCATCCCGATACTCGTGGTACCGCTACTCTATCTCTTGATGAACGTCATCTATGCGGTTACTGCCTTACCTTTTGGCATCGTCTCAGACAGGATAGGACGCAAGGCGGTACTTTTGATGGGCTTCGCGATCTTTTTCATAGTCTATCTGGGATTTGCATTCGCCTCGTCTGCACTCGTTGTTTGGGTTCTTTTTCCAGTTTACGGACTCTATTATGGTCTTACTGACGGAGTGTCCAAAGCGCTCGTGTCTGATCTCGCCCCTCCGCATCTCAAAGCCACCGCATTTGGTACGTATTACTTCGTCGTCGGCGCCGTCGCTTTTCCAGCTAGCTTGATTGCTGGTACGCTCTGGCAAACGGTCGGCTCTAAGTTTGCCTTTCTCTACGGCGCGCTCATGGCCGTAGTCGCCGTGTTTATAATCGGCTTTTTCGTGCGCAGTGACCGACCAATCAACAAATCCGTGAAATAAGCCCTCTTCAAGTACCGCTTGAAGGGCTTAGCGAAGCGTGCCTTGCGGAGCAGCGCGAGGCAAACACAACTGAGTCTTCGACCGAAAGTTTAACCGACGCTGTGCTGAATCGACTCATGCTCATGCCCAATTGCAAGAGCGCCGTTTGGGGGGTCTTTTGACAAACAATTATAGCTGCTGCAAGAAATTTTATATAGAACAACAACTCTACTTATTTCGGAGGTTAGCATAGTGATAGGTGGTCAACCGATTCTCATTCTCCGTGAAGGAACACAAAGGACGAAGGGCAGGGAAGCCCAGTCTATGAATTTTACAGCATGCAGGGCCGTGGCTGAAGCAGTGCGAACTACGCTCGGACCAAAAGGCATGGACAAGATGCTCGTTGACTCAATGGGTGAGGTCGTCATAACAAACGACGGCGCTACGATATTGAAGGAAATGGACATCGAGCATCCTGCAGCAAAGATGATAGTAGAGGTCGCTAAGACGCAGGATGATGAAGTAGGCGACGGCACAACAACAGCTGTTATCTTGGCAGGTGAATTGCTTAAGAATGCCGAGGAACTACTTGAGCAAGATATCCATCCGACGGTCATCGAAAAAGGCTACAACCTCGCTGCAGAAAAAGCGATTGAGGTTGCAGAATCGATGTCTCGGCGCGTTTCGATAAACGACGACGACCTGTTGAAGAAGATTGCTCAGACGGCGCTCACGGGCAAGGGGACTGATGTAGGAAAAGACGTTCTTTCCGAGCTCGTGGTTGGGGCGGTCAAAAAAGTCGCTCAGAAGGATAACAAGAAGTTCAAAGTCGATGAGGAAGACATCAGAATTGAAAAGAAATTATCTGGTTCTGTCTCTGATTCAGAACTCGTAGAGGGTGTCGTCATCGACAAAGAACGCGCTGCTGAGGGAATGCCGCGAAAAGTATGCGATGCGTGGATCCTCGTCTATGATCAGCCATTGGAGCTAACCAAAACCAAAACCGATGCTAAAATCAAGATAAAAGATCCTACTCAAATGAAGCTCTTTATGGAACGCGATCACGAAGCGCTTATCGAAAAGGCTGACAAGATTCTGGCAAGCGGTGCAAATGTCGTGTTTTGCCAGAAGGGCATCGACGATCTCGTCCAATGGCATTTTTCGCGGAAGAATGTGATGGCAGTGGAGAACGTCAAACGAGAAGATATTGAGACGATCTCTAAGGTGACCGGCGCCCGGGTTGTATCCAGCTTAGATGATTTAAGCAGATCTGACTTAGGCCGAGCAGGCGAGATTGAAGAGACTACTGATATCGAATCAAGCTGTGGTACCTGTGGCATTGATTAGAGAGAGGTCCCAACAATGATAACAATAAAAGACTGTAAGAACCCGCGGGTCGTCAGTATTGTCGTTCACGGTGGCGCCGATCATATCGTCGACGAGACCGAAAGAGCGGTGTATGATGCGATTCGGGTTGTTCAAGCTTCGATCGAAGACGGTGAGGTCGTCGCAGGTGGAAGTGCTCCTGAAGTAGAAATTGCCATGCAACTGCGCAACTATGCTTCAACACTCAGTGGGAGGGAGCAGCTGGCGGTCATCGCATTTGCCGAAGCGATCGAGATAATCCCAAAAACGCTTGCCGAAAACTCGGGTTTAGATCCGATGGACTCACTCGTTGGCTTGAGAACTGCCCACGAATCGGGAAATAAAACGATGGGGCTTCAAATTTCAACAGGAAAAGCCACTGACATGTGGCCTGACGTTATAGAGCCTCTGAGAACCAAGAAGCAGGCTATTTTATCAGCTACTGAAGCTGCGAACATGATCCTTCGAATCGATGACGTGATTCAAGCCGCTACGTTTTCGCAGGGGCCATCCGAAGAGGAAATGGCCGGCATGTCCGATCAAATGATGGATCAAGTATAAATCTAGTGCTGCTGCAGACTTCACGTGATCTGCAGCGCTCGTTTCTTTTTTTAACAATTGTTTTACGTTGATGTCAAATCTACGGTAGCCTTTGGGCTGCAACAAAAATCGGCAAAATTCGAAACAATTTCAGAATACTGTTATTCTGTTTATGAGAGGTACTCTTCAGCTTCGTCTTTTGTGATCTCTTTATAGGAGCTCATGGTTTCGCAGGTAGGGCATATACCCGGAGGATTTTCCCCAAAATGAATGTCGTCACAGACCGTGCAGTGGAAATACCGCTTCATAAACCTCAAAAAAAGCTCTAATTATTTAGCTCTTTTGCTATAACGTCTCGAGAGTGTCCTTTACTCACTTAAACCGTTTTGCGACGTTTAGCCGACCACGTGGGATACCGCCCCTCGGCAAAAAGAGCTCTGCCTAAGCTTTACAGTGAGGATAGGATGTTTAGATAATTTAAAAGGAAACTAGCAGCATACGGGTAGTGGTTCTATCCGCCGAGCGTGATATCCTGCTTATCATACCAATCGAGCGCTGCAAAGAAATGTTCAGGCTTGAAATCAGGCCAATACTCGTCGACAATGTAGATATCTGAGTAAACAGATTGTACCGGCATAAATCCACTTAGCCGTCTTCTACCCCCCCACCGAATTATTAAATCAATTCGTGATACATCGGACGATCGTATCAGCGTATTGACGTTTCCGCTCTGCGGTGAGGATTTTGGCGAGGTATAGAGAGGTTTCAAGTCCCATTGCCAGTCATAGTTGACTAGGAAATTCACTTTAATTTTCCCCGTGCCAAACTTCGTTCTTTTTGTGTACGGGCGGAGCTCCTGTGGGAACATCGGGGAGTTTGAGTCTCCCACGACAAGTAGGCAAGCATCCTCCAGCTTGAGCATCTCTACGCCGTCAATACATGCTTTTTGGAATGCTCGCCTTTGCTCTTTGGTTCTTTTTGTATTGTCTTGAGTGAAGCCGTAAGTTGTGACCTCTTTGACACCAATATTCGTACACAATCTGAGCACTTCTAACCCAGGGGACAAACCCGATTCGTAACCCGCCTTTTTTGGCAAACCCCTGGCGACTGCCCAGCGGCGGTTCCCGTCGGGAATGATGCCGATATGACATGGTATTCTAGCCATACAACCTTTAGTTTGAAAACAGGAATCGATATTATCTTCCTTAAGGTTCATAATCTTTGTGGGCGCATTTATGACTTTTTGCGCGTTCTTACGAGTTATTTGACACTTTAAGCTGTTTCGGGGCTTTTAGGGGTGCGACTTAAGTCACTGCTAAATGTTTGTGTAAGTTCACAATGAGGGACTTTACATAGGTGGCAATCAAAGGGCGCTGTGTGGGTTTGACATCATTTGTTTCAAACGTACACGGTTCTTCGTGAGGTACCGCGTTTGCAGTAAAACTGTTTATAGTTTGTAGCGATTTATGGCCTATGTGGGACAACTTATTGATACGTAAGTAGTACAGTTAGAGTACAACAAGATCAAGCACCTGCATGAAACCGACAGACCACTCTGAAGAACCTCTCGGACCTGCCGTTTGGGGGGTGCATTTGTCGAACTCGCATAATCTGACAAAGGAAGAACGAGAAACGCTTCTTTTTAAGTTAAATCGACTCTTCACGTTCGTTGGGACAGAAGTTCCAGAAGAGATCGAACTTGACGGACAAGTCGTTGCGCTCCACGAAGTTATGTGGCGTTTGATAAATCATAAAAGGGAACTTACTCATGAGGAGTTTTCTGCAGTTCAAAGGCTTTACACGGCGATTGAGAGAAAGATCCAAGAAATTGAATCTACAATTAAGAGCCAGGATATCAACGAGCACCAAGCCCTCGCTTTATTTATAGAAGCGCAAGGTTTAATTCGCGCTGCTATCGAACTTCGAGACTTTGAGCAAGGCAAGCTGCTTGACAATTATGTGAAGATGACCTCTGAAAAAAGAAACGAAGCCCAAAAAAGGTGGCTTAGTTATCTTAAGAAAATACAATAGACTTTTAGAGGTTATGAATCTGTTAATGTCTCCTGAAACGAAAAGGTTGAATTTAGGCGCTACGTAGGGGCTTTAAAAAGCCTGTCTACTTTTCGGTGTCACAAAGCATTGCTTGTGCTATCTGGAGATTCGCAAAGAAATCATCACACGAGGCTATCACGGTCCGCAGCTTGCTCGCTCTCAGTACTGCAAGCACTTTTTTCCCTTTAGCCTTCATTAGTATTTGAGGCGTGTTATCAGGTTGGAGAGCTTCGGCAAGTAAGGGTGCTTTTGGATGCTCGTAAACGATGATGGCAGCGATCATTGTTAGCGCGGGTGAGAAATTAGCGGAGACAAAATCCTTAATATTTGTTTGCTGCCGTCGACTTATCCTCTCGTTAAATCGCGCGTCAGCTTCTGGAAACCGTAAGACGCTTAATGCACCCTATCGTGAGATCAGCATCTCTACGGTATCTAATCTGTACGACCACTCGCGTGGTAGCACAGCTTTCCTCTTGTAGTAGTTGACAAGCCTTCGAATCTTCGACTCTGTTAGTTGAAGGGCTCGTTTATTGTGCAGATCCTTCTTATTTTCCTCAAGATGATCTCTGAGATTTAGCGCTTTAGTGATAAGATTGAACAAATCTTCAGGGAGTTCAGGGGCGACTCCGCCATCGCGAAGTAATTCCGTTAGACTCTTCTTCGTCACCGATTTGACATCCGGTATGCCGTACGTGTCCCTCAGGACGATGCCGATTTGGCTCGAAGAAAGCCCGGTGTTTCGCAGCTCAACCACGAGTTTCTGTACTTCTTCTGGGGTTGTCGTGATTGGAACAGTACTTGTAACCGGCCTAGTCGATCCAGACACTCCTTTCCTTCTTGCGTGCATTCGCGCCATTTAAGCTTCTTACTCCTGTCAGATAGTCCCTATGCGGTATAGGGTATGTTATTCTATGAGCCCCTCTTATATAATTGTCGTTGCCCATTTTACGAATAGTTCTGCCGCTTTACTGCGGTGCGATATAGCATTCTTCTCATCGATCGTCATCTCTCCAAAAGTGCGACCCTCGTGTTCGAAGATGGGGTCGAATCCGAAACCGCCATGGCCTCTTGATGCAACTATGCGTCCTTCGACCTGTCCCCGGAATATCTTAAAACCGTTATAGTAGCTTCCGATGAATGATTCAAATCGGGCTGGGCCCCCTTCGCCGACGAGTTTGACTAAGCCGCTGTTACCTATAGTTCTATAGACGTACGACGAGAACGGCCCAGGGAACCCGTGGAGAGCGTTAACGAAGAGACCAGAGTCTTCAATGATAAACGGTGCTGGGAACTTTTTCTGGCAGTAGGCAAGCCCGTAACGAACGACGTTTTCCAGGGCGTCAGCTTGAAGCTCTGGGTAGGACGCATTAATGTGGTTAATCGTTAGTTCGAACTGCTTAGCTTTAGCCTGCAGTTCAGCTACTTTGCCGCGGTTTTGCGTAACAAAATTAATCTCTTTCAAAGGTATCGACCTCGCCCCTTAATCTCTTCAACTTTCTTGAGTACCTGTTCAGCGTCCCGGCATTTTTTGGTGTAGCCTGCTAGAAATGCCTTTTTGAGCGCACGGTAATTCTCGTGCGAAGCTTCAAGGCTTTGAAAAAAAACATGCACGTCAACGCCGCGAGCTTCTAGACTTCTGTCATACGAAGCGAGTCCAAAATCGATCAAATAAATCTGCTTATGTGAGACAATCATGTTGTATGTCGTTGGATCGCCGTGAGCGATGCCTGCTGAGTGGAGCGTGCAGAAAATTTCGCCAATCTGTTCAGCGATCGTTTCATTTATGACAGAGCGTACAGAAGGGCCCTCTATCCGCTCCATAGTAATGTCAAAGCCGTTGATTTCTTGTATTATCGGCGTCGGCACACCCGCTCTTCGTGCTTCTGATTGGATCTTAGCTTCGTTTTTTGTCCGCTCTTTTCGCAGTTTTATATCGAGCTCTGCCGCGCGGTATTTCTTTGGAACGCGTTTTTTTATGACTGAGCGAGCCTGAACATAGACGGCCGCTTCCGCCCCAGTGACCACCTTTACGATCCCTTGATCCATAGCACCTCGACCTCGTCTGGCCTGAAGTTCGGGTTGGCCCCGGAAGCGGAGATCGGCGTGTGAAGCCCGTGTGATAACATCAGTAGGCCCGTGTACGCGATCATTGCGCCATTGTCCTGCAAATACTCCGATTTAGGTGCGAAGAAACGCGCGCCGCGCTCAGCGCACATAACAGTAAGCATCTTTTGGAGCCTTTTGTTTGCCCCGACGCCGCCTGCCAAGAGCAAATCTGATTTATCCGTTTGCGAAAGGGCTCGTTCACATACTTCAACGAGCATAGAGAAGGCAGTCTCTTGAAAGCTATAGCAAACATCTTCAAGAGGGGCGGACTTCATAGCCTCTTGAGCGGCGGTAACGATCCCCGAAAACGAGAAGTCCATTCCCTTGACGACGTACGGCATAGATAAGTATCTTTGTGCCTCTTGCGCGAGTCTTTCCACCTTCGGGCCGCCCGGATGTGATAATCCTGCTGATCGCGCGAACTTGTCCAAACAGTTCCCGATTCCTATATCCAAAGTCTCTCCAAGAATACGATACCTCTTTTGACGGTACGAAAGCACTTGCGAATTCGCCCCGCTGACGTAAAGCACGATTGGGTCCGAGAGATCAGTTTTCCATCGTTCTATTTCAATATGAGCAACGCAGTGGTTGACCCCGACCAAAGGCACACTGAGCCGCAAAGCAATAGCTCTGGCAGCTGTACCAACAATACGCAAGCACGGCCCTAGACCTGGACCTTGCGAAAATGCTACCCCTTCGATGGAGCGAGGATCCGTCGAACTGAGAACTTCGCGAATCACGCCGATTATGTTACTAGCGAAGTGTTGGGCTGCCTCTCTTGGATGAATCCCACCTGAAGTGGGTATATATGCTGAATTCGCCTCACACAAAACCTCATCATCACTCACAAGGCTTGCGCTAAGATTCCAAGCGGTTCCCTCAAGGCCTAGAACGATCATTCCTGCGAACGAAGATCATTTCTTAAACTGTGTGTACCCACACTTACCGCAAGATGATCTATCCTTATGCTCGGCTAAAAAGACTCCTTCGCCGCAGCGCGGACAGTTTTGGCGCTTCCTCACTACCTTGTCTTCATTTACGTCGTAAAGCTCACTTGTCTTAACTCTCTTCGCCCCCCTCGGCGGGTTCCACAGTCGGCGGCTGGTTCCTCTTTAGAATATGTCCTAGTTCGATTTGCAGTGCGGCGTCAGCGGATTCATATATCTTGACATATGCCATAGTCTCTTTCTTGCCAAAAGCGGTTTTCATGTTATCGACTATCACTCGATCAGGCTCAGTTTTTAATTCGGCCGCAACTTTATTTTTAACTTCGATCCGCGCCGGAGTAGCTGCTTGGTGCTCAATCTTGATTTGAAGCTCTTTTCGATTCAGCAGTGTATTGTTCTCTTCCTTGATAACTTCGATTTGCATAGTCACTCCTTTCTTCTGCTTATTTTAGCGTTATTTTCATTATCTCGTCCATTAATTGTCTCGCTTTTTCTTTTCTCTCTCGCGTGATAGCAATGATTACCATGCCCTCGTTTGGCTGCCCGTAAACGACTGCGGCTCCAAAAGGGGCCTCTACGACAGCTGGAATAACTGCAAGGTCCTCCTCGCCGTCGACGATGATTCTTACGCGTTCAGATCGGGCTACGTGCCACATCGAGCTACTTACGGCGTCGCGCAGCTGCTGCGAGATGGAACCAGGGGGATTATTTACTTTGTACGTAGTGCGCGGGTCGAAGCTTATCGCGCGGCAAATCTCATCAGGCACTTTTTCTCTCATTGTGATGCCGTCAATGATGCTTATGTCAGGCACAATGCCGGCTTGCACGACATTGTAGGTCGTGATATCTCCAACAGTGACTATTTTGTTATAAGCTCTTAACTTTTCTGCACAACTGGCGTTTGAACACAGATCACCAAATGGTTTCTGCAGTTCAGCTTTTAGTTTGTCGGTCAGCATGAGCTTTTTTTATCGAACTTTAAGCGCGTACTTTCCGGGTAAGTCGATATTCATCCGCTTCGCTACTTCGGAGCGTTTCGGATCTATGATAATCAAATAGCCGCGCCAATCTCGTCCGAGCGAGCTCGATCCGCATACAGGGCATACAAGTCCTTCGACAAACCGATGACAAGTCTTACACACTTGTTCTGGCATTTTGTTCCTCTTCTTCTTTCTTTGCTTTATCTCGTGCTTCAGCAAGCCATTCGACCTTGCCGAGAGCTGCTTGTCGCATAGTAAGGCCAATTTTGCTCTCACGCGGCTCTCGTTCATTAAGGCTCACCGCAACTATCCGAGCCCGCAGCATATCCCCTTCGGTAATGGCCCGTCCTGTCTCTTTTCCAACCAGTCGAGAGTTCTTCTCGTCGTATGAAATATAATCGTCAGCAATTTGGCTAACGTGCAGCAATCCATCGAGAGGCCCTAATCCGACAAAGGCGCCAAATTCAACAATCTCTACGACTTTGCCTTCGATTATCTCCTGCAGCTCTGGTTTGAAGGTTATCGCATTGAAAGTGACATCGTAATAGATAGCGCCGTCTCCTGCGAGTATGCGCCCTTCGCCGATGTCTAAAACGTCAGTGACGGCAATTATTGACCCGAGCGTTTTGTCTATTCGGCCCTCGAGCTTATCCCGCAGGAGGTCCTTTACGACGGCTATCGTGTCTTCTCCTAGCCTTTCAGGCGGTAGCCTCACCGTGTCAACCAACTTCGCTTTTTTATACATCTATCACCCTCGTGAATAAGTCCATCGAGTATTGTATGCGCTCCTTGGCGGCATCTGCCCCTCCCCATCCGATTACTGTTATTTCCTTACCCTCGAGTCGTTTGTACACTTCAAAAAATGTGCGACCTTTTGGAGGAAGTGACTTTGCACGTTGCTAACTCGCGATATTCGGCATACTCCGGATCGTTGCCGTCATAGTAGGTCCTCGGAATAAGGCCGTCCTCTCCGGGGTTATACAACGGAGAATAAAGCACCCTATCAAGATGAGTTGCATCCTCCTCTTTACTATACTCGTACTTATTGCGACTTCCTTTAGGAATCTCTGCGACGACGAAGATTTCTTCTGGTGGTCGGGATCCGGTTTCAATATCTTTCCATAAATTCATTGCAGATCGACCTCCAAATACTTCCTGTTTCTTAGCTGTACTATCCGTAGGCCGTGCTCACGAAGCTCTCTTTTTAGATCCTTGTCGTTCGTAACAACTGCTGCCTTGTATTTAAGAGCAGTGTTGAGGATCTGATCGTCAACGGTCGATCCGCCCGCGGTTTCGATGGTCTGACATCGCGCTGAAAGGCGCAGCGCCACACCTGCCCCGCTGAAGCCCTTCTTCAGCAATACGTTCAATTCTCGACGAACCGGTTCGATCGTCACCGGTATGAACCCGAGTCCGCGTAATTCCTCAAACACGTCGATTTTGAAATGCCAGGGAATGAGAAGTGCATTGGCATCCAACAAGGCGATCATTTGATGAGCGTTCCAGCTCCAATAAGCCGCCATCGAGATCCAATGCGTCTCGAAATGGCAATTCGAGACCCAATTTCTGCACAGACAGGCCGCTTAAGCGCTACCTCGACAGCTGAATTACGCGCGCTGGTAGCGATGCCAACCGTTGTGGCGGTGCCGACGCTCAGCATGAGTGGCTCACTCGTATGTATCAATTCGACGTTGAGCTCATCGGAGCTCCCAACGACACGATCGAGGAGCTGAACTTCCATCGTGAACGATTTCCACACGGGGGGCAAAGTTCCCGGCGTTCCGGCAATCTGGCCGACGAGAGAATCACTCTTTACCAAGGCAGGGTCCAATTTTGTCCCAACACCAAGTAGGCCGCCCGGGGTCGCGACCTTCAGTTTCTCTTTTTCGGATACGATGCTCGACACGGAAGTCGTGATTGGCACCCACTCGCTCTTACCACCAACTTCGACGCTCCGTCCGGGCCGTATTTCGATTTCGTCTTTCAGCTTGAGTTCTCCTTGGTTCAGCGTGCCGCCGATTACACCACCGAGCAGCTTCGCGATGGCTGTTCCAGGCTTATTAACGTCGAAAGAGCGAGCGATGAACATGTGCGCAGGTTTGGTCGCATCGTGAGCGGTGCATGGAATCTCCTTCTCGATAATGTCAATTAGCAGATCGATGTTGACTGCTTGTTGGGCTGATATAGGAACAATCGGGGCGCGCTCTGCAACGGTCCCTTTCACAAATTCCTTGATTTGTTCGTAGTTCACGAGCAAATCGTCGTGCGAGACTAGATCAATCTTATTTTGGACAATGATTACCCTCTTTATCCCAATTATGTCGAGCGCCATAAGGTGCTCTCTCGTCTGTGGTTGAGGGCACGATTCATTTGCTGCAATAACAAGTATCGCGCCGTCCATAATTGCCGCCCCCGATAACATCGTGGCCATAAGAGTCTCGTGCCCCGGCGCGTCTACAAATGAAACAGTACGCAGTGGTTCTGCTTTTGCGCCGCATATGCCGCACACTTCTGAGGCTGTATATGCATCGGGCTCCGGACACTGCGGGCACTTCCTCAAGGTGACATTAGCATATCCGAGTCTGATCGAAATACCACGCTTGACTTCTTCACTGTGCTGGTCTGTCCATATGCCTGAAAGAGCTGATACCAATGTTGTCTTGCCGTGGTCGACGTGTCCTACCAGTCCTATGTTTACACAAGCTTCCAAGTTGCTACCTCCGCGCGACAAGCGGCCAGATTCTTAATAATGTTCCCAATCTACTCATTCTCCTCGTGCTCGTTACAAATCTGCTTAGCTAGATGTTTTCATATTCGCTCATCTTCAGCTCAAATCGTTTACTGAAGTTGCTAATAGCCCCTTCAAGATCATCTTGCGATAGGTCCGTTCGATCTTCAAATAACGCCTTCAGCACTGCTTCTCTCAATATCAGCCTGAGATCTGAGCCCGTGCATTGATCGGTCATATCGGCGAGTTTCTGAGTGTCAAACGTACCCGTAATATGGGCTAAAATCTTTTCAAATATCGCTTTTCTCATGACTGCGTCAGGAAGCGGAAAATTCACGATCTTGTCAAATCGCCTCCACGCAGCTGAATCAAGAAGCCTTGGATGATTCGTCGCGCCGATCAGAAGCACGCCATCTTCGACGAGGCTGATGTCGTCGATACTCTTGAGCAGCATGTTTACAGCTCTTTTTATCGCGCCGTGTTCATCAGAGAGACGAGTTTTTGCAACATAATCAAACTCATCGATAAATAGGATGCAGGGGCTCAATCGTTTCGCGAGAGTAAACACCTTGCTGATGTTCTTAGTTGTCTCGCCAAGATACTGCGACGTAATCATCGAGAGCCGGACTTCCAAGAACGGGAGCCCTAATTCTTTTGAAAGGGCTCGGGCAACAGAAGTCTTCCCCGTTCCTGGGGGCCCTACAAACAAGAGCTTTCCGATCTCAAAGAGCTCTATCTTCTTCAGATAATCTCTATACTGTATTGCCTTGACTATCTTCTGGATTTCCTCTATTTGTTCCTGAGTGAGGACAAGTTTATTGAGACTTTCACGAACATCCTCGGGCGCAGAGATCGCAACCAGTTTGAGCATATCTTCCGCTTCTTCGCCTTCACCTGCGATCTCATCTGTCAGGGAGTGTATCCATTCCCTGTCCATCTCCTTA
>Ga0209777_10004116_pt1 | contig 17441 bp, 7 predicted proteins | sample FrelakmetHBP12HB_FD_187147 | JGI IMG/M metagenome (GOLD analysis project Ga0209777, IMG submission 187147) | Freshwater lake sediment microbial communities from the University of Notre Dame, USA, for methane emissions studies -HBP12 HB (SPAdes)... | ecosystem: Environmental > Aquatic >...
AGGGGATAGTTAATGAGTGGCCGATTCCCTCTAAAGAGGCTTGAGGGAAAACTGCAGCAATCACTTGAGTGTTTCCACGGAAGACCAAAATAGGAGGGCCATTAACGGGCGCTGTCCCCTTTAACCCCTTTAACCGACCCAATGAATTTGTCGCACCAGGAAGAGAATCTAAACATGCGCAATAGAAATTATAGACTTTTCCGTTTGATTATTGCCCTGATATTCCCATTACAACTGGCTGCATGCGGCGATAGCAGATGGCCGATCGAAAAAGAGGTTTTCACCACAGCCCAGCAGCAGATCCTCCCCATCGGGCTACCTGCAGACACGCCGCAGATCAACCCGGCAGACGTATCGCTCTACGAGCAATTTGGTTACAGCGCCTGGCACGCAGGGCCCGGATTGCCGTACGCCAAACGGACCGAACTTGCGCCCGGCTACACGGACGCACCCAATGCCGCGCGTCTTTTGTCATTCTTTGCCATAACCGACATTCATATCACCGACAAGGAATCCCCGGCTCAGCCGATCTACCCCGGCTGGAGCGCATTGTTTGGGCCAGGCTCTACGGGGCTTGCGGTAGGGTCCTATTCACCGATTATTCTCTCGACGACCCAAGTCCTTGATGCCGCCGTCCAGACGATCAACGCGTTACACAAAAAATCGCCCTTTGATTTCGGCATCTCTCTCGGTGATGACATCAACAACACCCAGTATAACGAGCTGCGATGGTTTATTGATGTCCTTGACGGCAGGGTCATCACACCCAGCTCCGGTGCTCATGCCGGAGCCTGCACCATCGATTATCAGAAACCTTTCAAGGCCGCCGGGCTCGACAGGGCGATCCCCTGGTATCAGGTTATTGGCAACCACGATCAGCGCTGGTCGGGCATCATGGCGGAGATCACAAAAACCCGGCAGGCCCATGTCGGGAATACCATCATCAACATAGGAACCGTAGACGGTAACTTGAATCTCCTGGATCCGAATTTCGTAAATACAACCGGTGACTATATGGGCGTGGTCGACGGCTCGACTCCCTACGGGAATGTCATCGGAGCAGGGCCGCAGGAGAACTTTCCCGCACCCCCAGCGGTTATTTTCGACGATAACCGCCGCTCCCTCGCGACCAGCGATTCCACAAGCAGGAACTGGATGAATGAATTTTTCACAACCACATCAAACCCGGTCGGTCACGGCTTCACCCGTGCCAGCCTCGACAATGACTTTGCCTCTTATACCTTCGAGCCGAAGTCGGATATGCCGATCAAGGTCATCGCGCTTGATGATACTTGCAGGAACACTATCCCGTCAGCAACCGTGATGTATTACGGAAACGGTTGTCTCGACCAGGCCCGCCTCGACTGGCTCACCGGCGAGCTCCAGAAAGGGCAGGACGAAGGCAAGCTCATGATTATTGCGGCGCATATACCGATCAAACCGCAAGCGAGCCTCACCGATAATACGCCCGCTTATGATTTCTACGACCACGACTTTGAAGATTCGTTGCTCGCCACCCTCCACAACTATCCGAATCTAATCCTGTGGATCTCGGGACATCGTCACGTAAACGTCGTTACCGCCCAACCTGATCCAAACGGTATTCCTGAACAAAGCTTCTGGGAGGTCGAGACCGCATCGCTCCGTGATTTTCCCCAGCACTTCCGCAGCTTCGACATCCGCCGCAACAGCGACAATACCATTTCAATCATTGTGACCGATGTCGATCCAGCGGTTGCGGCAGGGTCGCCCGCGGCAAAGTCGCGGGGATATGCAATCGGCGCCGCGCGGATATTTGGCGCCACACCCGCCATCCTCGCGGATACCACTTCCCATGCGTACAATGCCGAGCTGGTGAAAGAATTGACCCCTGAAATGCAGGCGATCATCGCCAATTACGGATCACCGATAGAGTAGGCGTTAAATTGGTGCCTGGTTCAATGGTTAAAGGTCAGCAGGAGAGCCATTAAAGGGCGCTGGCCCCTTTATTCCCCTTGCCGCCGAGGCAGAGGAAACTGGGGCAAAACAGTAAACAATCCATCTATTAAATCAGCAAGGGATGACGAAGCTATGAAAAAACTTTTGGGGATGTTTGTTGTGTGCGCGGGAGTGCTGCTGTGCGCGTCGGTGTGCCGGGCATCGCAGATCGATGAGATCAATGCGGCCATCGCAAAGGCTGGGGCTGGCTGGACTGCAGGGGAAACGCCTCTTGCCTTCATGAACATGCAGGACCGGCGGCAGCACCTGGGCCTTCTTTCACATTCGTCTGAAATGCGGGCTCAGCTGATTCAGGAAAACCGGGGCGCCGCGACGCGCGCCGCACAGGTTTTACCTTCAGTCTGTGACTGGCGTTCCATGAACGGCGGCAACTATGTCACGCCGATCAAGAATCAGGCGTACTGTGGCAGCTGCTGGTCATTTGCCGGCACGGCGGCCCTTGAGTCGGCCGTTCTGATTTCAGCGCGCATGCCCGGCCTGTACCTTGATCTTTCCGAGCAAACCCTTGTTTCCTGCATGGGCACCATGGGCTGCAGCGGCGGGTATCTCAACGATGCCTTTACCTTTTTTGAGCAGACCGGTACGGTCAAGGAAAGCTGCTACGGCTATAAAGCCATCGATGAACCCTGCTCGCGCTGCGAAGACTGGGAGAATAATACCTTTCGCGCCCGGGCCTGGCAGTGGATCACCTACGCCGACTACGGCGACCTGAGCGCCCTGAAATCGGCGATCTATGCGTACGGCCCCTCCATGGTGGCGTTTCGTGTATTTGAAGATTTCGACTATTACACGACCGGCGTCTACAGCCATGTGTGGGGCGAGTATCTGGGCGACCACGCCGTGCTGGCGGTGGGCTGGGACGACTATGATCAGGCCCTTATCATCAAGAACAGCTGGGGCCCCGATTGGGGCGAAGACGGCTATTTCAGAATCGCCTATAGTGAGCTCCTGGGCGATACGCAGTTTGCCTCGAATGCCGTGGCGATGGAGCAGGTCGAGATGCCCGCCAATGTCTGCCTGCTTACCGCGATTTCGCCGCGCTCGCGCACGGTCGAAGCCTCGGGCGGCGCAGTCACCATCCAGGTGCAGTCCCCTGATGCATGTTCATGGAGCGCCCGGACGAGCCAGAGCTGGGTCACCATCGCATCCGGCGGCTCGGGCTCGGGAGCAGGGTCGGTCACGCTTACTATTGCCGCCAACGAGGGCAGGGAGAACCGCACGGCGACAGTCTTCATCGGCTCCGAGCAGTTCAACCTGGTGCAGGGGCCGTGGGTCACCCAGACCGTTGACGCAGCCGGAGCCGTGGGCAAGAACACGGCCATCGCCGTCGATGCGCAGGGCCATGTTCATCTGGCATATCAGGACATGACCGGCGCAGGCCTCAGGTATGCGACTAATGCTTCGGGCGCGTGGGTTACCCAAGAGATCGACAGCGTCGGCATGCCCGGCAATTACAGGACCTCGATCGCCGTTGACAGTCAGGGCTTTGCCCATATCGCGTATTACGCTGCCCAGGACCTCAAATATGCGACCAATGCCTCTGGCGCGTGGCTGATCGACACAGCCGACTATGCGGGCGATGTGGGCAGCTATCCCTCCATCGCCCTTGACGGGGCGGGCAGGGCCTATATAAGTTTTTATGAAAGTCTTAATACCGAAGGCGGCAGGCTGAAGCTTGCGACCAACAGAACCGGCACCTGGCAGAGCACGGTTATCGACGATACCGGCGCTGCCGGGCAGTATACCTCCCTTGCCGTCGATGCAGCCGGCGCCCTTCACATCGCCTATTACGAGGCCACAGATAAGGATAAGATGCTGAAATATGCAACCAATGCATCGGGCGACTGGGAGCTTCAGTATGTCGATAAGGAAAGCGATTCCGGCGTAAATGCAAGTCTTGGGCTCGACAGCCTCGGCAAGGCCCATATCAGCTATTTCTGGAAGGGCCCGGACGAATTCAGCGGCGAGCTGCACTACGCCACCAATGCTAAAGGTTCCTGGGAGATTCAGGTCATTGATGGAAGGACCGGGTATGCGGGCTCCTACAGCGCCCTTGCCGTGGACAGGACTGGCAAGGCGCATGTGGCCTACTACTACGCCACGACCAGCGATCTGCGCTACGCCACCAATGCAGCGGGGGCTTGGGTCGTGCAGGAGATTGATGTCGTACATAGCACGGGAAGCTATACGTCGATTGCCATGGATGTGTCGGGCAATGTTCATATCGGCTATTACGACAGCTCCCACAGCGTGCTGAAATACGCAACAGATAAGAGCGGCGTAAAATCTTCTTTCACCCTCATGAGCCGCATTCTGGGAAGCGGCCGGGGCGCTGTCACAAGCTCCTCATCGCCCATGGACTGCTCTTCCGGCAACTGCAAGACTGTATGTGCCCAGGGCGCGAAGGTGACCCTGCAGGCCGTGCCGCAGGGCAGCGTCTTTGCAGGATGGGGCGGCGCATGCTCGGGTCAGGGAGAATGCACCGTCACCATGGACGACAATGTCGGCGTGAGCGCGACATTTGTAAATGCCTGTCCCGCCGTGGTGGCGGCGGAGGATAACAGGGCAGGGATCGAACTGCTGCGGCAGCTGCGCGACCGGGTGCTCAAGGCAACGCCTGCGGGCAGGGCCAGTATCGCCGCGTATTACCGCCATGCCCCCGAAGTTGCGGCCATAATCGGCGGCCATGCGGTTTTAAAGAAACAGGCGGCAGCGCTCATCGCGAAACTGCTTCCCTTTGCGCAAAAGCGTATCGCCGGTCAGCGCGCAGCGCTGCCTTCCAGTCTGCAGCAGGATATTTTGATCTTCTGTGATGCCGTGTCTGCATCGGCAGGGCAGGAGCTGCAAAAGACCATACGGCAGTTCAAGGCCAATATTCGTCAGACATTGAACAATGTAACCATAGAGGAGGACGCATGAAAAGGATATTGATGACAGTGCTGGTGGGTCTTATGAGTGTGGCGGTTTTGTGTCTGCCTGCTGCTGCGCAGTCTGGACAAAAGGGAAAATCGCCTGCTCAGGATCTGCTGATCAAGAGTGAGGTCGAAACGGCGGTCAGCATGCTTCAGACAATCGTTACCAAGCATCAACATGGTGAAATGACCCTTGAGCAGGCAAAAAAACTTGGCGCCGATTTGCTGCGGGAACTTACGTACGGCACCGAAGGATACTTCTGGGCCGATACGCTGAAAGGCGTCAATGTGGTTCTATACGGCAGAAAGGATGTGGAGGGAAGAAATAGGCTTGAGGACAAGGACGCAAAGGGCACGTTCTACATAAAGGAATTCCTGGCAAAAGGTAAAGCCGGCGGCGGGTATGTCGAGTACTTGTTTTCGAAGAAGGGACAGACCTCAACGCAACCCAAGAGATCATACGTGCTCCTGTTTGAACCATTCGGATGGGTTGTCGGCAGCGGATACTATTTCTGAAATATTCAACAGGCTTCTTTCACCATGTATATTCCGTATGTCGTCAAGCAAAAAGGGAGAGAAACATGAACAAGGGGAGGATATTCATCAGTCCGCTTTGCTTAATTATTCACTACCAGTTGAATTATGGCGACACTCGATAGCAAAAAAAATCGCGCGCTGTATTTTTTCATCCTGATTTTCATCATTCTGGCTGCGGGCATTGTTACCACCGGATATTTTCAATACCGGCAGTACGAGCAGCAGTACCGGTCCCAGGTTGAGCTGCAGCTTACCGCAATTGCGGATTTAAAGGTGGGTGAAATTTCCCGGTGGCGCAGGGAGCGGATCGGGGATGCTGAAACTTTCACCACCCCCGCATTCTTAGCCCTGGTGCAGCACTTCTTCGAGAAGCAGGAGGACTCCGGCGCCCAGCGACTGCTCCAGGCATGGATACACAAATGCCAGACAACCTACTCCTATGAGAGCGTCTCTTTGACAGATACCAGGGGCGTCATACGGATGTCGGTCCCCGAAACCTCGCCGATAATCGCTGCACATCTTGCGCGTGATGTAACCGCCAGCCTGGACTCCGGGCAGATAGTATTCCTCGATTTTCACTGCGATATCCCCGATGGCCATCCCCACATGTCCATTATGGTTCCCATCTTCGATGATCTGAACGGCCTTCGGCCTCTGGGACTCATCGCTCTGAGCATTAACCCTGCAACTTATCTCTATCCCTTAATCCAACGCTGGCCCACGTTCAGCAAAACGGCTGAAACTCTGCTCATCCGCCGCGAAGGAAACGAGGTTGTATTCTTGAATGAGCTCAGGTTTAAGAAGAACACCGCACTCAACCTTCACATCTCCCTGACTAACGTGCAGCAGCCGGCAGTTATGGCTGCGCTGGGCCGTACCGGGATTGTTGAAGGCCTGGACTACCGCGGGGTGCCGGTGATTGCGGACCTGCGCCCTGTTCCCGATTCACCGTGGTTTATGGTCACCCTCATGGATACTGCGGAAGTTTATGGGCCGATGCGAGAGAGATTGTGGATGATTATCGTTCTTGTCATGGCCATGCTCACTGGCGCCAGCGCCTTTGTCGGTCTGGTCTGGGAACGGCAGCGCATAAAATATTTCCGAGATGAACAGGCAGGCTTACAGGAACGCACCTGGCTGTATGACATGATAGTCCGGAGCCTCAACGAAATATATGTCTTTGATGCAATAACCCTTCGGTTCACTTTTGTCAGCACCGGGGCATGCCGCAACCTCGGCTGTACCGTGGAGGAGCTCTTCACCCTGACGCCCCTTGATATTGCGCCAGGGTTCACTGAAGAGGCCTTCCGTGCCATGCTGCAGCCGCTTATCACTGGTGAGCGCGAGTTGCTGGTCTTTGAGGCTGTTCACCGCCGCAGGGACGGATCTGAATACCCGGTTGATGTTCGTATGCACCTTACAAGGGGCGACAGTTCTGTTTTCCTCGCCTCAGTTATCGACCTTACTGAGAGCAAGCGGAAAGAAGCCGAGCAGGAGAAGCTGCGCACACAGCTCTTCCAGGCGCAAAAGATGGAGAGTATCGGCCATCTGGCCGGCGGCATTGCCCATGATTTTAATAATATACTGGCGGCAATAATTGGTTACGCCAATCTCATGCAGGTAAAAATGAGCGCTGCTGACCCTCTGTACCAGAATGTTGAGCACATTCTTTCCGCCTCCGAACGGGCCGCCACCCTGGTGCACAGCCTGCTTGCCTTCAGCAGAAAGCAGACCCTGAGCGTCAAGCAGGTTAAGATTAATGACCTGGCATCAGGTGTATCAAAGCTGCTGGGACGCCTGCTTGGTGATGATATTATCTTTGAAACTGTTTTTACCGTCAGGGACCCAATGGTTATGGCAGATGCCGGGCAGATAGACCAGATAGTGTTCAATCTTGCCACCAACGCCCGCGATGCCATGCCTGAAGGAGGTCATTTGACCATCACCACGGATATTGCCGCGATAGATGATACGTATATTAAAAAACACGGTTACGGAACAGCCAGCGATTATGCTCTGATAACCGTAAGCGATACCGGTGCCGGTATGGACAAAGCAACGCAAAAGAAAATCTTTGAGCCGTTTTTTACCACCAAGGAAGTGGGTAAAGGAACCGGCCTGGGGCTTTCAACTGCCTATGGTATCGTAAAGCAGCATGACGGTTTTATCGACTGCTACAGCGAGCCGGGCAAAGGCACCACCTTTAAAATCTATCTGCCGCTTCTGGAGACGGGCACAAAAGCTGAAGCTGAACAGGCCAGGGAAACAACCAGACTGATGCCGGGGGGTAACGAGACGATTCTGGTGGCTGAAGATGATGCATCCGTCAGAAAACTCATAAAAGATATTCTAAGCCAGTACGGCTACACCGTTTATGAAGCGGAAGACGGCATGCAGGCAGTGCAGGTGTTTACGGAGCATATGCAGGATATAGACCTGCTGCTGTTTGATGTGATCATGCCCCATAAAAACGGCAAGGATGCATACCGGGAGATACAAAACATCAGGCAGGGGGTCCCGGTAATCTTCACCAGCGGGTACACCGCAGACATCATCCACAGGCAGGCGTTTCTTGATGACGGGGTTGAGTTACTACTTAAGCCGGTTTCAATGGCTGCGCTGCTGCAAAAGGTGCGGGAGGTGCTGGACAAAAATAGACCATGGAAGAAAAACAATAGTCAAGGGGCAATAGGCAATAGGCAATATCAAAACGTGGTTAGTGGCGAGCCGCAAGTGAAGAGTGAATTATTGCATATCTAAAGAAAAAAGAATTCACGAGCAAGCCCTCTAACATTGGCAAACAGACCCGTCCCCTTTACGACCTTATCAACAGGGAGGATGATTATGAAATATTTTTGCAAACCTTATTTCTCTTACAAGCTTTCTTTGATCCTGCTATCTGCCCTCTGTTTCATGTTCGTGCTGCCAGGTTCTCCGATGATGTCTCCGGTCTATGCGAATGACGGGGCAGCAGTTGTCGTCACCACTACCGCCGACCGGGGTCCGGGTTCGCTCCGGCAAACGCTGTTCTATGCCCCTTCCGGGGCCACCATCACCTTCTCCGTGACGGGCACTATCCTGCTCGAATCACCTCTTGTTATCAATAAGAATATAACTATCACGGGACCCGGGCCAGACCGGCTCCAGATCGATGGCGGAAATGGGTCCCGGCTTATCACAGTGCGAAGCGGGCCTGCTATCGGCGTGCCGAAGGTTTCAATTTCAAACCTCAGGCTCTCTAACGGCCGTGCAGTCAATGACCACGGCGGCGCCATCTACAACACCGGCACGCTTGCGATTGACACCTGCCGGATCGATTCCTCATCTGCTGTTCGGGCGGGCAACGGCTGCTCGTCCGGCGGCAACGGTGGCGCCATCTACAACATCGGAGAGCTGACGATCGCTAACTGCCTGATCGCAAACAACACCGCCGAAACATCGTCTCAGGACAGTGACGGCGGCAACGGTGGCGGACTGTATAATGGTTTGCAAACCAGCACTCTGCACCATGGCATTGCCACCATTGTCAACAGCACCTTCTCGGGCAACACGGCCATCGCCTCACCGGCCACACCGGCAACAAATATCCTCGATGCGTATGCGCGGCGGCGCGGGCTCGGCGGGGGAATCTTCAACGACTGCCGTCTTACCCCAATGAGCAGCTACCGGAACATCGAACGCTTTCGCGGCACCATCACGGTTCGGCACAGCACCATCGCCCGCAACACAGCCGATTTCGGTGGAGGGTTGTGTAACTACCTGTTCGTCGAGTCCGGCAAGGGCGAGGCCGAGAAGGTGAGCGCCCTGATGAAGCTGGAAAGCACCCTTGTGGCCGACAACCGATCTGCAGGATATCCCACTTGCCCGCAGGACGCAATTGGCATGGTCTGGGCCGATGACTCACTGGTGGAAAATGCGTCTCTCATTATCGGGAACAGCAATATCCTTGATCTGGATCCCTCTCTGGGTCCCCTGGCGGAAAACGGCGGGCCGCTGCTCACCCATGCCCCCGCCTTCGGCAGCCCGGCGATACTGGGTGGGGCTGCTCCCCTGAATCAGGAGACTGATGCAACGGGCCGGCCCCGGCTGGCAGGCGTTCCCTCGGATATCGGCGCTGTCCAGAGTGATCTGGCTCTTTCAACTCTTGACGGCGGTCATAGTGCCGCCCTGCAGTGTCGCAGCGGCGGCAACGTCACCGTGGCACTGAGCGGCCAGGGACAGGGAGAATTCTACCATTCGCTTAACTCCGACCGCGTAATCATCCGCCTGTCGCAGACCACCACGGATTCCCGGCTCATTATTTCTAACGGAGCCTGTGTGGCGCTGAAAGAGTTGACAATCGAAGGTTCAATGGGAAGCATTATTGCTCCCGAGACTGATTTTATCGGGGTTCTCAATGTCACCGGGTCCCTTCGCTCCCTTGCCCTCGGCAACATCCGCAATCCAGTATCCGGCCGGACATCGATGAGCATCCTTGGCAGCAACCCTGAAGGCACGGCCCTTAGCTTTGGGGAGATTGATGGACTTACCCTTAATCACCAGGGCGGCATCGAGCAGCTTCAGGCCCGGTCCTTTGTTTCCGGCACACCCGCGCCTAATATCGTTAAGGCTGCATGGATGGGAAATGTACAGGTTGACGGCTGGCTTGAAAAGACGAGGATCATGTCCGTGGCTGACATCGCAAGCCTCGAGGCCGGGGGGATGAATGAAAGCTACGTCCTTGCAGGGATGCGGGCCGGGCTGGTCGGGATGCCGCTGACGGGCAGCGATTTCCTGGCCGCTGCCAGGATAGGCAGCCTTAATGTCACCGGGGAAACAAAAACAGCTGAGGGGTATTCCTTCATCGACACCATTATTGCCGGTCACACCATCGACTCCATCAGGCTGTCTCGCGCCCATACGGTTTCGGCAAAACCCGCCTGCGGCATCGGGGCAAAGATCATTCAGCAGCTTGATCTCAATACATTGACCCCGGCAGCGGGCTGGCAATGGGCTGCCCTTCGCAGCCTTGATACGCCCGGCGAAGGCTTTTCCAACGGGGATTTCTATGTGGCCATCTACCCGTCCTCTGCGCAGGGAACTGATGCATGCAGTGAGGAGCATTCGGTTGTGCCGTGGAGTTTTGTGGTCCTGGATGATCCGCGCGGGGGCGTGCTCGTAGAGAAGGCGCCTTCCGGGACCGCGTTCTGGAACCTCGGGCCCATCATGGCCGATGCTTATAATTCCGGTGCGGCGCTGGCATTCATGCCGGGTGATCTTGTCTCGGGCTTTAATGATTATATTTTTAATCCGGACCAAAACGGGCCGGATCATCAGTACCAGACGTTCTACCAGAGCATTGGGTTTGTCACCTCGCCGGGCCATACGGGAAGCGTGCCCATTTTCAGGCGGCCCGATGATCAGACGGTTCCCTGGGCGCCCTACACGGTCGGCGACAATTTCTTTCCTGCCCGGGGAAACCATGAGGGATATTTCTTTTTAGACAACACACGGGACAAGTGGTTCCAGTATTTTGGCCAGTACGTGGCCAATGCCGCCAAGTGGAACCCCCGCGTCTGCTACACCAGTACAGGTGCAAACCCGAACGCCGGCAGCGTGGACTCCCGGGGCTTCACCTTCGCACTGGAATACCTGAACAGTTTTTTTGTCATGATCGATCAATATGACACGCCGCACGATTCCGACGGGGCCATCAGCTCCCATTTCTCTTATAAACAGGTCCCGAGCCTCTTCTGCATGGAAAATAACACATGGCTGGACACGGCGGGAAAGACGATCAAAGGCAACTGGCTTCAGAGCATGATGGCCTACTATACGGACAACTCCTCACGCCTTGACCATGCCTATACCTTCGGTCACAGCCCCCTCTATCCAACGGGAGACACGATGTTTCAATTAGGCGGCGAGAACGGTCATGGAGACGCCCGGGACGACTTTGTCGATCTCATGAACGGCGTGGTCGACATCTACTTTTGCGGCCATGACCACCTCTATGACCACACCACGATACGGGACACCGCGCCTGCAAAGAACTATCCGAATCTGGACGCACTCCACCAGATACTGGTGGGCACAGCGGGAGCGGACTTGGACGCTGCATCCAAGTTCGACGCCCCTTTTTCGGTAAAGACCTTTACGAAGGGCTGCGATTACAGCCCGATCATCCAGGAAATAGGGCCTGATCAGGTTAACCTCCACGACAACAAACGGATGGGATATGTCCAGGTGACGGTGCGAGGGAAGGATGTCCGGGTGGTCAGAAAGGCCTTCGACGTGGACATGACCAAGGATTACAACAAGGTCAAGGCCCGCAACCCGGCCTTCGACAGCATCTGGGACTACGGCCCCTCAGTGATTTCCGGATCACGGCAGACGCATAGCAGACAATAGGATGTTGCAGGCTTCAGGAAGAATGACGCTTCCCCACCACATTACTCAGCGCGAAAACTATCGGCACGATGTATTTGAACAGGAAGGCGATTTTGCCCTTTACTATACCTGGATGAGCCGGTATACAGATAAATAAGGTCTTGATATTCTTGCCTACTGCTTGATGAGCAACCACGTGCATTTTATCGTGGTGCCCCTGATAAGGAATCCCTTATGGACAAAAGGCAGTGGAAGAAGTATTTGCGTGCTGAGGATGAACAGATAATCGATGAACTAAGGCTGAAGACTATTGATTAACTTAAGGCAGGAGGTGCAGCATGAAAAAGTACATAGCATGGTTACGTAAATTAATTTTACTGTCATGCATGATTATGCTTATATGCCCATCGCTTAATGCGGAAACTGCTGACAGTTGGAAGCAGACTGATTTTGGCGGCTCTCCCGGTGAATTTGCAAGTGTTGTTTTTCTTGATGCAAATACGCTGGTTGGCGGCTCCACCGGCTATAATTTAAATGATGGAGCACTGTATGTTTCATCAGACGGCGGCACCACCTGGTTAAAAAAGATTGAGGGAAAGGCCAATATCAGCAAGGTCAAAAACGCAGCCGGCACGCAGACCGTCTACGCGGTGGGCGGCGCGGAGGGGTATGGATATACCGGCTATCTGGGAAAAACAACTGACGGCGGCAGCACCTGGGCAGATCTTTCCGCAGCTTTTTTTGCAGCCCGAAAAACCATCCTGAAGCTTGATGTCGCGTATGAACTTCCTCTCTATGGCCTTGCGGTTCTTGATGCAAACACGCTATTAATCTCCGGCGGGTACGGCGGCGGAAATCCGGAGGTTTGGGTTAGCGCTGACGGCGGTATAACATGGTCAAGCGCTGGCGTTATCCACCTGGATTGGACCACGGGCAGTGAAACCGGCTACGCATTACAGGGCACCATGCAGTTTGTGTCAACGACCACTGGTTTTGCTGCTTCGGAAAATAATCTTTTCCGCACCACTGACGGAGTCACATGGGAAAAACTGAGCGCTCCCTGGAGCCGTAAAATCAATGAGGGTTATAATCTGGGCACGCTCACGTTTCTTGATGCCGGCAATGGCTGGGCTCTTGTCTATGATAATACGTTAAGCGCAAACTCACCCAGCTACGGTACGGAGATATATAAAACAGGCAATGGCGGAACGAGCTGGACGCTGGTGTACCAATGGAGTTTCACCTCGAGCCAGAGCGAAGACAGCCCCCTTTCATTTTATACTGACAACGGTGTCGAGATGTGGGGCGGCTCGTGGCACAAGATCTGGCACAGCACTGATAGCGGCAGCAGCTGGACGCTTGACTACGACAATGCCAACGACGGGTATGTGTGTGTGCGCAGCTTTAAAACAGCTGGAAATGATCCCGTTCCCAGGGCTATGTACAGCATTGGCATGACCGGCTCGTATATCTCAGGATATTATACCAGGGACGGAGGGTCCGTGGTAACCACTACAACGACAACCGCAACCGGAAGCTCTGATCTTATGAGCCTTAATGAATGGGACATTTACGGCTCAGCAAGCCTTAGCGGCACCAGCCTTCAGTTTGGCGACTATGTGGGATACGATCCGCAGGACAAAGACAGTGACGGCAACCCGGAAAACACCTGGATGACCGGGTCGCCAGGAGGCAATCAGGGGACTGATTATGACTGGGCGGTCAGCAAGAAGGCTTTTTATCCGCCACTGACGATTACCTGGTCCGGCTGCTTCCCGGCAACCAGCAATGGATATAACTCGGCGCTGCTTGCTGCAAGAAACACCGCATTCACCGGGCAGCCGAACAGCGGCCAGAACGTTATTGACTGGAGCCGCGTGTGCGGGTTTCACACCAACTGGCAAAACCTGGGCAAGCTGCTTACCTACACTAAAACCTATTCAGGTCAGGCGCAGCTCATACCTCTCACCGGTGTTGCGCCAGATACAACAGGTGACTTCTGCGGAGATTTTAAGGTTGTCTGGGACGGGACTACGGTAACGTACTATTATGATGGACAGAAGGTTGACGAAAAATCCCTTGAGCGGTACGAGCCGGTCTATATTTTCTTCAGGTCATTTGAACGGCCATTTACGGTCAACTCTATTTCCATGACTTCCGGGGGAGGAACCGCAACCACAACGACCACTCCGGGCGAGACCACTACAACAACTGCGCCTGTTACTACCACAACGACCACTCCGGGCGAGACCACTACAACAACTGTGCCTGTTACTACTACAACGACCACTATAAGCTGTCCGGTTGTGGTGTCGGTGGAAGACGCAGGCGCGCTGCAGCTGCTGCGGCAGCTCAGAGACCGGATGAAAGCTAATGAATATGCGCGGCAGATAATCGCAGACTATTATGCAAACGCCCCTGAGATGAGCGCGCTTCTTGCTGAAAGCCCGCTGCTTAAGGCAAAGTTCAGGCAGGTCACGATTAAAAATCTTGGCGTGGCGAGCATGATGCTTTCAAATGGTAGTGCCACGGTGCGACAGAAAAACATTAATGAGATTATGCAGCTGTTAGGTGATCTTAAGTCAGCTGGCAGCGCACGATTGCAGCGGTTCATCTCAGTGCTGGAAAGCGATATCAAAACCGGCAATGCGTTTAATAAGATTGGGATAAAGATCGAATAAAATATGTATGGATTGCTTGCAATAAAAACTCCGCTATGATCGGTGCGGGTATTTGATTGGCACTAGACCCTAGTATCTTTCGGCGAGGTTCACCATGAACTCATTAAAAAGGCTGCAGTTCGGCAGCCGCGTGCTCCTTGTCATCATAGCCTCTCTTTTAGTTCTTACGATGCTAAGTTGTGGAGGATCAAAAAATGACACCTATCCACCGACTTCGTGCGTTCGAGACCAAATCCTTGCTGATTGCCTTGTTCCCAAAATATCTGATTTTCGAATCACGGAAGATTACCTGCTGATGCGAGACGGGGTGAGGCTTGCCGTCACTCACTATGTGCCAAATGCCCCATGCGCCCGAACTTTCCCGGTTATTCTGGAGATGACCCCCTATCGCAAAGACGACGACAGCTACATCTATGAATATAGTGTTTACAATTATTTTGCCCGGCGCGGTATCGCTGTAGCTCATGTGGATGTCCGCGGAACGGGCGGCTCGGAAGGCGCTCTCCCCGACCGTGAATACTCAGACGCAGAACTCGATGATCTCGAAGATGTTGTGGCAGCCCTGGCAAAACTCCCCTGGTCAAACGGCAATATCGGAATGCAAGGCATTTCTTGGAGCGGTTTTAACGCGATTATGACTGCGATGCGCAGACCACCTGCCCTTAAAGCAATCTTAATCGCGCACGCGTCAAATGACATATACGGAAACGACGTCAACTATATTGATGGCGGCCTGCATCTGGATGTTTTCGCCCTGGAAATGGAGGTTGAAAATATCGTCCCCCAGTCTCCAGATTACGCCATCAATGATGCTTATTTTAATGATCGTTTCGAACAGTATCCGTGGGTGCTGACCTACCTGCACCACCAACGGGACGGCGAGTTCTGGCAGCAGGGCCGCTCGCTGCAGAGTAACTGGGGAGCAGTTGATATTCCGGTGTACGCCATTGGCGGACTATTGGACGGTTATCGCGACTATGTGCCGCAGCTGCTCGATCATCTTGCTGTTCCAATCCGCGCCGAGATCGGTCCCTGGAATCACGCCTGGCCGCATGACGGCTCTCCGGCCCCGGTGTATGAGTGGCGCAAGATGGCGATCCGCTGGTGGGAACGCTGGCTCGGAGGTCAACATACTGGGGCATTCGAGGAGAACTGCCTCACGGTTTTTCAGCGCGCTGCAATTCCGCCGGATCTGAATATGGAGACAACTCCAGGGTACTTTCGGCTCGATAGCTGGCCCGTCAGAGGACTGAAAGAGCAGAAGTTCTATCTGGAGACAGATAAACGCTTGAGCGAAACAGCCTCAACAAGCTCACAGATGCAAACCCTGCACTACAAACCAAGCAACGGTATCGCCGTAGGTAATTGGTGGGGAGAGGTTACCGGCGAGATGAGTTCCTCAGATCGTGATGCCCTGGTATTTGATTCTCAACCGGTAGCATCCTCAACTCCGATCCTGGGTAATTCTCAGGTACAGCTTACCGTATCGGTGGATGCTCCGCTTGCCGATTGGGTAGTCAGACTTGAAGACGTGTTTCCCGACGGTCGTGTGTCGCTTGTCACCGGCGGGTTAATCAACGGCGCGCAACGTCTTTCGCGTACTCAGCCGCAAGCGATTGTACCGGGCGAGATTTTCACTCTACAGTTCCCTCTGCGCTTCACTTCATACACCTTCGAGCCGCAGCACAAAATTCGCGTTGTCGTATCGAACGCGCAGTTTCCGATGATCTGGCCAACTCCGCATCGGATGACCATGACACTGCACACTGGAGGCGGCGAATCATACATCGAACTTCCGATCGTCCCGTCCGGAACTCCCGTTACTCTCCCTGGGGATATCGATCCGTATGAAGAGCCAGCAGACGCCAAATCGCTAAGTTCAGAACCGCTAACCTATTTTAAGATCGTGCGCGACGATCCTCATGGCATCACCGAGGTTCAGTCTGAAGAAGGAGCCTCCTTTGTGGTGAAAGAACGACATTTTCAAAGAAAAAATAACCTTTCCTATTGGGTTGATAATACGAATCCCGTAGCCGCTGGTTTTAGGGGTGACGGATGGCAGGAAACTATTGTGGATGGGCGCAAGCTCTTGTTGCGCGCACACATTGAGATCACCTCAACGCAAGACTCTTTCCACGCAATCGTTAACCGATCGATTCATGAAAACGGACGACTGCTCAGAGAAAAAAACTGGGATGAGGTGATCCCCCGAGATTTTCAGTGACACTCTCTTAGAAATGGGGGGAAATCAGCGCCATATATATTTAGTTATTTAATATATGGCGCTGACTCAACAGGCTAAACCACTTCACGCACCAGAGGCAGGGTCAATAATGACGCCCTGCCTTTTTTTCTATATATTGTGGTGGCACCTTATCGGTCAAAATGCATGCTTTCTGCTATCAATGCAGTCTGCGCACCATGCCTTAATTATTCCACATTATCAGAAGAAGTCTTTGCTCTGTTAGATTAATTTTAACTAAAATTCAGTGAGTATAGGATTAAGTATTAGCTACTACAGGTTATATAGTTGTTTATGAGTTCCAGATTTATAAGCTATCCGATTCCCGCCAGTTCCAGCCGTCCTTTCCAGCGCTCTGCAAGGACTTTCTTCATCAGGTGATGCTCTTCCGCAATGAGATCCGGGTCGCGTTCAATCAATTCAAACGCCGCGTGCCGCGCCTCATGCAGCACTTTCACGTCACGCAGTATGTTCGCCACCCGGAAATCAGGCAGCCCTGACTGACGGGTCCCCAGAAACTCTCCCGGCCCCCGGATATTAAAATCCTCCTCCGCGATTTTGAAACCGTCAGTGGTCTGCTCCATGACCGCAAGGCGCCGCCGCGCGTCATCAGACTTTCTATACTGGGCGAGCAGTATGCACATGGACCGGGCCGCGCCCCTGCCGACGCGGCCGCGCAGCTGATGAAGCTGGCACAGGCCG
>Ga0209777_10004117_pt1 | contig 17441 bp, 5 predicted proteins | sample FrelakmetHBP12HB_FD_187147 | JGI IMG/M metagenome (GOLD analysis project Ga0209777, IMG submission 187147) | Freshwater lake sediment microbial communities from the University of Notre Dame, USA, for methane emissions studies -HBP12 HB (SPAdes)... | ecosystem: Environmental > Aquatic >...
TCGCACTGACATTTGGTTTGGATTGATCCTGCTGACCGCAGGGCGTAATCATTATTTTGTGCAAAGGAGCGTATCAATGAGTGTCATCGAAGTTTCCAATCTGACCAAGTATTACGGTAAAGCACGGGGCATCGTGGATGTCTCATTCAAGATAGAAGAAGGCGAAATCTTCGGCTTCATCGGACCGAACGGCGCCGGGAAATCCACAACCATCCGCCTGCTGCTCTCGCTGATCCATCCAACCAGCGGCAGCGCCCGGGTTTTTGGCAAGGACGTGGCCGCCCACGGCCCGGAAATCCGCCGCGATATCGGCTACCTGCCTTCGGAAGTCTTCTACTACGAAGGCATGAAAGTCATTGACCTGCTCAAGTATTCCGCGAGTTTTTACGATTGCGATTGCACCCAGCGGCTGCATGAACTTTCTGATCTCATGGAGTTGGAGCTCAACCGCCGCATCAGCGACCTGTCCTACGGCAACAAGAAGAAGGTCGGCATCGTCCAGGGCCTGCTGCACAGCCCCAAGCTGCTGTTCCTGGATGAGCCTACCTCCGGTCTCGACCCGCTTATGCAGCGCAAGTTCTTCGACCTGGTCCGTGCAGAGAACGCCCGCGGCGTGACCGTTTTCTTCTCCTCTCACATTTTAGGCGAAGTGCAGCGTTTGTGCACGCGAGTGGGCATCATCCGCGAGGGCAAAATTGCGGAAATCTCCGATATCCGCACTCTGCAACAGAACAACTATAAAAAGGTGAACGTGACGGCTGACAAGCTGGACCCGGCTTCCTTTGACCTGCCGGGGATTACCAATTTGCAGGCGGAAAACGGCTCGCTGCATTTCTTCTTCAAAGGCGACATCAACGCTGTGCTGCACAAAATCGGCAACCTGCAGGTTACCGATGTGACCATCGAGGAGCCGACCCTGGAAGAGATCTTCATGCACTACTACGAATAGGCAGGGATCATGAGCGCAAACATCTACATACACGAGTTTCGCATCCGGCTGAAATCGGTGCTCATCTGGTCACTGTCGGTGGCGGCGATCATCCTGTGCTTCTTCTCCATCTTCCCGGGATTTGCCGACCAGGCCGCGCTGATCAATCAAATGATGTCCAGATTCCCGCCGGCGCTACTGGAAGCCTTCGGGATGAACCGGACGAACCTGGCAACCGTGGTGGGTTTCTACAGTTTCATCTTCATCTTCGTCCAGCTCTGCCTGGCCATCCAGGCCGGCAACTATGGCTTTGGACTGGTTTCCATTGAAGAGAGCGAATTGACCGCCGACTTCCTGCTCAGCAAGCCGGTCAGCCGCTCCCAGGTGCTCACCAGCAAGCTGCTGGCAGCCCTGACCAGCCTGACCATCACCAACGCGGTCGTATGGGTGGTCACTTTCGTGGCCATTGCCCTCTTTCGCGGAAGCCGCGCATACGATACCAGCACGCTAGTCCTGCTGCTGGTCAGCATCGTGATCTTCCAACTCTTTTTCATGGCTGTCGGGCTGGTCATCTCCCTGCTGGTCAAGCGCGTGCGCAGCGTGACGCCCTATTCGCTCGGCCTGGGCTTCGGGATGTACGTGCTAGCCGCCTTCAGCGGCATGTTCGGTACTGCCACCCTGGAATACATCACACCCTTCAAGCACCTGGACCCGGCTTATATCATCCAGAATGGCAGCTATGACACCCCCCTGGTGCTGCTCAACGTGGCGGTCAGCCTGATCGCGTTGGGGATCAGTTACTGGCGCTACATCCGCCGCGACATTCCCGCGGTGTCGTAAGGAGGCGCAAGTGAACATCTTTTTTCGCGAACTGAGAGCCAACCTCAAATCCCTGGTGATCTGGTGCGTCATCCTGATCCTGCTGGTGGTGGTCGGCGCAGCCAAATTCACCGCCTATTACAACGATCCCTCGATGCTGGCCGTCCTGAACGCCTTTCCCAAGGCAGTGGTGGACGCCATGGAACTGAATAGCTTTAACCTGACCACGGTGACCGGGTTCTATGGGTTGATGATGATCTACTATGCATTGATGGCCGGGATCGCAGCCGCCATGTGGGCCAGCGACAGCATCTCGAAGGAAGAGCGCGACAAGACGGTTGAGTTTTCGCTCGTGCTGCCGGTCTCGCGCGGCCGGGTCATCTCGGGCAAGCTTCTGGCAGCCCTGGTCAACTGCATCGTCTTCGTGCTGGTGACCTGGGGGGTGTCGCTTGTGGCTGCGCAGCAGTTCCATCCCGACCAGGCCTTCAACCACTTCCTGGCGCTTGAAATGGCAGGAATGTTTTTCATCGAATTGATCTTCCTGGCGATCGGGCTGTTCCTGGGCTGCGCCATGAAGCAGTACAAAAGCTCCGGATCCATTGCAATCGCCATTATCCTGGTGACCTACTTCCTGTCGGTGTTTTCAGGAATGCAGGCGAACCTGGATTTCCTCAAATACTTTACCCCTTTCAAATACTTCGACGCCGGGGTGCTTCTCCAATCCGGCAAGCTGGACCCGATGTACATGCTGCTCTCAGCGGCGATCATCGTCGTCTGCGTGATAGCGGCCTATTGGGTTTACAACAAGCGCGATCTATATATTTAGATACGATCGAAACCCATCAGCCTGTACCATACGCATCCCAAGGTATGGGAAAGATTGAAAAAACAAGGATTTTGCAAGCGAAACTTGCAAAATCCCTGTTTTCTTTAGTTGGGCTCTGGTCAGTCCAGCAGCAAACAAATCTCCTACCAAGAAACCGTTTCCTTGATATGGATATCGCTTAACTTCAACTCATCCAGCATGGAATTGTAATTCCCGCCCCATACACACTCTTCAGGGGCGCGAACGCCGGTCAGGTTAATCTTATTCCCAGCCACCAGTTTACCGCCAATGGCCGCCGGGAAGCCGGTGACACGCTGCATGCCGGTGAATCCGTTCTGAGCCTCATCCCACATGTAATATTCCACTTTGGCTTCCCTGCCGTCCTTCTCACCAATGACGGTGTTGTACATCACGCAAGCATCCTTGTCTTCGGGCAGGGGCGCCAGTTTCGGATTCAGAATACCCAGCAGGAACTCGCGAGGCGCGATTTTGCCCCATTTGGTTTCGACCGGCTCCTGCGAGAGCATGCCCGAGTCGATCAGGGTGCGGATGCCGGAGTAGTGTCCTGGCCAGCGCACGGTTTTCTCAGCAAAGTATTGCAGTTCGGGATGCGTATAGATGAACGAGGGCATGCCCGGGGTCACGGCGCATTCCAGGTCGAAGTTCCGGTCAAATTCGCCAAACTTGAAACATTCCATCTCCGATAGCGCCTGGATTTCGACGATCTTCCCGTCTTTGATCATGCAGGTCTTGACATTGTACTCGCGCAAAACGTGCTCGATGGACCAGGTGGTCATGTAGCAGAGGGGGTGCCGGCAGGCCGCGTCTGCATTCGGGATGCCGCCCACGCGGGCCACCGCGGTCTTGGCCTTATCGAGCAAGCCGATGCCGTGCTGGGTGGTCACGTTACTCAGGCCGGGGGCAAAGCCCATCCCATCCAGGATCAACACATCATTTTTTTCGGCGCGCTGGTGTATGCTCTCACCGTACTCGCGGATGCTCATCCCCGCCGGGACAACCAGGCCCTCAATCTCGTATTCATCCGGGCAGCGGTGGTACTCTTCCAGGATGTCCACCAGGTTCAGCCGGGCTGAGATGGCGGCTTCGATGGCCAAGTAACTGAGACGCCGATTTGGCAAGACCACGACACCGGCGTCATATTCCTTCATAACTGCCTGCAGCCTGGCGCCGTCTTCGATGCTGACGGTGTGGATTTTGAACTTGTCCGCATCCGCCGCCATGGCTTTCAGCGCACTTTCCTGCGCGTCCAGCAAGCCCACTTTCGCTACCTGCGGGTCTTTACCCAGATACCAAGAGACAGCCCTCCCCATCTTGCCTGCGGCGCCCAAGACCAGAATCTTCATAGATAACTCCTTTGTGGATGGTGAATTTTGCCCGGCCAATTCCGGGCCAATGGCATGGAATTGTGCGGGTAATGAAAAGTGTATTCGCGGCAATTTGTGAAAAATTGCGCATTCGAATCCCGAACAGTATATGACTAATATTCTGAAAAATCAAGTTCAAGAGTTCTTGTCGTATTGCCGTATAATCCCCTCATTCGGATTTTTAGGTACCGTCCATGAGTGTAAGAGGTGTTGAATGAAAGTCAGTACGCTAAGGCTTGAGATGCCTGTAATACTTAGCGGCATAGAGATCGTGATTGTATGAGCATTTTACTGGTCAGGATTCGTTCCAAATAACAGCCAAACACAGCGTGAAAAGGATGACTGGGATTCTGTGCAATTTACAAACATTTTCCACGTCCGCTCACAGCCGCAGCCATACATGCAGGCCTAACCTTTCAATCAAAGGGACATCCAATAGTCTATGGCTTTCGGCTGGTCCTCATCATTAAGCGCCGGGCGTTTTGTTGCAGAATAAGAACCAGAAAAAAAGGAGAATTCATGGAAAGCAATAAAACCGGTTTTATATCAATTGATAATTACATTGCAACCTTCCCTGAAGAAATTCAAAAAAAGCTGCAAGAATTGCGGGCAACAATAAAAGCCTCCGCGCCTGGCGCAGAAGAAAAAATCAGTTACCAAATACCCACTTTCGCTCTGAAGGGGAATTTAGTCCATTTTGCCGCCTATAAAAATCATATTGGATTTTATCCAACGTCAAGTGGAATTCAGGCGTTCAAGAATGAATTATCTATTTATGAGGGCGCAAAAGGCACAGTAAGATTCCCAATCGATAAACCATTGCCGCTGGAATTGATAAGCAAAATTGTTAAATTCAGAGTCGCTGAAAATCTAAAAAGGGCTGAGATAAAATCAAGCAATAGAAAATAGTCGTTGGCAGCGGCACAACGTTTACGCTTTACACAATGACACTAACTAACGTCCAGATTGAAACTTAAAAACAGAAAATGTCACAGACTCATTACAAATGGTACGTATACTTCCAGCAGTTCGTATTATAATTAAAATGAAATGAGAATATAGATCCATGTGTCCGAATATGATTGTATTTATTGTCGATGGATGCAATAAAGGGTCTGATTTGATCTCGGCATGAAGAATTTGTTTGGAGCCAACTTTTTGCTCGAGATGGTTAAACGTTTTTTCCGCGCGTTCAAATCCAAACGATCGATCCCGAGGCAAGAAAAGTCACCCCCCTTTCCCGGGCTATTTAGAATTCATTACCCAAAACGTCTCGCAGGTTCTGGTACTTCAAGCACGTATTCTACCTAGCCCTGCGGGATGTCGCGTAATATAAGGATGTTCATTTAATAGGAAGGTTGCGTAAGAAAAAACGCCCCCTGACGGTTTGCCCGGCAAGGCGGAACGTTCAGGAGCGGCGAAAATAGCTTTCTAAAACTCCCACATGTGAAAATGCATGTCGGAGTGGTGGAACTTGGTTGAATTTATACGTCGGGGGGGAGAATAGAAGGCAGACAAACGACGGCTAGGAAAAAATGGTGAATCGGGTTGAATTCCAATTAATAAAGGTTTCAGGTCAAGGCTTCTTGAAACCGTCTTGTATTATTTATTCGATCGGGAGGATGAAATGAAAAATAAAATACATCTTCAATCATTCCAGAGAATTTTTAACATCACTGTCATCTCTTTGATGATATTCAGCCAATTCGGTGTGGGACTGCCATCCGTTTTTGCAGCTGGGACGGTAGAGACCACGACTACGATCACGGCTGTCACGCCTCCTACGTCTGCAATTGGGGAGGAAGTCAGCGTGAGTGTGTCGGTTTCAGGGTCAGGCGACACTCCCATTGGCACAGTAGATATCACCGGCGCGGACTCGAAATGCACCATCACCCTGACGAATGGGAGCGGCAGTTGTAACGTCAACTTTTCATCCTCCGGTGATAAGACGCTGACTGCCACCTATAATGGTGATGACACCTACGCGGTCAGTTCGAATAGCGTGGCCCATACGGTTTCAGAGACACCAACTGATACGCCTACACCAACAGCAACTTTCACTGACACGCCAACGCCAACAGATACGCTGACAGATATTCCGACGGACACGCCGACAGACACACCAACGGACACGCTAACGCCGACGGATACACCGACGGATACACCGACGGATACACCCACACCGACGGACACGCTAACGCCGACGGAAATGCCAACAAATACCCCGCCTGTAATTACCGAAGGCGATTCTGTATCGGTTTCAATGAGCAAGAATGGTGCACCGACAGCCTTCAACCTGACATTGCACGCTACAGATGCCAATACGGGCGATACTCTTACTTGGAGTGTGAGCAGCCCAGTCGGCCATGGCACAGCGACTATATCTGACCCTGCTACCGGCGGAACTATGGATATCCATTATGTACCGTACTCAGGTTACACCGGTCTAGATACTTTTATTGTTCAAGTGGATGATGGCAACGGCGGGACGGATACCATCGCGGTCAACGTGAATATTTATAGCCTCCGGATTCGCGCCTACATTGATGGAGGCTCTCAGTTGATCGTTAAAGGCAACCAGGTGTATTGGCATCATATAGGATCAGATGCTCCGGGCCGCAACGGCGGCGTTAATTACCCCACCTATATTAATGGGGCGGAATGGTCTCCAACCTGGCCGGATGTCCCCGATGCTGGCAACCGCGATTGTAATTGCGACTCCTCAACTTTGACAGGCGTTGCTCCCGCACTGCCGGGTTTGGATACAAACTACACCCTGAATATTACAAATGCTCGCTATCGGGTTTCCGTGGTGCAGCAGCCCCGGGCTGCCAATGCTTACACCCTGGTGGTGGACTTTAATGATGGTCCTCCGGGAGGCGCCGCCTGGTACGAGGTCGAAGTGACACCCACCCAAGGGTTGATCAGCGAAGGCAATTCCATTAATGTGACGATGAGCAAGAACAGCTCGCCGACATCCTTCGACTTGACCCTGAATGCCTCCGACCCGGATGGCGATACGCTTACCTGGAGCATCAGCACTGCGGCCAGCAACGGCGAAGCCGTTGTCAGTGGGACTGGTGATTCGAAGATTATCGGCTACACTCCGAATACCGATTACTTTGGTTCGGATTCCTTTGGTGTGCAGGTGGGTGGCGGCAATGGTGAGACGGATACCATCACGGTGAATGTAACCATTATTTCTCCTTACGCTTGCACCGACTCAATTGGCTGCGTTACCATCAGCCCGACAGACAAGGTGCACATCGCCTATGCCCTCGTCACCAGTGGACCCAATGCCAATCTGGGTATTGACTCGCGTAATGGCGTCGAGATTGCCATAGACGATTCCGGTGGAAAGATCCTCGGTCATGACATCCAATTCGACGGTCAGGACGAAGGCTGCAGCCCAGATGGGGGCACTGCAGCCGGCATAGTCCTGGCAGCCGACCCCAGCATTGTGGCCGTCATCGGAACGAGCTGTTCAGGTGCTGCACGAACTGCCATGCCTTTGCTCTTTGCAAAAGGGATGGTGATGGTCTCGCCTTCCAATACCGCCTATGACCTGACCAAGGTGGGTAACCCCAACAATTACCCCGGTTACTTCCGCACTGCCATACCCGATGATACACAGGGTACCGCTGCGGCTGATTTTGTATATAACTCATTGGGCGTCAGGAAGGCTGCCACCATCGAAGATGGCAGCGTCTATTCTGATTCTTTGGAAGCTGCCTTCGCGAAAGAATTTGGAACCCTGGGAGGCACCATCACGTCGGAGGCCTCGATCGCCGTCGGGCAGACCGACATGAGCGCGGTACTGGCTTCCATCGCCAGCGGTTCGCCTGAGCTGATCTACATGCCCATCTTCCTGCCGGAGGGAGGATATGTCATCAACCAGGCGCGCTCAACCTCGGGCCTGGAAAGCGCATATTTAATGGGTTCAGATGCATTGAACACTCCGGAGGTCGTAAAAGCGACCGGTGCGAATGCGGAAGGCTTCCTGGTCACCACTTGGGATACATCCCAGTACAGCCCGGATTATAAGAATAAGTTCCTGCCGGCTTACGAAGCAAAATTCCACACAGAGCCAATCAACATATTCCATGCCCAGGCTTATGATGCCTTTATGCTGATCAAGGCTGCCATTGAAAAAGTGGCCGTGGTCGACCAGGACGGCACTCTCCACATTGGCCGGCAGGCACTGCGGGATGCCCTATATGGCACCAAGGATTTTTCCGGTCTGACTGGCAGCCTGACCTGCTCTTCCACAGGTGATTGCGCCGACCAGTACATCGGTGCTTTTCGCTACTTTACCGGGCAGGACCAGCCCTTGAAGGTTTGGCCGGGGGTTCCGCCAATGGTCACTTCCATCAACCGGCTGGATGCCAACCCCACCTCCGCTGGGAGCGTGCGCTTTGCCGTTACATTCTCCAAAATGGTAACCGGTGTGGACCCCTCCGACTTCAGTCTCACCACAACCGGTATCACTGCCGCAGCCGTAACCGGCGTGACCGGTACTGGGACGGATTATACGGTCACCGTCAACACCGGCAACGGCACCGGCACACTGCGCCTGAACTTGATCGATAATGACAGCATCATTGATGTGGACAGCAACCCCCTGGTTGGCCCAGATTCAGACAACGGGGATTTCACCACCGGACAGACCTACACGATTCTAAAGTCAGTCGGATCGCTCCCGCGCGCAGAGACACTGTACTTCAATGGTCAACAGTGGGGTTCGGTTGTCTGTTGGAATCCGTACTCTTCCAACTGCAACAATGCGATGGCGATCGCCCAGCAGGACAACGCCCGCGTCACCATGTTCGAAACCCCGTACCTGTATGACATGCTCGATGGCAAGCAGTATCCTCTGCTGGCGGATGGTCCCTGGTCATGGAACGCGGGCATGACCGCGATTACATTCACGCTCAAAGCTGCCGCAAAGTGGAGCGATGGTACTCCGGTGACCGCTGATGATGTTGCCTATACCTGGGCTACCAATGTTAAGTACGGAACCACTGTCGGCGCTGGCTATCAAGATTACATCGATACCATTGAAGCTGTTGATGCCCATACGGTTCAGGTCAACGCTAAACTGGATGCGGATGGCAAAGCGCTCAATCCTCTGATGGTCGCTGCTTACCTCAGCAGCAACTATGTCATCCAGAAAGCCTGGACCGAAACATTGGAAGCGCGCGCTGGTGGCGACGCCACCAAGTTGATGGCCGATACCGCTGACGACGTCGTTTGGTCCGGTCCCTATTACAAATACTTCGCTGACGATACGAAAGTTGTCATGGTTCGTGATGACAACTACTGGGGTCAGGATGCTTCCATGTGGGGGAAACTGCCTACTCCGAAGTACCTGGCGCACATCATCTATGCCGATAACAACGCCGGTGATACCGCTTTGAAAGCTGGCGAGGTGGATGTCAGCCAGCAGTACATTGCCAATGTTCAGGATTTGTGGCTCACGGATAACCTGCCCATCTCCACCTATTATTCCGCTGCCCCTTATGACATTGGCGCCAGCCTCCCAACTGCCTTCTACAACCTGAATTCCTACGGTTTGGACCAGGTTGCGGTCCGCAAGGCCATCGCCATGGCTGTTAACTATGACGTGGTCGTTGCCGAAGCGATGACCAACCAATCGGCTACCTTCACCCAGGTTCCTCGCTCGCTGATGAACCCGTCCCCGGGCGAGCAGGCCCTGTATGACAGTAGTGATCCTGCCATCCAGGCTCTGCAGTGGGCTGGCAACGACATTGCAGGCGCCAAGGCACTCCTTGACGCAGCCGGGATTACAGTCGGTGCCGGTGGCTGGCGTTATTACAATGGTAAAAAGCTGACCTATGTAGCAACCTGCCCCAATGGATGGTCCGACTGGCAGGCTGCGATTGAACAGGTTGCTTCCGCCGGGAAAGCGATCGGGATTGACATCACCACCAGCTACCCTGAATGGTCCGATTATCAGACCGTCGTCACCAATTGGCCTCTCCCCACTTCGGGCTATGACATCTTCATGATGTATAGTGACGGCGCTGGCCCGACCGAGCCTTGGGGACGTATTTACCATCTGATGAGCTCTGATTTTGCCCAAACCACAAACAACTGGAATGGCAACTGGGGCGGCTATATTAATCTTGCCGCGGATGCATTGATCAATGCGATCCCCGGTGAAACCAACCCCGCCACGCTGAAGGCAGACTACACTCAATTGACCCAGATCTACCTGACCGATGTTCCGTCCTTCACGCTCATGTACCGACCTCAGTCGTTCCATACTGTGAACGAATCGTTTTGGACAGGCTTCCCTCACCAGGGTGATGATACCAACCCACCCGTCCCGCCGCTCGACATGACTGATGGTTACAGTATCGCAGGCCTCTATAACCTTACGAATGTATCCACCGCCAACAGCGGCTTTATTCAAGGAACAATTTCTGCGGACGGCACTCCGCTGACCGGCAAATCTGTGCAGGTGCGGGCCTTGAAGAAATCCAATGGAAGTGAAGTGGCCAAGACATATTCCGACCCGGCAGACGGATCCTACGTGTTGACCGGCCTGCCGTTCGACCAGGCAATGGCAGTGGTTGCCAGCGATGAGAACCCGGATACCGATGGTTATCCTGGAAAATACTACAACAATGTCAGTGATCTTTCCTGGGCAGAGGACACCCTGCTCACCAGCGGCAGCCCGGATAGAAGCGGTGTGAATATCAACCTAACCAATGGAGGCGCCAATGATGAGGACCTGACGTTCAACGTGCGCGCAGGCCGCTTATTGAGCGACTTGAAAATCCGCCAGGCGATCGCTTATGGCACCGACCGCCAGGCCATCATTGACCAAGCCTTCGTGCCAAACGGCTTCACGGGGGAGATCCTTAACACGTTGGTAACACCCGGGCTCTGGTATGCGGCTGCAAACGATGATACCAACCTGACCATTTACAAGTACGACACAGCACGAGCCGAGAGCATCCTGATTACAGATGGCTGGGATACTATAAATAGTGACGGATATCGAGAAAAAGACGGTGTAGAACTGACACTCGATTTCATAACAACGACTGCACCCGCGCGGGTTGCCTCCGCTAATCTTTTTAAAACCCAGATGGCGGCCATCGGCATCCTGGTCAACGTACATACCTATCCCGCAGCAGACTTCTTCTCCTCTAATCTTGCGGTCAGCCCGCTCGCGGCTGGTAATTTCGACATTGCTGAATTCGTTAATGGATTGAGCGATGCTGACACTTTGATCGGTAATTTTGACTCCACTGGCACGGATAACCTGGGCGGTTACTCCAGCAGCACCCTGGATGGCTATTACAATGCTGCCCGTTCTGCAAAAGTGGCTGGCGATTCCGACACATTTAAAGACAATGCCCTGAACTGGCAATACCTCTTCTCTGAGGACCTGCCCGCTTTTCCGCTGCTCAACCGCGTTCAAGTACCTCCGTTTACGGAATTTGCCAGAGGTTTTAACGGTCCGTTTGGGATGGCTTTTGACGCGGTCGGAAACCTCTATGTGGCAAATGAGGGTGGCGGCTATGTTTCACAGGTCACGCCGGGCGGAGCAAATAAGGTCTTCTCGTCAGGCTATAACGGTTCTTCAGGGATCGCCATCAACGGCGAAGGTGAGATTTATGTCTCGGATGATACCAACCAGGTGTTTGTGCTGGATTCGAGTGGCAACAAGACCGTCTGGCTGGATAGTACACACGGATTCTCGAACCCGAATGCGCTGGCCTTCGATGTGTCCGGCGACTTGTATGTCCTGAATGCAGGTGGCTCGTTGGCCGAGTTTGACCCGCTTGGTACTGCGATCAATTTACATCTTGTGGATGGGTTGAATACACCCCAGGGCATCGTGGTGGACAATGGAGCCGGCAAGGTGTACGTTTCTGATCAGAATGGCAAGATATTCCGTATAGATGCTACAACCGGGAATTCCAATCTTTATGCGGAAACGTGGGCGCGCACAAGTGGCGGCCTGGCTCGTGACAGTGCGGGAAACATCTACATCTCCGCGATGGATGCGGGCATGGTGCTTCGTGTGGATGCTACAACACAGGCAGTGACCACTTGTCTGGCTGGGCTGGATTCCCCCCGCGGACTGGCTATTGACGCCTCGGGGTGGCTATATGTGACCGAATACAATAATGGACGTGTGGTGCGGGCGGATGGTTGCATGAGCAACCCGCCCCCTCCGCCAACCAATAACCCGTACTTCGATGTCCGGGTGAACAATGACCAGATCGAAGCCTATGAATGGCCTGTTGGCAGTAGCCTGGTAGCGAAGATATATGAATCGGGAATTGAGTCGGGCGATCCGGATTACACATCCACCCCTGTGATGGTCACCGGACCAACTCCCTGGGGGGACACCAGGAACTATGCAACCTTCAATCTCTCCGGTGAATATGTTATTAAACCTGGATCCCTGGTCACCGTCAGCGATGGCACCATAAAAAAGGAAACGGTTGTCACCGGACTGGCCTTCAATGTCATGGATACGAATGCCGATACCGTCAGCGGGTTCGCCGCACCAGGATCGCATGTGGATGTCTGGGCCTGTGACAACTCAAGCAACTGCTATAACCGTCATGTGACTGCGGTTGCAATTGGTGACCCTCCAGTAGGGAAATGGACCGCAGACTGGAGCAAGGTAGGTCCCCAAGACGATGAGAAGCATATCTTCGACCTGGTTCCCGGCACCTGGGTGGACAGCTCCCAGAATGACGAGGATGGCGACAGCACGATGTGGGGGCAGAACATCTCCAATCCGTATATTGAGGTATCCCTCAACAGCCGGTGGATTCATGCCCGCGAATGGCCGGTGGATACCTTGATTAACATGACAATTCATGATCCCGCCAACGTATCCGGGCCTGATTATACCGATAGTGCCACTGTGGTCCATAATCCCGATAACCACGCTGACCCGAATGATTTCCGGGCAGCTTTCAAATGGCCGGATATCGGTTTACAGCCCGGTTTCGTGGTAACAATGACCGGGAATATTAATGGGAGCCCGGTCACCAAGACTCTTGTTGTGGCTGATCTGCAGGTGTTATCAGCCGATGCTACCACTGGTGACGTTTCGGGGGTTGCCACACCAGGCGCGAACCTGGAGGTATGCCTTAACCGGCCGAACAATTGCATCAGCGAGCATCCAACCGTGGATCCCACAACTGGCGCGTGGAGTGTTAATTACTCAAGTAACAATCTACAGCCTGGCGATAATGGCTGGGCGGCGGAATACGATAATGATTACGACCGCACCTGGTTCGACTGGCACGTGCTCAATCCCTATATTCAAGCCAACCCTGACAGCAATTGGGTCCAGGCGCGCGATTGGCCGGTGGGCACGGAACTCACCCTGACGATTGGCGACCCATCCAACGGGGGTTTATCCACGACGGCTACTGTAATGCATAATCCTGGTAATCCGGGCGACCCGAATGATATTCGGGCAGACTTCAACTTAAATGGTTTCGATCTAAAGGCTGGTCAAACTCTGCATGTAACCGATGGCCTTGATCCTGCCACCCAGCGCACCTACACCATCACCGATTTAACCATAACCGGGGTGGATGCTGATACCGACACGGTCGAGGGCACGGCTGATGTTGCTGATGGAGAAGTTCATGTATGGGTCAATAATGGGCCAGACCTCTATGTTCCTGTTATAGGCGGGCAATGGACGGCGCATTTCTCGTCCTACGATCTCACTCCCGGCATGAGCGGAGGTGCTCAGCAATCGGACAGTAACGGTAACAGTACGCAGGCTGATTGGCATGTGCTCAATCCCTATATTGAGGTGAATCCGATAAGCCATTGGCTGCGTGGGCGCGACTGGCCGAACGGGACGACCGTGTACATGACGGCTCTCCACTCCGGGACTATTATTTGTCATGGGGATGCCACCATGGGACAGGCCTCCTGGAATCCGAACGACCCCACTGACATTGTTGCTGACTTCGATATGTCAGGGTGCAGCCTTCAATCCGGGGATGTGATCACAATGCTTGGCGGTAGCACAACCAGGACGATGACCGTCTCGGCATTGCAGGTAACCGGCGTGGATGCTGATCTTAATACAGTATCGGGCACAGCCGAGGCTGATAGCCAGGTCCATGTGTGGATCAACAATGGTCCAGATCTCTGGATCCATGCCGATTCTATTGGGAACTGGACAGCAGACTTTAAAAAGAGCTTTGATCTTGTCCCGGGCAACGATGGCGGCGCGCAGCAGTTCGATGAAAATAATAATATGACACAGGCCGACTGGCGCATTTCCAATCCCTATATTCAAGCTGACCCGGTCGACAATTGGGTCCAGGCGTTCGATTGGCCCAATGGGACAGAGTTAACCCTCACGATTAATGGCGTGGATATATTCCATGCCACTGTGGGAGTGGCTTCCTGGGACAACACGCAGACTCTGGCGAGCTTTAATGACTTGGGCGGGTACGATTTGCAGCCCCGCGACCAGCTCGTCGTCACCGATGGTCTTACGCCGCCCACCGTGCGCACCTATTCGCCCACCGATCTGGCCATCACCAGCTTCGATGTAGCGAGCGACACGATCTCTGGGGTAGGCGAACCTGGCGTGGATGTGCAGGTTTGCCTCAATACCCCGAATAACTGTATTTCACGCTATGTCACTCCACCCCTTGGTGGAGATGGCACTTGGACAGTAAGCTACAGCGGGGTTGGAGATGAAAACCTGGTACCGGGGAGCAACGGCTGGGCTTCCCAACCCGCCAATGGTCGCGTAAATCAGACCTGGGTCAATTGGAATGTCCCCAATCCGCGCTTTGATGCGTGGTACAAGGACGGCAAGATCAATACCTATGATTGGCCTGCGGGTACGCACCTCACTCTAACCATACACGATCCCACACCTGGCACTACAGACTTTACAACCAGTTCGGATGATGGACAATTCAACCTGAATGGTGCGTTTGACATCCAACCAGGCATGACCATCACCATATCGGGCGCCGGTACGACTAAATCTCTATTGGTTTCGAACCTGGCGGTCACGAATGTTGATCCGGTACGTGACATTGTGAAAGGCACAGCCGGGCACGATCAGGCGCTCTGGATGAACTTTAATAATGCCTCAGGCCCCTGTTGCCGCGAATTCCAGGCGGATTCCAGTGGTAACTGGACAGTGGATTACAGCAATGTAGGTCTAAATCCTAACGAGCCCAGGCAGGATATTCAACCTGGTTCGAATGGTACTCTTAATGCCCCGGATGCGGATGGAGATAATACATCCCTCAGTTGGAACGCTGTGAATACTCCCTATATTGATGCCAAATACGGCCCTCACAATGGCGGTGGCGGTTGGGTCACAGCGTTTGATTGGCCGGTGGGCACGGAACTCACCCTGACGATTGACGACCCGTCCAACGGGGTGGGCATTGATTATACCGGGTCGGCTACCGCAAGACAAAATCCTGGTAATCCGGGTGCCCCGAATGATACTTGGGCAGCCTTTGACTTGAATAATTTCAATCTTAAGGCTGGTCTAATTCTCGATGTCACCGGTGGTACGCCCCCCACCGAGCGTACCTACACGCTCGCTAATTTAGCAGTAACCGGCTATGACCTGGCTGCGGACACGATCTCAGGCACAGGCGATGCCGGTGTGATATTGCAAGTATGTGCCAACATATCGGATAACTGTATTCCACACGATGTCACTCCCGATGGAGATGGCAAGTGGACGGAAAACTTTAGCGGAACTGGTGTGGATCTGGTCCCCGGTTCCCTTGTAATGGTCGACCAGACCGATGCAAATGGAAATGTGACGGAGCTGCCTTATTACATTCCCAATCCCCATATTCAAGCCGACCCTGCCGGCAATCAGGTCACGGCGTTCGAATGGCCAGATGGAGCGGCGCTGACCCTGACGATCAACAATGGGGATCCTTTCCATGCCACTGCGGAATTTCCTTCCGGGGACCCCAGCCAGACCCAGGCAAACTTCGACCTGGGCAGTTACGATCTTCAGCCCGGCGACCAACTCGTCGTCACCGATGGAACCACCGAGCGCACTTATACGCTCACCGATATAGCCGTGACCGGCTTTGATCTGGCGGCAGACACGATCTCGGGTGTAGGCGAACCTGGTGTACAAGTGGAAGTATCCGTCGACTTGCCGGATAGGAATTCACGCGATGCCACTCCCGGTGGGGATGGCACATGGACGGTAGATTTTAAAAATAACGGAACTGACAGTGTGGATCTGGTCCCCGGTATCGATGGATGGGCTTCCCAGAGCGATGCAAATGGAGATCAGACGCAGATTAATTGGAGCCTGGTTGATACACCCGCCGGAGAAAATATCAGCATCACTCCCGCCTCGGGACTGACGATCAATTTTGCATCGGTAACTCAGGCCGGCGCTTCATCTGCTTCTCAAATATATTTCAACCCAGCGGACCTGCCCGGTGGCTTCCAGTTGTTCGGCTCGGCTTACGATGTTGAGACCAGCGCGCAATTCACGCAGGCCCAGGTCTGCTTCAATTATGATGACTCTAGTCTCTCTCCGGAACAGGATTCGCAGTTGAGACTCTACCACCGGGATAACCTGGACTGGGTGGATGTGACCGATGAAGGTTATCCGGACATAACTGCGGCTGTCATTTGCGGCACCGTGAACAGCTTCTCGCCCTTTGCGATTCTGTATCCGACGAATCAACCACCGGTCGCGGACGCGGGACCGGATCAGACCGTCATGGAAGGGGATCTCGTTACGTTGGACGCCTCGGGCTCCTATGACCCCGATGGCGATATGCTGACCTATGCCTGGGATCTTGACAACGATGGAAATTACGACAATGCCGTCGGCGTCAACCCGACCACAACCTTCCCGGATCCGGGTGATCATACGGTCGGCCTGAAGGTGACGGATCCCTCCGGCTTGTCCAGCACCGACACGGTTCAAGTAACTGTCATCGGATGTTATACGTTGACGACGAGTGTGAACCCGGGTGGAAGTGGAAGTGTCGGGGTCGATCCTGTGACCAACTGTGGGGATGGGATGTATGCAGACGGCACGGAGGTGACACTGACCGCGATTCCTGGCGCAGGCTATGTGTTCGTGGGCTGGAGTGGTGGCGGTTGCTCAGGTACGGGAACCTGCGCTGTCACCATGGTGACGACAACCTCTGTGATGGCCAACTTTAACTGGTTGGCGCCTGTGGGGTTCAGCAAGTATGGCCCAGGCAATGGAGCAACAGGGCGGTTGACGTCAGGCCTGATGCTGAGCTGGGGAGCCAGTACCAGAGCGACCAGCTATGAATACTGCCTGTATACGGGCAGCAGCACAGCCTGTAACAACCCGCTGAACTGGAATAATGTGGGGAACACTACGAGTGTGTTGGTGAACGGGCTGGCCGGCAGCACGACCTACAACTGGCAGGTGCATGCGCTGAATAGCGCTGGTACCACGGAGGCGAAT
>Ga0209777_10004118_pt1 | contig 17436 bp, 13 predicted proteins | sample FrelakmetHBP12HB_FD_187147 | JGI IMG/M metagenome (GOLD analysis project Ga0209777, IMG submission 187147) | Freshwater lake sediment microbial communities from the University of Notre Dame, USA, for methane emissions studies -HBP12 HB (SPAdes)... | ecosystem: Environmental > Aquatic >...
AGGTGACCCAGGGTATACATGATACCCCGACCACTACGATTACTATGGCCGATGATGATTTCTTGGCCCTCATGGGAGGAAAACTGCAGGCCATGCAGGCCTATACTTCGGGGAAGTTGAAGATCAAAGGGGATATCATGAAATCCCAGTTGATAGAAAAATTGTTTAAATTCTGATTTTTCGGTCTAAGGCTCAAGATACATGGTTCTTACCCCTTGGACTTTACACCGTAAACCTTGAACATTGAACTTTGAACATTGAACCTTTTTTAAGGAGGAAATAGAATGGCCACGGGTATCAAAGACAAGGTAGCGATCATTGGTATGGGCTGCACTCACTTCGGAGAACGATGGGATGTGGGGGCCGAAGAACTCATGGTCGAGGCCTTTAGCGAATGTATAGAGGACGCCCAAATCGCTCCTGAAGAGATCCAGGCCGCCTGGTTGGGCACCTGCATTGAAGAGATCAGTGTCGGTAAGAGTGCCTTGCCCCTTTCGGTTACCCTTCGACTTCCCTTTATCCCGGTCACCCGAACCGAGAACTTTTGTGCCAGCGGCACTGAATCATTTCGGGGAGCAGTCTATGCCGTGGCCTCCGGGGCCTATGATATTTGTCTGGCCATGGGTGTGGAAAAACTCAAGGATACCGGCTATGGAGGTCTGCCCAATCCAGGCTCAAACTGGGGTTCTTTAAGTTGGTTATGGTGGCCGAACATCTCAGCACCCGGTGCCTTTGCCCAATTAGCCAGCGCCTATGCGGCCAAGTATCGCATCCCGGATAACGAACTCAAGCGCGCCCTGGCCCATGTTTCCGTAAAAAGCCACGCCAACGGTGCACTCAATCCCAAGGCTCATTTACGAAAAGCCGTCACCGAAGATCAGGTTATGGCCGCACCGATCATTGCCCATCCCCTGGGACTTTTTGATTGCTGCGGCGTAAGCGATGGAGCGGCTTGCGCCATCGTCACCACCGTGGAGATGGCCAAGGCTATGGGGAAAAAAGATTTTATCACTGTTAAATCCTTGCAATTGGCTTTAAGTAACGGTGAGGAGATGGGCTTTAATGAATGGGATGGCGATCATTTTGTCACCACCGATAAGGCCAGTACCCGGGCCTATCAGGAAGCGGGCATCGTCGATCCTCGAAAAGAAATCAGCATGATGGAGGTCCATGACTGTTTTTCGATTACCGAACTGGTCACTTATGAAGACCTGCACATATCCCAACGAGGTCGGGCAGTACGGGATGCTTTGGATGGTTTTTATGACCTCCAAGGCGGCGGGGTTCCCTGTCAAGTGGACGGCGGTTTAAAATGCTTTGGCCATCCTATCGGTGCTTCGGGTTTGCGTATGCTTTATGAGATGTATCTTCAGTTCCATGGCCGAGCCGGCCAACGCCAGATCTCCAATCCCCGCTTCGGTCTGACCCACAATTTAGGCGGAGTGCCTCATATGAATGTTTGCAGTATCGCTATTGTCGGGAAGTATGAAAACTGAGGGTGTTAAGAATTGAGGTGGATTTGCTTAAAATCCATTACATCATGAACTCGGCCATGGAAGATATTTTGGCCTTCAAGACCTGTTGCGGTCTCAAGATGTTTGATCAAAACTTGGAGATACATCTCACCAATCAGGGGAAGAGCCCGGTGATCGTACCTGGTTATTTTGATTTGGAAACCAATGAAGGAATTAAACGTATTGAAACCTTGACCCCTCCTGGAGAACAGGCCATCAAGCCCGGGGAGATCACTGCCTTTTATTGCTCCATGGATGAAACCCTCTGGAACAAAGCACGGGTGATAACTTTTTATGATAAAGAGGGGAATAAATACTCTGCTCCAATAATACCATGAACGGGAAGTGCGAAACTTTTTGTTGCTCAAAGCTCAAAGTTCAAAACTCAAAGGATAGTAGTTTCCTTGAGCTTTCAGCTTTCAGCCTTAAGCCATAATGGGAGAGGTTATCCGATGGATATTTTAAAGTATACCGAAGAGCATAGAATCTTTAGAGAGTCAGTTCGAAAGTTCTTGGAAAAAGAGGTCACCCCCTATGTTGAGGAATGGGAAGAGATCGGCATCGTTCCAAAGAGTATCTGGAAAAAAATGGGGGACCAGGGTTTCTTGTGCATGGATGTGCCCGAAGAATACGGGGGACTGGGGGCCGATTTTCTCTATTCGGTCATCATTGGCGAAGAACTGCCCCGAACTAATCATACCGGTCTGATCGCCTCTTTGCACAGCGATATCGTCGTCCCCTATATTACCGCCTTTGCCTCTGAGGAAATAAAGAAGAAATACCTGCCGGGGTGTGTTTCCGGAGAAATCATCACGGCCATTGCCATGACAGAACCGAACACCGGCTCTGACTTAGCTGCCATCCGGACCAATTTTATAGAGGATGAGGACTCCTTTATCATCAACGGGCAGAAGACTTTTATCTCCAATGGCCTCAACTGCGGCCTGTTGGTGTTGGCCGCCAGGGATCCCAAAGCAGAAGACCCTCATGCCTCCATCTCCCTATTTCTTGTCCCGGCCGGGACCCCTGGGTTTGAAAAGGGGAAAAAGATCAAAAAAATCGGCTGGCATAGCCAGGACACGGCCGAACTCTATTTTACCGACTGCCGCATCCCCAAAGATCATATTTTAGGCCAGAAGGGTATGGGCTTTTTTATGCTCATGGTGAAACTTCAGCAGGAACGTTTGGTCTGCGCCATCGGCGCCGTAGCCGCGGCCGAGTATATGCTGGAATTAACCCTCCTCTATGTCAAAGAACGAAAGGCCTTCGGCAAACCCATTTCTAAATTTCAGGCCAATCAGTTTAAGATCGTCGAGATGGCCACGGAGATCAAATTGGGACGGACCTTTTTGGATAAATTGATTGCCGATCACATGGAAGGGAAAAACATCGTCACTGAGGTCTCCATGGCCAAATACTGGACCACCGACATGGCCCACCGGGTGGCCGATCAATGTCTTCAGCTCCACGGCGGCTACGGCTACTGCGAAGAATATCCTATCGCCCGTGCCTGGCGGGATACTCGTGTGATGTCCATCTTCGCCGGCACTAACGAGATCATGAAAACTATCGTGGCCAAGATGATGGGCTTATAGATATCGACCTTAATGATGGATGTCCTTATCTATCGAGGTATTTAGGTTATAGAATTTTCTCTTCATGGAATAAGGGACCGCCATATCGGAGCGTTTTTTCACTAAGGGGATGAACCCATGGGATTCCCCTTCAATCAACTTAGCCCAAATCCGGTCCGGCTATTCCAACGTGGTTTGGTCCGACCCCCGTTACCTGCTATTAGAAAATACACTTGACATTTGATGTGCACCTGCATACATTGTAATACAATTCAATCAGGAGGTGCTTTATGAGTACAGCCCTGTCCGTCAGACTGCCCAAGGAACTTTCGGAGCAATTGGACAGCATAGCTAAGGAAACAGAAAGACCCCGCTCATTCATAATCCAGAAGGCGTTGGAATCTTACATAGAAGATTATGCAGACCTGCAGATTGCCCTCGATCGGCTCCATGATAAAACAGATCCCTTAGTATCCGGCAAAGAGCTGAGGAAATCTCTTGGCCTATAATATTGTTTACAAAAAGTCGGTTCATCGCGACTTAAAGAAGCTCTCCAAAGCAGAGGCCGGTCGTCTCCTCGACCAGATTGAACGGGCGCTGGTGAAAAAACCAGAATCCAATCCGATCCTCAAAGGACCATTTGCCGGGCTTCGTAAATTTCGAATAGGCGACTATCGGGTCATTTACGCCTTATTGGGTGACGATCTCCTTATCCTCAGAATTGGCCACCGAAGCAATATCTATAAAGGCAATATCTGACAAAGGCGTCAATATAGATAAGGTCATACTGCATTGTCGGCGTGATAACGGCTCAAATCCTCCCATCTTCTTCTGGAGGATAGTTTTTATTGGTTTTATTGGGGGGCGGACTAGACCAACCACCGCTGGCGATCTTTGGCAAATTTAAACAGGAATTCTCTCTTATGGCATCGATGGGTAATATGCCAGATCTGATTTGGAACGAAATATCGATTGGCTCGCGGCATCGGTGTTCTGCTTAGAAGCTTCTTTTTACTCCTCATTTTTTATGGAATTCATTGGGATTTCAATCCCCTGGTTTGGTCCGACCCCCCGTTCAATGACAAACTCCGATGTCCGAAGGCCTGAAGTTGACGCAATCCAACACTCTTCATGCTGTACGAAACTCACGCGCAAACACTGGGGGTAGGATCTAGTCGTTGAAATCCGCCCCCTCAATGAATATCGTCGCGGGAGCGTCCGATCCAAACAGTTTCTTATTCCGATGATTTTCCCATCGTGCGAAGCGGTTCTTGAGCCTGCCGTCCACGGCGGGTCCGAAAAACTGGATAGGGCTGCCTTTCTGCCCATAATTTGAGCGCCAGACGGCAAACCTTCCGTCGACAATTTTTGAAAACAGGACTGCATAGCGCCAGAAGTCGGTATTCTCGTCCGTCTGGCACATCTTTTCGTACCAGTGACGCGCCCAGACATTGCGCTCGTAAGCGTAGTTCGCTGCCTTTTGTACGCTTCCGATTAGACCGGCACTGCCTTCATATCTCTTGAGGATTTCATCATTGAATTCGCTTTGATCGGAAAACCCGGCGACCGTTATGCCGCGGGAGATTTCTGCCGGCTCCTCCTTGCGCAATTTCGCCTCGACATATGCGGCAAGCAATTCCTGCTGACCGTTTAGTAAAGCGGCGAGCGCTTCAAGGGATAAATCGTGATCTGTACCCGCCCGGTCCAGACGCGCCAAACGCAGGGCATCCATAACAGGACTACGGACGCCGGCCCAGGTGGCCATCGCATCAAGCTGAACACCGGCCTCGCCGAAGGTGAACCTCACCAGCGGCTTACTGTCTTTGATCCGGCGGAACAGGTCTTCGGCCTTGTCAGGGTGTTTCCTCCCAAAAGCGTGTGCCAGCAAAAGGATGAGGTTGTGGACGGCTGGCAGCTTGGCCTCAGAAATGCCCATAAACAGCCCATACCAGCGATCGGCAAGCTCTTCAGCGGTTGCAACCACGGTTGCGAATTCTTGGAGGCTTATGTTATCAAGGATAATGCAGGCCTTCGCCTTAGCAAGATTGGCCTTGAATTCAAGGAATGCCTCATAGTTGCGTGTTTGACGCTGCTCGAAAGCTTCGTTGCTTTCTGACATCCGTCTCATCGCTTCCTCAATGTCCTTGGCTTCCGATGACCGTTCACTCACGCTGAACATGCTGGGTTCGCAATGAGTGGATGGATGGACTTGAAGCTCAATATTCGGTGCGACAAGAGCACCATCCAGACTGGCGACTTGATTGATCGATGCATCGATACGGCGCGCGATATCACGTACCGCATCTGCACCAAGCATTGCCGCTCCCCGGCCATACAGGCGCGTGGAAATGCGATCGAGTGCTTCGTCATGCGCTATCAATCCCCTTGCTGCGGCTTCCAAAAGGGCCACAGAACCAAACCAGAATTCAAAACTGTTTTCCGTTTCGGTATCCGTGGCTTTCCAGTCGCTTTTGGCGACCAGACATAGCAGCTCTTCGTCACCGCTTTGCGCGATGACGCCCAGTGCTAGCGCCCGCACTCGTTCCGATTCCGACCGGAAGAGCGCCGCAATGTGAGTGCGGACGTCGGCTGACAGCTGCACGGAGGTAACTTTGGCAAGTTCGAGCAGTAAATACTGTTTATGTTCGTTCTCCTCACCGCAGGCTGTTCCCAGCAAGCTCTCAAATTCCGTCTCACCGAGTGGCTTAGCCAACCTCATCAGATCGAGCAAGACGTGTTCATCCGCTTCGTTTGACAATAGAATTTCGGCTTGCTCTTGGGCGCTGAGGAATGGGAAAGCCAGTAGCAGGAGGTATTGCGACACAATCCACACGTCCTTGGCCGACAGGCCGTCTGCCGTACCGGCGGTCTTCACCTCATAGCACTTTTTCACGAGCTCTCTCGCCTCTTTTATTGTAAGCACGGCATTGTGGTGCCGGAGTTCGAACAATCCTTGGCGTAGAGGAAAGCCTACACGGTTGAGAACTTCCGTAGCGAATTCTCTGTGCTTCGCGACCGCGGCTTCCTGCTTGAACCGGGCTACACCGGGACGCGCCATGTCAAAGAAAAGATCTTCGGAGGACTGGTACCTGCCACGATGCAGCTTGCTGACATCGAGCGCCGCGTATTGCTCTGCGGTTCGAGTTACATTTTCCGGCTCTTCAGATGCGGGATCGCAAGGGTCTGTCGCGCAGTAATTCTCAATAAGGCGCCAGCCTTCAAAGCGGGGCCTGTCTCTGGTGAGGTCCTCAACCAAAGACAGCGCTTCCTTGCCATCATCGGAGTGACCCGTTGCACGAAGGATATTCACCAGCGTCCATTTTCCTGTCGTTGACACGTCTGCGTCTCGCAGTGAGAGACTTTCCTTCAGCAAAGCTGCACGGGTCTCTGACCAGTCAACCCGGTTCAGACTTACAAGATGCATGAAATCCTTGTACGGTGCGGTGTGGTCGGAATTCAGCGCCTCGGAAAAGCTCCAGTTCAAAAGACTTTTGGCAAACGGCGACAGAGGTTTCCCGGCCAGCAGTAACAGGGCAAGGCGTGACAGCCCGCTCAAATCGCCCTCTTCTTTCGGCATATTCTCCAAAATTGACCGCTCATTCGCCGACAGGGATCGAAGCTTCGCTTCGATCTTTTTGCGGTTCTTCTCGCGTTCTTCCTGCACCTTCTCCTGCGGATCGCGTGCCGGATACAAAGAGGTTCCCCGTTCCGGAGATAGCGAGTAGACCGAGAGCCAGAGATGCACCTTATCGGCAATTTCCTGCCACGCGCGATTATTTCTGCCTGCTGCGATCAGTGCGCCCTGTATCCAATCGAAGTTGGGCTGATGCCCCCCAGCAAGGCTGAGCGCATGTGCGGCATCCATAAAGCCTTGCGGCCAGCTTTTCGCTAGGCCAGCGAAAGCGAGGAATTTGGATTGGTCAGGGTTCTGGAGCGCTGCGAACCCCTTTACGAGAGAGGCAGCAATATCCTGCTCATAGCGCTCGTCTGCCACGGTCACCGTCAACGCCGCAATAATGACGTCTGCCGTGTTATCCAGTGCCGAGATCGGCTCCAGGATTTCGTCCAGCTTGGCATCAAGATTGCGGCCGTTCCTTTTCGCTGTGCGCATCCGGTCGATCACAGCAAAGCCCAGCGCCAGCGTGAGTCCATCATCCTTCAGGGAATAGCGCGTCGGACCACCATCGACCGCTTGGTAGAAACGCCCGTCCGCGACCGCTCCCATGTCGTCCTCAAAAATATTGAGGTCGTCCTGCTGCTTCGCCTTGACCCGGGACATGATCTTCTGCGCATGCTTCTGCAGTTGGCGCGCAAACTCCTGCGCCGGTTGCGGCACGGGAGCATCCCGCTCGCTCATCCGCATATGCTCGAAGAGAAGGCGACTGACGCTGAGATCATCGAGATTGGTAACATCAGCTTTGTCCAGAAGCTCAAGCGCAATTCCCAGAAGGCGCGGATTGCGAAGAGACGTTGCCACCGCGTGATGCAGGTCTGAAGCCCTTATGCCACGTTCGGCCAGGATTTCGTCGCGTTCAGCTTCTGTCCATTCCGGAACGGGAATTTCAATAATACGCACCGAAAGGCGGCTTTTCACAAGATCCTGGAAGTAGGGCGTGCGCGCGGTAATTATAAGTCGGCCGCCAAACTGGTTCAGCTCATCGCCGATACCCTCGATGATCCGCGCCCAGTCTGATTTGGGCCTTTGGTTGATACCATCGATGACGGCGATGAGCCGAGGGCTATCCGTTGCCGGGCGGTCTCGCCATTGCCCCAGCCTTCTGCGCCACCGCTCCGGGGTGATTGTGGCATCCCGATCCCCGGTTTGTTTGATGAGTTTGGAGATAAGGAGATCAAGCACATCATTTCGCCCGGCCGTCTCGGCGAAATCGTCCGGAGTCATGAAAACCATCAATGGCTTATGCGTCAAGCCAAGCCAGCTTTGCGCGACGATCCAGGATTTTCCGTTACCCTCGCCGCCGAGAATGCAAATTACCGTCTCGTCCGGCGCCGCGGTGAGATAGGGGTGCAGTTTATCGGTCAGAGTCTTGCGCTGCCGGACATAGGCCGCATCTGTATCGCCGGGTGACAGCGGTTGCCCAAGTTTCTTTTTCGCCCGTTTCCTGCTGCGGAATGCGTCGATCAGCCAGTCAGTGTTCGCCCTTTGCGCGAGAGCCCATCCCACTGCGGGCTCATTGCACTGCGTCCCTATCCGGTCGGCGTAAAAAGTGAAGTCCTGAGAATTTCTGACGGCCCCGAGGGCCGCCAGTGCCTTCCGAAGTGTCTCATCGTCACCGATATTGCTCTTCAGGAATTCCTGCACTCGCGTTCCACCCATCGCCAAGGCGACGGCGAAAAGGGGTGGGTCTGTTTCAGACCAGTCGAGGATCAAAATGACAATGCCGTTCTTGGCTCCGAGTGCTCGTGCATCATCTGCGAGCTGACTCCCGATCTGGGAAGTCGCACCAAGAACCCAAATGTCAGTTCCAGTGTCGTTTATCGAAAGCTCTGCGATTTTTGACAGCACTTCAGTCCGGGGCACCGGGCCATCATAACGCTTGCCTTCGAAGCAAATAGCGTCCCCTTCGTAAGTCGGCTTCCCGTCGACTCCGAACTGCGATCCGCTGCTCGCGAGTCTAAAAGGCACACCGGAAATCTCACGAAGTGTCACCCCTATAAGCCCTTCGAAGCCTTTTTCACCCGTGGCTGGCAGAGACAAGAGGGCAGTCTTGAGATTTATAACATGCTGACAAAGTAACTGATTCATCTGGTAAGTATCACATTTGACGTCATCGTTTCTTGCATCGTTTTGTCGCCGTTTTTCGTGATGCTGGTAACCCTTTCGGCAAGAGGCGCCACATAATGCGGCGTTGACCCGTGGCACGAGCTTGCGGTACCGAAGGCACATGCAAGGAAGTTATCTGTTCAGCTATCACTTCAACCGGCCGTATGGCCAGTAAACTTACTTTAAAAAGCAAGGAAATGTTAACTTCACAAATTATGGTTGTGAGGATTATTAGAAGGACTACACCGAAAAATAATGGATAACTTTATGAATATACCAGAAAATTTAGGGATGTCAAGAAGATATTTTGGGGCTTGAGCAGAACCCATGGGATTCCCCTACAATCAGCTTAGCCCACCTCCGGTCCGGCTATTCCAAAAATCAAGTTTGACGTTCCTGCGCTGCTTTCTTGGCTAAAGCGCATCCGGATCAAATCGCGCTTCTTCACAAAGCCGCGTTGGCTAAGCACTTTCGAGTCGATGCCGAAGCCGGTATGAAAATTCAGATAGACCTTTTTACCGGCTAATTGACTGAGCATTCCATCAAACAGGGAAAGGGCCGACTCTTTACTCATCGCCACGACAGGCCCGACATAGAAGGCATTACTACCGGGCCGAGCCAGAGCGTAACCATCCAACTGCCCCTTAGGCGTCATCACCATCAGCGGGGCCACAGGAGAATCGTTTATTAATGAATCGAGTAATGGCCTTCGATCCGCACCGAAAGCCAGACGGTCGAGTGCATAAACAGTCGGGCGTGTTTGTGGGTCGATTTTCAGCAGGTCTTTCCTTTCAACCGCTGGAGCAACTCCTTCCCAGTGTTCGATCATTCCTTCAGCCATAAAACCCAGCGTTTCATATAATGACCGCCCCAATGCTGTGGCATCCAACTTTATTGAGGTCACACCGATCCCTTGCAAGTAGTCGAGGGCCGTCTGCATCAGGCGAGTCCCGACGCCGCGACGACGATAGCCAGGATCTACCAGCATCATGCCGATCCAGGATAGTTCCCTTCCATAGGTTACCGTCGTAACAGTGCCGATAACCCTCCTGGCATGGTGAGCAGCGAAGCAGCCCTGCGGCCCGAGATTCAGCAACCGGTGCCAATCGTTTTCGGTTTGATTCCAATTGGCCTGTTCTTTGAGCCCCATAGCCTCTGTCAGGTCGGATTCGCTGAACTGCCCTATTGCGATTTCGCCCTCTCCCCATCTCTGGCTATGAGTATTTGGGTTCGTGGGGTTAGGGGTCATGGGGTCAGAGTTAAAAGTTGACATTATATTCTTCCTTCTCTATCGATCTTTGTAATTTCTTCAGAGAGAATCGCCATCAGATGCCGGGCTACACCACGGTTCTGAGGCTACCTTCGCCAGGCAAGCCGCTTCTCAAGCCATCTGGAAAGGGATGTGAAGGCAAAGCAGATAAAAAAGTAGATGACTGCTATGAATAAGAAGATCTCCGTAGGATATATGATCGTACGGTTGTTGATCTGCGTTGCCACCTGGGTCAATTCCGAGACCCCGACAATGAAGGCAAGCGATGTGTCTTTTATCATGGAGACAAACTGATTTACAAAAGACGGTATCATATTCCGGAGCCCCTGCGGGAGTACGATATAAATCATTGCCTGCCATGGGTGGAGCCCTGTGGAAAGCGCCGCCTCTGTCTGGCCCTTCGGGATGCCCTCAACGCCCGCCTTAACGATCTGTGACATATAGGCTGAAGTAAAAAGCGTGAGCGCCACGATCACCGTCCAGCTTTCGGAGATTGTTTTTCCCATCATGGCAGGTAGAAGAAAATACATCCAGAATATCACCATAAGGAGTGGCATGCCTCTGATAATATTCAAGATCGCTATTGAGAGATATCGCACTAATTTGTTCTGGGATATGCTCATTAACCCCAGGAAGAGTCCCCCGATAAAAGAAAGCACACAGGCAATGATGGCAAGATAGAGTGTAAGCGCAATACCGCCGAGAGGGCCATGTGGAAAGCGTCCTATAAAGAAATAGGTAATATTGATCCAGATAACGGTAAAATCAAATCCTGTCTGCATGCTAACGCGCTTTCATTAGACTGAGCACTCTCTTGTCGTAATACGTCACCATAAGCGTTATCACGATAGAGAGCACCACATATACCAATGTTGCAGCGGTAAAGGCCTCAAACCCCTTAAAGGTATAGCTCTCGACCTGGCGTGCTTGGTATGTCAGTTCCGCGACCCCGATCGTCATTGCCAGGGAAGAGTTTTTCATCAGGTTCAGAAACTGATTAATGAGGGGGGGGATCGTAATCCGGACAGCCTGAGGCAAAATAATATACTGCATGGAACGGATATAGGAAAACCCTGAGCTTCTGGCAGCCTCCAGTTGTTCCTTCGGGATTGAACGAACACCCGAGCGTATGTCCTCTGCAATAAATGCCGACGTATAGATCGTCAGCGCAATAACTGCCGCGCCAAATTCAAAGTTCGTTCTGTTAAGCCAATCATTAATCGCTGTCGGCAATATCTTGTATGAACCAAAGTACCAGAAAAATATCTGCACAAGGAGTGGGGTGTTGCGGAAAAATTCAAGATATCCGTGGGCAAACCATTGCACTGGCTTGAAGTTGCTCATTCTCATTATGGCGATGATCAAACCGAGGATGAAAGAGAGAATCACGGAAACTACTGAGAGCTGAATGGTGGTATAAAGACCTGACAACAGCCATTCAAAATACTTCCCCGAAGTGACAACAGACCAATCGAACTGATACTTTAACAACGGCAGCTGACCTCTTTATGCCAGAAGTATGTTTCGGGTTACGAGTTCAAAACCCGCAACCCGAAACTCGTTGAGCTGAATTCTTACTTATCTGCGGTGATCTTAAAATTGCCTCTCTGCAATTGTGTTGAAGAATTGGGACCAAACCATTTATCAAAGATCTTCTTCGCCTCACCGCTCTTCTCCATGTCGAGGAGAGTCTTGTTCACGAAATCAACCAGGGTCTTTTCGCCTTTCTTGATGCCAAGACCATAGGGTTCGTCGGAGATCTGGATATCAGGTATCTCAAATTGTTCCTTGTTCGGCGCTTTGCCGAGGATATTTGCCAGGATCGATTCATCTGTTGTCACAGCGAAAACTTTGCCCTGCTGGAGTGCAAGGAATGCCTGGGGATAGTCATCGAATGAAAGGATGGTTGCCTTTGGTAGCGCCTTTGCTGCGTTCTGTTCTGAAGTGGAACCTTTTGCTGTTCCGATCCTCTTTCCGTCTAGTTCGGCAAGGGTCTTAACGGTACCTTTCTTCGTTATGAACTTCTGGCCAGTAAAGAAATAGGTGATACTGAAGTCGATTTGTTTTGCCCGCTCGGCGGTTTTGGTCATCGTTGCGGCGATGATATCGATATTTCCTTCAATGAGCTGGGGCATGCGGCTTGCGGATGTAACCGGCTTGAGCACCAGCTTGACGCCGAGCTTATTGGCGATGGCCCTGACAAAATCCACGTCATAGCCGACAATCTCGCGTGTCTTTTCATCAACGAAACCAAATCCAGGTGTTGAGTCTTTCACGCCTGCGATGAGAGCGCCTCTCTTTTTGATGGTCTCAAGCCTGTCCTGAGCAAACAGGGTACCACAGAGGCCTACCACAAACATTAACGCTACGAACATCACTATAAATCTTTTCATAGTTTCCCTCCTGATAAAATTAGTGCATGGGGGAGAGCACTTCCCTCAGAAATTGCTGCGCCCTCTCATGTTTTGGATTCTTGAAGAATTCATCCGGAGATGCTTCTTCCAGAATTTGACCATCATCCATAAAAACCATCTTGTCAGAAACCTCGCTTGCAAACCCCATTTCATGTGATACCACAACCATCGTCATGCCTGACTGGGCGAGGTCTTTCATGACAAGGAGAACCTCCCCGATCATCTCCGGGTCGAGGGCCGACGTTGGTTCATCAAAAAGCATGATCTTCGGTTTCATAGCAAGGGCCCGGGCAATAGCAACTCGCTGCTGCTGTCCGCCGGAGAGCTGTGTCGGGTATGCATCACGCTTTTCAGCCAATCCGACCCGCTCAAGGAATGTCATAGCGGTGCTTTCCGCATCTTTTCTGCTCATCTTGCGGATCTTGATGGGCGCCAGGGTAATATTATTCTTAACAGAAAGGTGGGGATAGAGGTTAAATTGCTGAAAGACAAAACCGATTTCAGCCCTGAGCTTATTAATATTGGTCTTTGAATCAGAGAGATCCAAGCCGTCAACGATCAACGTCCCTTTGTTGATCGGCTCCAACTTATTGATGGTCCGTATCAGTGTCGATTTTCCGGATCCTGAAGGACCGCACACAACTACTACCTCGCCATGTTTCACATGGAGATTGATATCATTGAGAACATGGAGGTCCTTAAACCATTTATGTACCTCTTTGAACGTAATCATCCGCCACTTCTCGTTCTATTAAATGATTTGGGTCAGACTTAACAGTTGACATTCTATTCTTCCTTCTCCATTGACTTACGCAATTTCTTTACCCTATAATTTTACTGAAAGAGGAAAATGCAATCTCGGATGATCGGCGATTTTCCGTTTATTGTTTGAATGTTTTTATCTGTTCATTTTACCATGCTTCAGAAAAGTCCCATTCTGATATTCCTCGAAAGCAAGCTGAAGCTCTTCTTGTGTATTCATAACAATGGGACCATACCAGGCTATAGGCTCATTTATAGGTTTTCCTGAAATGAGGAGGAATCTCACTCCATCCACATCGGTGCTGACTTCAATATGGTCACCATCTTCAAATAGAACAGCGGTTCCATTACTCACAAAAGGTTCCCTTTGCATGTCAAAATAATTAATACCTTCAACTTCGTAAGAGAAAGGTTTCTTCTCTTTGCAAAAGTACCCTTTTCCCTCTATTACGTAGGCCAATACAGTATTCCCTTGCTTTGTTGGATGGCTAAAAGTGGTTTGTCCTGGGATAGTGATGTCTAAATATTCAGGCTCAATAACGATGTCCCGGACCGGCCCTTGTATTTTCTCACTTATTCGTCCGCAAATGACTTTGATTTCTGCACCACTGTCCAGCTTAATTTTTGGGATTTGACTTGATTGAATATCTCGGTAGCGAGGAGCCATCATCTTTTGAACAGCAGGCAGATTTGCCCAGAGCTGAAACCCTCCCATTCTACCGCTTGGGTCTCCTTTCGGCATCTCTTGATGGATAATACCACTACCCGCAGTCATCCATTGAACGTCGCCTGACGTTATATCGCCTTTGTTTCCCATACTATCCCCATGCTCAACGTGACCTTCGAGAACGTAGGTTATGGTCTCGATACCACGGTGAGGATGCCAGGGAAAACCCTTGATATAATGTCGAGGATCATCTGACCGAAAATCATCGAGAAGTAAAAAGGGGTCAAATAAAGGAACCTGACTGAAGCCAAAAGCCCTATTCAGATAAACACTGGCACCTTCGATAACCGGTTTACTCTTCAACACTCGGCTAATCTTTCTTGCTTTTTTCATAGTGCCCCCCTTTTCAGCAGCCGGCGATCAGCATTTAGCTAATCCCTTAGGCTTACATGGTAGAACTAAGGACAGCGGCTATTTTTTATTCTTCTCCCATTATGTCCTCTATAGCCCGAATAAATGTGTCATTACTGCAAGGTCTTCCGGTCATGGGATTTTTCCTGATATTGTGTTATCTCTTTGGGTGATGCTGAGCATGAACCATTTTTACCATTAACCTTATTTTATCTCAATAAAATAAAAAAGTTCTGTCCTGATTATTTTTTTAATTTTCATATAACTATGGAATGTCTCTGATTAAAAATGAATCAATACCCATTTGACTTTGAAGTAATTCTGAAATATTATGGCCTTTACACATGAGACGTTCAGACTTGAACCATAACGAATCCTGAACACGGAGAAACCGATGACAGACCTCAAGCGCAAAGTCGAAGATGTTATAGCCCGAACCGTCCGGAACAACCTCTGGCGCCAGCGGGAGTGTTTCAACCTGATCCCTTCAGAGACCACGCCAAGCCTCATAGTCAAGATGTGTGAGATCTCCGACCCTGCCGGCCGCTATGCCGAACACCGCACACTCAAGGGCAAGCAGATCTATTTCTACCAGGGAACCGACTTTATCCGGGACGTCGAGGAAGAGCTCCGGGCTGCAATGCGGGAGTACTTCAACTGCAAGGAAGTCGAACTACGCCCCATCAGCGGCCAGATGGCCAACGAAGTCGTCTTCAAAGCCATGACCAGGCACATCAATGCCGAGACCCCGGGACGCTGGAGCCGAATGAGGCTTGTCATGAACAACGATCTCACTAAGGGGGGGCACCTGAGCTCCCAGCCGATGGGTGGGCTCTTTAACTTTGTCGAGATGGATCCGTCGACCGGCAGAGCGGCGGTCCTGAACTTTCCGGTCAAGAAAGACAATCCATACATGATAGATGCCGCTGCGATGGCCGAGCTCATACGGGAGAGAAAACCTGATCTCATCATCTTCGGTAAGAGCATGTTCATATCCCGCGAGCCCGTGGCCGAATCACGGGCCGCAGTAAACGAGTTGAGCCCGCGACCGGTTATCATGTATGATATGGCCCACACCCTTGGGCTTTATGGCGAATTCCAAAAGCCGCTTGAGGAAGGTGCCGACCTGGTAACCGGCAGTACGCATAAGACCTTCTTTGGTCCCCAGCGCGGCCTGGTCGTGAGCAACTTCGAAAAGGGGCACGACTTAAGAAAACTATGGACGGAGATCAAGGGACGCGCTTTCCCCGGTTCCACAAGCAACCACCACCTCGGCACACTTCTTGGGCTCTTGATTGCAACCTATGAGATGAATGCTTTCAAAGAAGCCTACCAGGACCAGGTGGGCAAGAACGCCAAAGCCTTGGCCAAGGCCCTTAAGGAGCATGGGCTCGACGTTGAGGGCGACCCCGCCGAGAGCTATACCTCGACCCATCAGGTGATTGTGAGAGTCCGCAAGTACGGGACGGGCGAGGAAGTGGCCAGAAGACTCGAGGACAATAATATCATCTGTAACTACCAGGCCCTGCCTGATGACGAGAGCTTCATCGAATCAAGCGGAATAAGGGCCGGAGTCCAGGAGATGACCAGATTCGGGATGGTGGAGAAAGACTTCGATTACCTCGCGGGGCTCATGGCCGATGTAGTGACCCGGGGGATAGACGTTAAAGCCAAAGTTTCCGAGTACAGGGAGAGGTTCCTTGAGATGCGGTACTGCCTGCCCCCCAAGGAGGCATGCGCCCTGGGCGCCCTCGTCCTGGAGTCCGTCTTTCCAACCAGTGAACAGACCAAAAGGCTTGCAGAGAACCTGGCGAAGCTTTCTTCTGTGACCTGACGTAGAGGAAAAAGTCTGAGGTGATCCATTATGATTCCTTCTTCTCTTGTCGACAAAATAAAAACCATCTTCCCTCCGGAACGCTATTCCACCGGTGAATCGAAGCGGTCTCTCCATAGTTGTGATGAATCGTTTCAGCGGCACTAATAAGAGCATGAAGACCATCGTGGCCAAGATGATGGGATTGAAACACCTAAGGAGAACATCAAAATAATTCCCTTGTCATTCCTGGACGAAAAAGGGATTTTATTTTTTCTCCTGCTCGGCCTCTTCCATTAATCGGTTGATAAAGACCGTGGTGTTCTGGATTTCAAATTTTTGTTTGCGCAGTTTGGAATAACGGGATTTGGCGTTGGCCAGATTGTGAACACAGGAGTTGCATTCCGTAAGGATCACCTCGGCCCCGGTCTCTACGGCTTCTTCCAGTCGCCGGCGGGCCATGACAATAGAATTGGCAGGAAAGGCCCCCCGCACCCCTCCGCCGGCCCCACAGCATAAGGCGTCAGCCCGGTTGTGAGGCATTTCGATGAAATTAGGAGCGATTTTCTGGATGGTCTGGCGGGGCTCCTCATAGATCTGGCAGTGTCGGCCCAGGTCGCAGGGATCATGGTAGGTCACCTTTTGGTCGGTACTTACTCCCAGGTCAAAATCAGCCAAAAATTGAGCAATGTGGATCACCCGGATCCCTTTTTCTTTTAAAGGGGCATACTGGGGTTTGTGAATAAAGGTCCGGAAACAATAGGGGCAGCCGGTGATGACGGTCTTGGCACCGGTGGCCTCGATGGCTTGAATGTTTTTTTTAACCAGTTCCTCATTCATGGTATAGCCTACGTCCTCCAGAACACCGCTGCAACAGACCTCATCAATCAAAGTATAATCCACCTTTAGGCGGTCAAGTAGTTTGAGGGTCTGTTCAATCGATTCCCTTTCCCGAAAAGAACCGACACAGCCGACAAAAAAGACATACTCGGCCCGGCGATTCCGGTCTTTTCCGAAACCCTCGGCGGCATTTTCCCCATAGATGTTGGTGTGCGTATGAAGCACCTCGTTCATCCCTTCAAAGGCTGGGTGGCAGGTGCCGAGGCCGACCATGTCTTTGCGGACTTCTTTGATAATATCCGGGACCATCACCCCCGAAGGGCAGGTATGGGCGCAAGACCCGCAGGTGGTGCATTGGAAAAGGGTCGGCACCAGATCGGCGTTTAGCT
>Ga0209777_10004119_pt1 | contig 17435 bp, 15 predicted proteins | sample FrelakmetHBP12HB_FD_187147 | JGI IMG/M metagenome (GOLD analysis project Ga0209777, IMG submission 187147) | Freshwater lake sediment microbial communities from the University of Notre Dame, USA, for methane emissions studies -HBP12 HB (SPAdes)... | ecosystem: Environmental > Aquatic >...
GGGTGCTCCCTTGAAACGGGAGCACCGGGACGGACCGTGGACCAGTCGCAGATCATATGGGCACACCGTTGCACCACGAATCACCCCAGATTCAGCCGGTTTTTCCGCAACCTGTTAGGCGACTTTCAGTCGCCCATCGAACCCGTCGCCTTCAGGCGACGGTAGTTCAGATCGCTGGCTGGATGAGGTCGCGGGGATCGATGGGCTACCAATCCCCTGCGGTGCCCGGAATGCATCCCCGCATGTCGAGCGCTTCATGAGAACCCCGCGGCACGAGGCCTTGGACCATGTTTGACGCGGGAGTTTCCGGTACCCCGCATCGGTGCCCCGAGCCCGGAGAGCAGAGTCGTGGCTAGGGAAGCTCCTCAACTTCTCGAACTGCCGGATGCGGACCCGCTTGCCCGGTAGTGTGGGAGCAGAGCGACAGGCGAACCGCCGCCCCCTATCCCGATTCGGCCGGCGATGGAACTCATACAATGCCAAGGTGTTCTATAGGCCGGATCTGCTAGAATGAACCGGCGATTCGTCGTGAATGAAGAACGATGTCCGCGACGGGCGGCCGCCGCCGAGACCGCCGCTGTGAGTCGGTTCGATTTGTCATCCTGGAGGTAATTCATGAATTGGAAGGTGTGGGCGTGCACCCTGGGCCTGGCCGCGGTCGCGATCGTGGCCGCCGCACCGGTGAGCGCGCAGAGCGCGGGCGATGAAGGAAAGAAGCCGGAACCGGCCTCCCGCGAGGTGCAGCAGAAGGTCATCATGGAGCATGCGATGCCCGGCATGCCCGGTTGCATGGGCGGCGCGATGAAGAGCGAGATGAAGAGCGACATGAAGTGCGGCATGGGCGGCGGAATGAAGGGCCCCGGCCGCTTTGCCATGCGGCGCGCCCGGATGGGCGGTCCGGGCGAGATGGCCCGGGTCATGAAGATCGTCCGGTTCGGCGGCAGGACGCGCGAACACGGGATGCGGATGGAGGGGATGCGACGCCTCCAAGCCCTCGACCTGAGCGCGGATCAGTGGAACATGATTCGCAAGATCCGCGTCGACTCTCAGAAGGCCCTGATCCCGAAGCGCGCGCAGCTCCGCGTCTCGCGCATCGAGCTCCGCGAAGCGCTCCGAGCGCCCCAACCGAACATGAAGGAGATCGAGGCCAAGCTCGATGAGATGGGGAAACTGCGCCGCGACATTGCGCTCACCCGGATCCAGAACCTCCTTCAGATGAGGCAGATCCTCACGCCGGAGCAGCTCCAGAAGTTCATGAATCCCAACGCGACGCGCGGCTGCGACATGAAGAACTGCAAGCCGGGCTGCGAGATGATGAAGGGGATGATGCCTTGCAAGTCCGAGAAGGAAGGCAAGGAAGAGAAGGAAGCCAAGGAGAAGGAAGCCAAGTAGCGGGTCGCCGCTAGTCGCCCATCAGCCGCATCGCGCGGATGATCTCTCCCTCGTCGCGTGCGCGCAGGAACTCCTCGCGCACGTCCGTTCCGTGGAAGGCCGTCGCCATCTGCTTGTAGATCCTGAGGTACGTCGCGTCGTCATATGGCGGTGCGACGATCACGAAGAAAATGTGCGCGGGCTCTCCGTCCAAGGAATCGAACTCGATCCCCGGCGTCGAGCGGGCGAACGCGAGGACGAGCTCCTTTGCGTGCATCGTGCGCACGTGCGGGACCGCGATTCCGCGCACGAGTCCGGTGCTGGCCTTCTTCTCGCGATTGATCATGTCGGTGTACAGCTTGTTCAGGCTGCCGACGCGTCCGCCGTCCGCGACGAGCTGCGCGAACTCGTACAGCGCGGCCTCCTTGGCCTTCCAGACGTAGCGGTCTCGCGGAAGGGGAGGATCTTCCTCCGGAGGGTTTTTCGTCTCGATCTCGAGCTTGATCAGCTCGGGCTTCAGGAGACGGGCCAGGTTCATCGAATCGCCTCTGCGTCGATGCTGCGCAGACCCGCTCCTCGAGACCGGACCTGCGTGCCCTTCGATCTTCTGCCGCGGCCCCCGGAGCGCCCACCCCGGTCCGCCACCGCTACGAAAACTTCCTGAGGATCCTCTCCGTGTCGATCGCCGGCTCCGGGCGCGGCCGGTGACCTCCTTCGTACATCAGATCCGTATAGGTCGGCCGGTCGACTTCGCGGAAGATCCCGAGGTAGAACTTCTCCGGGTCGCCGGCAAGACGCATCGCCCCGTACAAATCGTCCGTCCGATGCTCGGACGGAAGGGGCGCCACGCGCGCGTTGAAGTAGTCGTAGCCGATCGGCTTGTTGAACGTCACGCAGGGGCTCAGGACCTGGATGAACGAGAAGCCCTTGTGCCGGATGCCCTTCTCGATCATCTGCGCGACATCCTTCGGATTCGACGAGAAACCGCGCGCGACGAACGTCGCGCCGTAGCTCAACAGCAGGCTGATCGGCTCGATTGGTTGCTCGAGTGCGCCGTAAGGCGAGGCCTTCGTGATCGTGCCGGGATGCGAGGTCGGCGAAGTCTGTCCCTTCGTCAAGCCATAGATCTCGTTGTCCATGACGATGTAGGTGATGTTGATGTTCCGGCGGGCGACGTGCGTGATGTGTCCGCCGCCGATCGAGAAGGCGTCGCCGTCGCCGCCGACGGCGATCACGTCGAGGTCGGGATTCGCGACCTTCACCCCCACGGCGACCGGCAGGGCGCGCCCGTGCGCGCCGTGGAAGCCGTAGGCCTTGACGAAGCCCGGAAAGCGGCTCGAGCAGCCGATCCCCGAGACGACGACGAGGTTGTCCTGGTTGATCTGGATCGCGGCGAGAGCGTTGAACAGCGAGTTCAGCACGCCGTAGTCGCCGCAGCCCGGACACCAGACCGGCTTGCGCGTGCTCTTGTAGTCGGCGGGCTTCTGCTGGGCGGACCCGGGGGCCGCGGTACCGGTGCTCATCGTGCTACCTCCATGATCTTCTGCAGGACGTCGGAGCGCCGGATCGGGAGACCGTCATACCGGTGCACCTCCATCGGATCGAATCCGGGGAACTGCGACCGGAGGTACGTGGCGTACTGGCCGGTCAGGTTTCCCTCGATGACGATGGCCTTCTTGCAGGCCTTGATGAAGGGGCGGATCTCGTCGTTCGGGCTCGGGAAGAGCAACCGCGGGACGATTCCGCCGATCTTCTTGCCCGTCGCTGCCTGCGCCGCCTCGACGGCTTCCTTGATCGGGCCCGCGCTCGAGCCCCAGCCGATCACGCCGATCTCGGGCTCCGGATCTCCGTAGCGCCGGACCGACGTCGGCGCGTAATCGCGGACGATTCCGGCCATCTTGCGCTGGCGCTTCTCCATTTGCGCGCGCCGGGTGGGCGGGTCGTAGGCGGGCTTACCGTCCTCGGCGTGCTCGAGACCGGTCGCGACGTGCTGCAGGCCGGGCATGCCGGGCGCGGAACGCGGCGAGATGCCGCTCTCGGTGATCTGATAGCGAAGGAACTTCTCGCCGAACTGCGGAATCGGGACCGGCTGGGCGTGTCCCGAACGATCGCGCAGGAGCGACTTCGGCAGGTCCGCGCGCCGGAAGCCGAGCGCCTGATCGGTCAGGACGATCACCGGGAGCTGGTATTTCTCGGCGATGTCGAAGGCCAGCTCCATGATTTCGAAGCAGTCACGGATCGTGGTCGGCGCCAGCACGACGTGCGGCGCGTCCCCGTGCGATGCGGCGAGGGAGAGGTTCAGGTCGGCCTGCTCCGTCTTGGTCGGCAGGCCCGTGCTCGGCCCCCCGCGCTGCACGTTCACGATCACGCACGGAACCTCGGCCATCGAACCGAGCCCGATCAGCTCGGACATCAGCGATTGCCCGGGCCCGGAGGTCGCCGTCATCGAGCGCACGCCGGCGAATGCCGCGCCGAGGACGCCGCCCATGCTCGCGATCTCATCCTCGAACTGGACCATCGCGCCGCCGACTTTCGGCATCTCGGCCGCGAGGATCTCCATGATCTCGGACGCCGGCGTGATCGGGTACCCGCCGAAGAAACGGCAACCCGCGTAGAGCGCGCCGAGCGCGACCGCCTCGTTGCCGGAGAGAACGAGGAATCCGTCCCCCGTGGCCGCCTCGACCCTGTACGGGTCCTTCTTGTCCAGGTTCGCTTTCGCGTAGTCCCATCCGGCGGTGAAAGCCTTCAGGTTGTCGGTGAGCATCTTCTCGCTGCGTTTCGAGAAGCGCTCGGCGAGGCTTTTCTCGATCATCTCGCGCGAGAAACCGAAGAGGGCGGCGACCGCGCCGACCGCGACCATGTTCTTCGTCTTGATCTCGCCGACGTCCTTCTTCGCGATCCGATCCATGGGGATGTGATAGACGATCTTGCCGGCAAGCTCGGGGTAGCGCTGCTGCGCGGGATCCGCGGGATCGCCGTCGATCAAGAGGACGCCGTGGGCGGCAAGGTCCGGCCCGTGCAGCTTGTACGCATCCTCGCTGAACGCGATCAGGACGTCGTACTCGTCGCCGAGGCTGTACACGTGATCGCGGCAGAGACGTAGCTTCACGACGGATGGGCCGCCGCGCGCCTCCGCCGGGAACGTACGGAAGCTCGATGAGTGGATGTTCATGCGCGCGGCGGTCATGTTGAGGATGTCCCCCGCGAGGACGACCCCTTCGCCCGACTCACCGCCCAGACCGATAATGAAATCTCGGACCGTCTCCATGAGACCTCCCGGAAAACCGCGGAAGAGCGTGCGGAAACGTCGTGCCGGCCCCCGCAGTCTGCCCCCCACCACCGGCCGACGATCGAATCGGTGCGGCCGCATTTGCGGCAGCATCGCATGGACGATAGAGAAACCGCGGCTATTCGCACAAGTCTAAACCTGAAGAAGCGGCGCGCAAGCCCGGCGGGGTCCGGGAGCGGAGGCGAGACCCGCCGCGGGCCGGACATCACCGCGACCGGGGCGGGCCCACGCTCCACGGGTCCGCCGGTGTGGGTCCGGTGTTAGGATCGCCGCGTGGAGACCACGCCCGCCGTATCGATCCTCCTGCCGGTCCACAACGCCGAATCGACGCTCAGCGCGTCGATCGACTCGATCCGCGGGCAGACTCTTGCCCAATGGGAATGCATCGCGGTCGACGACCGATCGAGTGATCGCTCGCTTGAGATCCTGCAGGCATGGGTGAGCCGGGATCCCGCGCGCGTACGGGTCATGTGCGCCCCGCCGCCCGGGGGGATCGTCGCCGCCCTGGAAGAGGCGCGCCGCGTGGCGCGCGCGCCGCTTCTGGCCCGGCAGGACGCCGATGACCGCAGCCTGTCCACGCGGCTCGAGAAGCAGTGGACCGCGATGCAGGACGCGGGCGGCGACCTCGCCGTGCTCGGCTGCCTGACGGTCCCGAACGGCGCGGATCCAACCGAGGGGATGCGCCGCTATCTCGACTGGCTCGACGCCTGCGCGCGAACGGAAGATGCCTGCGAGCGGGAGATCTGGATCGAGAGCCCGATCGCGCACCCAACAGCGATGATGCGCGCACGGGCGATCGCGGCGGCCGGGGGCTATCGCGAGATGGGGTGGCCCGAGGATTACGACCTCTGGTTGCGCATCCACCGCGCTGGGATGCGAATCGCGAGCCTGCCTCAGCGTCTCTACGAGTGGACGGACCACCCGGACCGTCTTTCGCGCCGCGATCCGCGCTACGCGCCGGACGCCTTCCTGCGTTGCCGGCTCCACCATCTGCGGAGATGGCTCGACGAACGCGGAATCCTGGCGGGGGAAAGGCCGCTCATCGTGTGGGGCGCGGGCCGCGACGGCCGCCGGCTCGCGCGCGCATGGGACGAGGAGACGTGCACGCCCGGACCGACCACGCCGCCGGTCGTGGCGTTCGTCGACATCGATCCGCGCAAGATCGGGCGCGCGCGCGGTGGGCGCCCGATCCTCGATTTCCCCTCGGTCCGGCGCGCTTTTCCGGATGCCTTCTATCTCGCGGCGGTCGGCGTCGAGGGGGCCCGGGACCTGATTCGCGAGAGCCTCACGAAGGCGGGGATCCTGGAGCTGCGGGATTTCATCTGCCTTCACTAGGCGGTCGCGAGGACGGGTGGGATCCGGTGGGGGACGAGTTCAGGCCGAAAGATCGAGCATCCGCTGGATCGGCTTGAGCGCCCTCCGGGCGAGCTCGGGCTCTACCGTGACGCGCGGACGGCCGTCCCGCAGACAGAGGTAGAGCTTCTCCATCGTGTTGCGTCGCATGTGCGGGCACTCGTTGCACGCGCAGTTCGTATCGGGAGGCGCCGGGATGTAGGTCTTGTTCGGCGCAAACTTCTTCATCTGATGGATGATCCCCGGCTCCGTCGCGACGATGTACGTGTCGGCGCTGTCCTCGATCACGAACTTGAGCAATGAGCTGGTCGAGCCGATGTGGTCCGCGTGCCGGAGGACCGTCTCCTCGCATTCGGGGTGCGCGATGATCTTCGCCTCGAGGTTGCGCAGCTTCAGCTGCACGATCTTCTTCTCGGAGAAGATCTCGTGCACCTCGCACGACCCCGGCCACAGGACCATGTCGCGCCCCGTCCGCTTGATCAGGTAACGGCCGAGATGGCGGTCCGGCGCGAAGACGATCCCGCGTCCCTCCGGAACCGACCGGATGATCTTCTCGGCGTTCGACGACGTGCAGATCACGTCGCTCAGCGCCTTCACCTCGGCGGAGCAGTTGATGTAGCTCACGACCGTGTGATCCGCATATCGCTGCAGGAACTTCGCGAAGATGTCCGCCGGGCAGCCGTCGGCGAGCGAACAGCCGGCCTCCGTGTCGGGGACCACAACGGGGATCCCGGGGTTCAGGATCGCCGCGGTCTCGGCCATGAACATGACGCCCGCGAAAGCGATCATCGATGCGTCGGTTCGCGCGGCGGCCTGCGCGAGCTGCAGGCTGTCGCCCACGTGGTCCGCGATGTCCTGGATCTCGTCATCCTGGTAGTAGTGCGCGAGGATCACCGCCCGTTTTTCCTTGCGCAGGCGATCGATCTCCGCAGCAAGGTCCAGGCGAACGTCGATTTCCGGCTCCATGATCTTCCTTTCCGCGCGCGACCGCTTGAGAGGAGCGTAGCACGCCCCCGCCGGACCCTCAACTTGGCCTCCACGCGCGCGCGCGGGGGAACCTGCGCTCATTCCGATCGTTCCATCCATGTGGATCTGTTTGTGCAACGATTGCGGGCATCTGTATGCTCGATTGAAGGAGGACCCCATGGCCCCCGCAATGACCAGCATCGCGACTCTCGCCGGAGGCTGCTTCTGGTGCATCGAGGCGATCTTCAGCGAGATCGAAGGCGTCCATAAAGTCGAGTCCGGTTATTCCGGTGGTACGGTCGCCAATCCGTCTTACGAGGATGTCAGCTCCGGAGAGACCGGCCACGCCGAGGCCGTCCAGATCACGTTCGACCCGTCCGTGGTTTCCTATCGCGACCTGTTGCGTGTCTTCTTCACGGTGCATGACCCGACGACCCTGAACCGACAGGGCGAGGACATCGGAACGCAGTACCGCTCGGCGATCCTCTACCACTCGCCGGAACAGAAGGCGGTCGCGGACTCGGTCATCGCGGAGATCACGGCCGCCAAGATCTGGGACCGCCCGATCGTGACGCAGGTCGTCCCGTTCACGAACTTCTACTCGGCCGAGGGCTACCATCAGCAGTACTACGAGAACAACTCGAACCAGCCGTACTGCCGGCTCGTGATCGCCCCCAAGGTCGCCAAGTTCCGGCAGCACTATCTGCAGATGCTCAAGAAATAGGGGCGTGGCCGGCGCTCCGCCCGGCGCCGGCCGGGGCTTCCCCGCCTTTTCCGCTGGTCTCAGCGCTCCCAGCTTGACACCCTGAACTGAATGTCATAAAAGGGGCTTGTGGCTTCCTTCCGGCCGTTGTCCTGACCCGAAGGGCCCGTGATATCCATGAAACGAAAGGAACAAATGGAACCCCCGAGTAAGGAAAGTGGCGATCTTACGGGGGCTCGCACGCCGGCCGAGGTCTTGAAGACCCGAGTCTGATCCTTCCCTGGACACGACTCCGGCGCCCGAACCCCCGTCTAACGGAGTCGTGAAATGACCCAGATTCAATCCGGAAGATTCGTTGTCCGGTGCCAGGCGCCGGGGATTTCACCGTGCGGCCGCCGGGCTTCCGTCCAGGCGCCCATCCGGTCGCATCCCTCAAGGGCCCCTTCCCGGAGGTCCTCATGACCTCGACGGGGGGAGGCCCATGTACTGGCTCAGCAAGAGCATCCATAACCTGAACCGCGCCCAGCGGCGGTTCTTCATCTTCCTGGCCGTCCTCGGTCCGGGCCTCATCACGATGGTCGCGGACAATGATGCGGGCGGGATCTCGACGTACGCCGTCACCGGCTCGCGCTACGGGTTCAAGCTCTTGTGGATCTTCTTCCTCCTGGTCCCGATGGCGTATTTCATCCAGGAGATGACCGTCCGGCTCGGCGCCGTAACGAAGCGCGGGCACGCCGAGGCGATCTTCGAGGGGTTCGGCAAGTTCTGGGGATGGTTCTCTCTCGGTGACCTGGCGATCGTCAACTTTCTCACGCTCATCACCGAGTACATCGGGATGACGGCCGCGATGAGCCTTTTTGGGGTTCCACCGTGGATCACGTTCATAGGCGTCACGGCGATCCTGTTCGCCGTCGTCCTCACGGGCAAGTACTGGACGTTCGAGAAGCTCACGCTGCTGTTCTGCGCCTTCAACCTCGTTTATGTCCCCGCTGCCTTCTGGGCGATGAAGACGCCCACATCGCCGGGCTGGATCCACGTTTTCCACGGTTTCGTGAATCCGACCATTCCAAGGGGAGAGATCGGGGCGTTTCTCTTCATCGTCCTTGCCAATATCGGAACGACGATCACGCCGTGGCAGATCTTCTTCCAGCAAAGCGCCGTCGTTGACAAGGGACTCGATGTCCACGATATCAAGTACGGGAAGATTGACACGTTGGTGGGCGCGCTCATGACATGTCTCGTCGCGAGCTTTATCATTATCGCGACGGGCGCCGCCTTCTATTACCATCGACCCCCGATCGAGATCCAGGACGCCCGCCAAACGGCTCAGGCCCTGGCCCCGCTCCTGCCCGGGGCGCAAGGGCACGTTGCGCGCACCCTCTTCGCGATCGGCCTCTTCGACGCGGGCTTCCTGGGCGCGCTCTGTATTTCGCTTTCGACGTCGTGGGCGGTGGGGGAGGTTTTCGGATGGGCGCACTCGCTCAATCGCAGCGTCAAGGACGCGCCCTGGTTCTACGCGTTTTATCTCGCGATGCTCCTCGGCGCCGGCGCCGTCGTCCTGATCCCCGGCGCGCCGCTCATCACGATCACGATGTTCGTGCAGGTCGTGGCAGTCACGCTGCTGCCGTCGGCCCTGGTCTTCCTGATCCTGATCCTGAACGAGCCCGCGTTCGTCGGCGACCGCGTGAACACGCGCTGGGAGAACATCGCGAACTGGTCGATCGTGTTCTTCGTGACCGCCATGTCAACCCTGTTTGCGGTCAGTACCCTATTCCCCCGGTGGCTCGGGGGAGGACGTTAGGAGGCGGCCCATGGCCACGCGAATGAGGATCCCCGATCTTCCGCCGGGACTCGGCAATTTCCGCTTCCTCTACTTCACGAACTTACGAAAGAAACCCGTGTGCGTCGGCACGATCCGCGACAGGATCGGGCAGCTCACGGATCTCGTCTTCGCGCTCAAGGAGCCGTATCCCGAGGCGGTCGGGATCTACCTCGAACACGGGTGGGGCAAACCGACGAACTTCATCCCCTGGGACCGCGTCCTCAAGATAGAGGACGATGCGATCTTCGTGAAACCCCCGGAAAGCGGCGGCGAATACCCGCCGTTCGTCGACCAGCCGGGCTGGATCATGCTCGGCAATCACCTGATCGGGCGGACGATCCTGGACATGGACGGCAGACGGATTGAGGTGGTGAACGACGTCCACCTACTCGAGTCGAAGAAGCACATGTTGCTCGTGCACGTTGACACCTCGTTCAACGGCTTCCTTCGGCGCTGGGGACTGAGCAAGCTGAACTTGATCAAAGACAATTTCATCTCGTGGCGCTACGTCCAGCCGCTGTCGGTCGAGGACGCCGTTTCGACCGACAAGGTCTCGCTCTCCGTGACGCGCCGGCAGTTGATTGAGCTGCCGAGCGAGGACCTGGCCGATGCCCTCGAAGAGCTGAAGGGGCCGGAGCAGGAGGCGCTCTTCTCGGCCCTGGATTCGGAGAAGGCGGCCGAGACCTTGATGGAAGCCGAGCCGCGCGCGCAGCGGCAGCTCATCGCGACCCTGCGAAAGGAACGGGCGCGAACGATCCTTTCGGAGATATCGGTCGCGCAGCTGGCCGATCTGTTCTCCGTCCTGCCGCATGACGACATGACCGAGCTGATGGACCTGCTGCCCAACGAGAACAGCCGGCGGATCCGAGAGATCCTTTCGGAGCGCGAGGCGACGGCGCGGGCGTTGATGTCATCGGAATACCTCGCGGTTCCGAAGGAGACGACGGTCGGGGAGCTGCTCGGCCGGATCCGGCGGTCGGAGCGCGAGCCGGACACCATCTCGTATGTCTACGTCGTGAACGGCAACGGGAGGACGCTGGTCGGCGTCGTCGACCTGCGGGAGCTCGTGCTCGCGGCGGACACGAAAACGGTCGGCGAGATCATGGTCTCGCCGGTTGTTGCGGCCGAGGCGGATGATGTACGCGACGACCTGGCCGAGATCTTCGCGAAGTACCACTACCGCATGATCCCGGTCGTCGACCAATCGGACCACATCCTGGGCGTGATCTACTACCATGACATCATGAAGGGGGTCGTGACGAGGGTGCGGGATTGAGGTGACGAATGCCGCGTGTGAAGATGACGCCGATGGTTCGGATCGCCCTGTATTCACTGAGCGCCTATCTGATCCTGCTGTTGGGTCTGCTGCTGGTTCGATTCCTGCGAATCATTCACTGAAGCGGGGGCGGCCGATCGCGATCGGCCCCCGACGAAGGTCAGGCTTTGACGAAGGTGTCCCCGCTGCCCACGAGTTGCTTCTCCGGCACCCACACGTGCCGGCCCGGGTCGTCCACGACCTTCCCGATGCGGAGGGACTTCACTTCATGGCGCCGCATCGTCTCATCGACCGCCCGCAGAACGGCGGAATCGTCGGGCACGATCACGCAGAAGCCGATCCCCATGTTGAAGACGCGATACATTTCCGCGTCGGGGACGTTGCCCAGCTTCTGGATCACCCGGAAGATCGGTTGCGGGCGCGGCAGGTGATCGATCATGAAACCAACCGCGGGCTTGACGCGCGTCAGGTTGAACAATCCGTCGCTCGTGATGTTGATGAGCGCTTTCAAGGGCAGGTTCTGATCGAGCAGATCGCATATCTCGCGGACGTAGATGTGCGTCGGCACGAGGATCTCCTCGCCGACCGACCGGCCGAACTCGTCCAAGTGCCGCTCGGGGGCGAATCCCGCCATCTCGAAGAGCACCTTGCGGGCAAGCGAAAGGCCGTTGCTGTGGATTCCGCTGCTTTCGAGCCCGATGATCACGTCCCCGGGCGCGACGTCCTGGCCGACATTCACCTTGTCCAGCGGGACGAGGCCCACGCACATGCCGATGAGATCGAGACCGCTCCCCTGCGTCACGCCGCGGATGATCTCCGGAATCTGGGAGATCTCGCCGCCGACAATGTTCACCCGGGCCTGTCGGGCGCCTTCGTACAGACCGCGCGCGATCCCTTCCATCTTCTCCGGCGTGGCGAGCTCGATTCCGATGTAGTCGAGCATAGACACGGGCTCGGCGCCGACGCAGATCACGTCGTTCACGTTCATCGCGACGCAGTCGATCCCGATCGTGTCGTAACGGCCGAGCATCTCGGCGACGAGAACCTTCGAGCCAACGCCGTCCGTCGAGAGGGCGAGGCCCATCCCGTGACCGATGTCGATCACGTTGGCGAAGTACCCGACGTCGAGTGCGCTCCGGCCGAGCCGGCCTTCGCGGTGCGCTTCCGTCTTGCGAACCCATTTCAGCAGTGCTTCGAGCCCAAGCTCGGCGTTGGTGAGGACCCCGGCCTGCTGGTAGCGGGCGCCTTCGGGTGAATTCATCGGTCTGGTTCTCTCTCCGTTTCGCGGGTCAGCGGAACAGCTTCCGAAGCGCCTAAGGTATCAGCGACTGCGAGGGGCGGCAAGGGGGGCTCGACAGGGCCTATTTGAGAATCGCAAACCCCGCGATCTTGCGGTGTCCGGCGCTCTGCAGCAGCGCTTCGTAGTGGCCGGAGGGGAGGCGCCGGCACTCGTCATCGAGGCCGTCCCAGGTGACCTGGCCGCTGCCCTGGGAATCGGGTTTCAAGGTCATCGTCACGCAGTGCCGGCCCGATGCGTCCACGATCTTGAGCTCCCCGGAGGTGCTCTTCGGCAAAGAGTAGAGGAACTGCATGTGGTCCCGCATCGGATTGGGCCAGGCGATGAGAGAGAGCGGCGACGATGCCACGGAAGCCGTGTCGGCGCCCTCGCTGAAGCCGCCCCAAACGAGGTCGCGCACTTGCCGTCCCGCTTCCATGATCCGGCAGAACCCCGCCAGGAGGATCGCGCGATCCTCCGACGATATCGGCGGGAACGTCTGACTCGCGTATCGGAATACGAGCTGGCCCTTCTGGAAACAGCGATTGCCTAGACCCGGCTCGGGCCCCCAAAAGACGCGGGCCCCGAGGCCGAGGCAGGAAAGCACGGTCCCGTACTCATAGGCGGCGGTTCCATTGGGGTCCGGAATCCCGCGGATGGTTCCATCGGGGTTGACCTGGGACAGGAGGTGCTCCATCTCGAGTCTTGCCGGCGCCAACAGATCGGTCTTGCCGGTGAGAAGGGTGTACAGGAGCGCCCCTTCCTGCATGTGCGGGGCGTACTTCCAATCGTGGGTCTCGTAGTCGGTCCACTCCATCCCGTTCCACAGGACGGAGCGGATCCACAGATGCTTGTCGGGATCATAGAAGCCGTGCTGGCTGAGCGGCCGCATGATTTGCGGCACCATCCGTCGGAGGTATGAACCCGGCGATGTCGACGTGTCGATGCTGCCACCCGAGTTCAGCGTGAGCCATCCGTCTCCCCGATGGAGCGCCATCGACCAGAGGGCCGCGCCGACCTCGTAAGATCCTTTGAAGTTGCCCTGGGACTGCCAATGCCCCTCGCGATCGATGCTCCGGTAGCCAAAGAAAACGCCGTGGTGTTCCCAGTTGTGCACATAGAAGTCGGCCGATGCGGAGTTCGATCGCAGGAGGTACTGCCATGCCTGAGTCTGGTACTGCTTGAGCGGATCGCCCTGCGGCGGCTGCTGCATCCTTCGGATCAGCTCGCTCGCGATCAAGAACCAGTGTTGATGGACCTCGAAGAACCAGGGCGTCTGGGGGCCGTTCCAGTTGATCCCGCCATTGGCCTCCATCCGATTGGCGATGACCCAGTCGAGGTCGCGACGCGCCGAGGTCAGATAGTCCCGTTGATGGGTCACATCGGATGCGAGCGCCATTCCGATATCGGCCTTCAGATGCGTCTGGACGTTTGGAGTGAGCTGGTAGCTGCCGTCCGAATTCTGCTGCGCGGCGAAGATCTGGGCGTACGAGCGGACCACCTCGACCGGGCTGACCTGGAACGAATCCTGGGCGGAGGCGGGCCGGCTCTGCAGCATTGAGGCCAGCGCGAGGGCGACCGAAACGGCCAAGATGCAGGCCGCGGGCCGGGATGCGCCCTTCCGCGAACCCCGAGCCGACTCCAAGCCCGACCGTTCCGGCCCGAGCCGGCGGTCAAGGTGTAATCCGTGCCCCTCCAAGGTCATCCGCTCAGCCTCCGAAAACCCTATCCGACACTTGACCTACCATTATACCATCACCCAACGCAACCCCACCGCCGTTTTCACCGTATTGCGGGCGGCCGATCTGGTACTCTCTCGCCCCTGGACCGCACTTGCCCGGAAGGAGGCGCCCACGGAGATGATTCAAGTTGAAGCCCTCCGCAAGAGCTACGGCTCCACGCGCGCGGTGGACGGGATCTCCTTCCACGTGCCGGCGGGAACGATCTACGGCCTCCTCGGGCCGAACGGCGCCGGCAAGACCACGACGATCTCCTGCATTTCCGGGCTCCTCAAACCGGATGCCGGCCGGCTCTCGATCGACGGGATCGATCTCGGGAGCGACCCGATCCGCGCCCGTCGCTCGCTCGGCGTCGTTCCGCAGGAGACGGCGATCTACGACACGCTGACCGCGGCCGAGAACGTCGCCTACTTCGCGTCCCTCTACGGGATGGCGGGCGCGTCGCGCCGTGCGCGCGTCGCGGAAGTACTCGAGCGGGTCGGCCTCGAGCCCGGCTCGAAGCAACAGAGCCGCAAGTTCTCCGGCGGGATGAAGCGCCGCCTGAACCTGGCGATCGGCCTCGTGAGCCGCCCGCGCGCACTCCTTCTCGACGAGCCGACGGTCGGGATCGATCCGCAGGCGCGCATCAACATCCTCGAGGTTGTGCGCGAGACGCTGCGGCAGGGGACCGCGATCCTCTACACGACCCACTACCTCGAGGAGGCCGAGTCGTTGTGCGATCGCGTCGGGATCGTCGACCACGGCCGGATCCTCGCAGAGGGGACCGTCGACGAGCTCAGGCGCAGTGTCGGCGAGGGGACGGTGGTCACGCTGCGCGGACGTTTCGATGCGGACGCGTTCCGTGCGGCGATCGCGGGCGCGAGCCGCGGCGCCGATGCCGGCGTGCGGATCGTCACGCTCGAGAACGACGCGGCGATGGTCGCGGTGGGGGGCGGACGCGGGGCCGCATCGGAATTCCTGTCGGGCATCGTCCGCGCCGGAGTGGACATCGCGGAGATCTCGATGCAGGAACCGTCCCTGCAGAGTGTCTTCATCAAGCTCACCGGGCGCGAGCTGCGCGACTGAGGCCGGGAGCGCGATGAAGACGTTCTGGATGGTTCTCGGAAAGGATCTTCTCCGGAAGGTGCGCTCGCCCCTGGCACCCGCGATCTATCTCGTGTTCCCGGTCTTCTTCGCTCTCCTGATCGGCCTCACATTCGGCTCGAGCGGCGACAAGATTGCCCCGGTCAAGATCGCCCTCGTAGACGAGGACGGCGGACTGGCGGCGCGCTTCCTCAAGTCCTCTTTCGGGCAGAGCGAAGGGGCGAAACGCTTCGAGGTGACGGAGGCCGCGAACATGGAGGAGGGAACGCGGCTCGTCGAGGACGACAAGGTCTCGGCCCTCCTGCGCATACCGGCCGGCTTCTCCGACAGCCTGTTCGCGGCGAGGTCCACGCATCTCGATGTCGTGAAGAACCCGGCCCAGGGGATTTATCCGCAGATCGCCGAGGAATTCGTGAAGGTCCTGGCGCTCGGGAGTGGGGCCGCGGTGCGGGTGCTGGGCGGGCCGCTCCAGGAGATCCGCAGATCGGCGCGGAGCAACCAGCAGCCCACCGATGCGTTCATTTCGAACGTCTCCACCGCGATCAACCACCGCATGCGGGGGGTCGGAAGGTATGCATTTCCGCCCGCGATCCGGGTCGAGGACGCGGCGCACAAGCCCGACGAGAAGAGCAATGACTCGACGCCGTTCAAGATCGCGCTTTTCGTCCTTCCGGGGATGGCCGTCTTCTCGATCCTGATGCTGGCCCTGGGCGGCATGGTCGACTTCCAGCGCGAGGTGGCGCGCGGCACCCTCGCCCGGCAGCTCGTCGCGCCGGTCCCTGCCTGGAACGTCGTGCTCGGGAAGATGGCGGCGACCTGGATGGTCGCGATCATCTGCATCGTGATCCTCGCGATCGTCGCGGTGGTGTGGGCCGGGGCGGGCGTCGCCTCGGCGCCGGGATTCGCCACGCTCTCGCTGACGTTCGCCCTCGCGGCGACCGGTTTTGCGGCGGTCATCCAATCGGCATCGCGCTCGGAGCGGACGGGGCCGGTGGTCGGTAGCATCCTCGTGATGATCATGTCGATGCTCGGCGGATCTTGGATCCCGCTCGAGGCGCTGCCGAAGTTCGTCCGCCATCTATCGCCTTATACATTGACCTACTGGGCCGGGGACGGGTACCGCCGCCTGATGTTCGACAACGCGACGATGGCACAGCTCCTCCCGAACCTCGGGATCCTGGTCGCGATCGGGGTCGTTCTGTCGGCGGTCGCGATCGTTCTGTTCAAGCGCCGCTTCGAGGCCGGAGCATGAGACTGCGCGCGATTCTCACGATGGCCCTGGGCGACCTGCGACTCGCATGGAAGGAACGCAGCGCCCTCTTCTGGATGGTCGTCATGCCGGTCGCCTTCATCGGGCTCTTCGGCAGCATGTTCCGATCGCAGCAGGGCCCAGTGAAGATCGGGCTGGCGGTCGTCGACGAGGATCGCTCCTTCGCATCACGCAGCTTCGTGGAGATGTTGAAACAAGGGGATCTCGTCCTGGACGAGCGTCAGCCGGGAGAGCTGGACTCGCTTCGGGGGCGCGTGCGCCTGCTCACGCTGCCGGCTGGGTTCGAGGACAGCCTTGCGACGAAACAGCGCGTCGCCCTGCGTCTGGAGTCTGTCCACCGCCGAATCCAGGACAACGACTTCGCGGCAAAGGTTCAGGTGTACAAGGCGGTCTTGAGGATGCTCGCGACGCTCGCGGAGGCGGACTCGACCGGCGACATGAATCGCGCGGACTTCGAGTCGAAGCCGTTCCAGGCGCGTTTCGCGGCCCTGGGCGCCCGTCCGGAGCTCGTCCGCACCGAGGTCCGGACGGCCGGGAAGGGGCATGCGGTACCGACGGGCTTCGGCGGGAGCGCGCCGGCCATGCTGGTCCTGTTTCTCCTGATGAACACGGTGATCTACGGGTCGGTCCTGCTCACGCAGGAGAAGCAGAGTCAGTGTCTCTCGCGGCTTGCGTCGATGCCGGTCTCGCACGCTGACATCGTGATGGGGAAGATCCTGGGGCGCCTGCTCATCGGGTTGGGGCAGAGCCTGATCCTTCTCGTTGCCGGTCGAATCATCTTCCGCGTGGACTGGGGACCCAGTCCCGGCTCGCTCCTGCTCGTGATCGTAAGCCTCGGCCTTTGCGCGTCGGCGCTCGGGATCCTTCTGGGATCGGTGCTGAAGACGGTCGAGCAGGCGTCCGCGGTGAGCTGGATCATTCCGCTGTTGCTGGGCGCGATCGGCGGGTGCTGGTGGCCGCTCGAGATCGTCCCCTCGTGGATGCGCGCAGTGGGGCACATCTCGCCCGCCGCCTGGGCGATGGACGCCCTGCATGGACTGATGGCGTTCGGCAAGGGGCCGAGCGCCATCGTGGTTCCTTGCGCCGTTCTCCTGTGTGGCGCCGCGATCCTGACCGCCATCGGCGCGCGGTTTCTGCGCACCGAATAGCCGTGCCGAATAGCAGCGGTTCCGCAGGTAGCCCAGCCGGATCGCTCGTAAGTCATTTTGCCGCATTTTGCTGACGGGACCAGCCGGTCGGGAGCAGATTCGCATTCCAGATTTGTCTTGACGCCTTTCCTAAAGCTGA
>Ga0209777_10004120_pt1 | contig 17434 bp, 11 predicted proteins | sample FrelakmetHBP12HB_FD_187147 | JGI IMG/M metagenome (GOLD analysis project Ga0209777, IMG submission 187147) | Freshwater lake sediment microbial communities from the University of Notre Dame, USA, for methane emissions studies -HBP12 HB (SPAdes)... | ecosystem: Environmental > Aquatic >...
TCTTAACATTGTCATCCAGTCCGCAGCCCATATCCGTAACCGCGAGCATCACATAAGGGCCCGGCTTGGCGCCAGGATGGCTGCTGCAATACGCCTCATCAATGACGGCGTTCGCCGTCTCGATGGTCAATCTGCCCCCTCTGGGCATCGCATCGCGCGCGTTGACAATAAGATTCACAAGCACTTGGCTGATCTGCACGGGATCAGCCTTGGTGCGCAGCAGCGCCGGTTCAAGAACCGTCTTCAAAGAGATGTTGTCATGGATCAGCGTCTCCACCATCCTGTTGGTGTCATCCACGATCTCGTTAAGGTCAAATATCCTGGGTTGCAGCATTTGGCGGCGGCTGAAAGCCAGAATCTGGCCGGTCAGTTTGGAGAGCCGGGTGCCGGTCTTGAGGATCGTCTCGACCCGCCCGCGCGGTTCGCCGTCCGGGGGCAGGTTTTGCAGCATCAGTTCGGCCTGGCCGTTGATAACGAACAACATATTGTTGAATTCGTGCGCCACACCGCCGGCCAGTTGGCCGATAGCTTCCATCTTCTGCGCCTGAAGGAGCTGCTCTTGCGCCCTGCGCTGCGCTTCCTCAGCCCGCCTGAGTTCCGTAATATCGCTCGCGTAGATGTTCAGATATCCCGCGGCTGGGAACGGCGCCCACGTTAGCCAGAACACGCGGTCTTCGCATTCGGTTTCAGTGTCCAGTCTCTGGCCCGTCTCTAACGCCTTGGCCGCCGGTTCGCACAGTTCCTTGGGCATACAGTCTCCGGCTTGACAACCCCATTTACGCAGCAGCGGGCCCGCAGGCTTGTTGGCAAAGGTTACCTTCGAGTCCAAGGTCACGCGCAGGATGGGATTGGGGCTTTCCGTTGGGAACGAGGCCAACTGCCTGATCTGTTCTTCTGCCTGTCTGAGCTCGGTAACATCATGGACCGTTGAGCGCGTCATGACGAACTTCCCCGCCGCATCTCTCACCACCGACGCGTTGAGCAGCGCGTGCATGATGGTGCCGTCTTTGCGCACGAACTCCGTCTTAATGTCCTTTACCCAGCCTTGTTCTTTCATGCGCGCGAAATTGGCCTCAAAACTCTCATGCCTGCGAGGCGTAATCAGGTCCCTGATCTTCTTCTTGCCGACTATCTCCTCACGCGTGTAGCCCAGCCAGCGCAGTCCAGTATCGTTGATGCGCACGAACAGCCCTTCCGCATCCAGGGAGTGGTACCCGCAGGGCGAGTTGTTATACAAGTCGTCAATTTCATCCGCATGCTTGCGCAACTCCTCTTGCTCCAGCTTGCGCTCGGCCAATTCCTTATCAAGTCTTGCGGCGGTCCGCGCGAGTTCCGCAGTTCGCTCAGCTACCTTGGCCTCAAGTTCCTGTTGACTCCGCTTAATGACATATGCCAGCGTGGCAAAGGTGCTGACGCTGACTATGGAAACCACACAGTTGAATAGCACGGCGGGGAGCGGAAGATCCTGGGGGCTGAAGATGGCGCCCAATGCGATCAGCAGGGAAACGAGCGCCGCCAGCACGATGGGCGCGCGGCGCTGCGGCAGCCAGATCGCCAACGTCAACGGCACGATATAGAGCGCCGTCACCACGTAAACCGTCGAAGTGAAAAGGTCCAGTACGAACACTCCGGCCATGCTCATCACGATCAACCACAGCACGGTATTTGGTTTGGCTTCTGTTTTGTGGCCCATGCGACCCTCGGCGCTCTTCCTTAGCGGCGGGAAGTGTCCCCAACCTGCGGCAGGCAATCCGCCATGCAGGCCCCGGCGCGACAATTATAGTATCCTGAACAGGTTTCATTATTCCCACGAAACCTGCCGCGCTTGCCATTTACCCTGGCAGAATTCAACCACACTGGGTAACGGGGGAGAATGCCCTGCGTACTCTCGGCCCAGTTCACAGTCAAGACGATTCCGCGTAAGCTCTTCGAGGACCTTATCTTATTGAGTTTCGCAGAACCAATGTAAACGTTTCCCCACCGGGGATTCGCTTACATTACTAACGCTAAACTCAATAGAATGCGCCCGCAGGAGCGGACCTCCTGGCGATTTGCCAACCGGTTCAAGTGCAGTATACTGCCACTCTATGGTCGAGATGGTCCCCAGAATCTGGAAGGCGCGCACAGACTTGACTACCGGCGGCTTGCCGCGGCAGCCCTTCCATATCAAGGTCATCCCGCTTATCGCCCTGCTGCTCCTCGCCTTAGTTGGTTGGCTGGTTTATCACACGGTCGAGAAGGCGATGAAGGAGGACATGACCAGCGACCTGGAGACCGTGGTTAAGGCTGATGTCTCTGCGATCCGGCTTTGGACCAGAGCGCAATGCCTGGCGACCGAACAAATCGCCCTTGACGAGGAGACTCATGCTCTTTGCCTGGGACTCGTGGCGCAATCGCAGCAGCCTCCGGAACGGCAATACGCCGCAGTCACCTGGCAGAACCTGGAGCATTTGCGCGATCTTTTTGAACCGCGGCTTGAAGCCAACGGATATGCCGCTTTTACTGTTCTACGCACGGATGGAATCTGTGTCGCACGGAGCACCGACGAGGGGATTGGCAGCAAGCTGTGGAACCTCGCGCCGGAGTACGCCGAGAAGCTGGCGAAAGGCCAGAGCGTACTGACACGCCCGTTCCTTTCCAGCGCTGCCGAAGGAACTTCCGAGCAGCCAGTTCAAAGGCATCCTGCGATCTCCATCTTGACTCCGCTGCGGGACGCCAAGGGTACTACGGTCGGTACGGTTGCTGTGCGCATGAAAGCGGCGGAGGCGTTGAATAGCCCATTAGAGGTGGCCCAGCGAGGCCAGAGCGGGGAAAGTTTCGCGTTCGATTCAAACGGCAGGATGATCTCACAAAGCCGCTTTGAGGCACAGTTAGAGGAAGTCGGATTGCTCTCCCCCGGCGAGTCGTCCGTACTTGGCCTCCTTCTGAAGGACCCTGGCATCAACCGCCTCGAATCCGCCCGGTCGCCAGTGGGACGCGACGAGCAGCCACTGATGCACGCGGTTCAACGCGCGATCAAGCAGCACCGTGGCGAAGCCGCTGTCGAGATCGCGGCAGATGTCGAGGGGCACCGCGATTACCGCGGCATCCCGGTGGTATCTGCCTGGATCTGGCTCCCAGACCTGAATTTTGGGGTCGCAACGAAGTTGGACGTCGCAGAGGCATACCGGCCGTTGTACGTGCTGCGCTATGCGTTCTTCTGTGTCTTCGCACTCCTGGTGCTTGCAGTAACTGGTGTCCTCGTCGCCAGCCGCATTATCCAGAAGAAGAACCAGCGCATTCTCAAGGCGATGGCGACAATACAGCGGCTGGGTCAGTACACCCTTGATGTGCAAATTGGCTCTGGTGGCATGGGCGCGGTCTATCGGGCCAGCCATGCCATGCTTCGCCGCCCGACAGCAATCAAAATCATGCAGTCGCAGATGGCCCGCACCCCGGAAGACGTGGCGCGCTTTGAACGAGAGGTCCAACTGACCAGCGAACTGACCCACCCGAACACGATTACGATTTACGATTTCGGCCGCACACCGGATGGCCTGCTTTACTATGCAATGGAGTACCTTGACGGAGCCGATCTGCACACCTTAGTGGGAGTAACCGGACCGCTTCCGGAAGGGCGAGTCATTTATCTCTTGCTGCAAGTGTGCGCCTCGCTTTCAGAGGCCCACGGCAGGGCTTTGGTGCATCGCGACATCAAACCGGCAAATCTGATGGTCTGCAAATACGGCGGCGAGTTTGACTTTATCAAGGTCTTGGACTTCGGACTCGTCAAACCGTTGCGCTCCGCCAAAGGCCCGGATGCCGTCTTGACCACGCGGGGCTCGACCATAGGCACACCTCGGTATATGAGTCCGGAAGCGCTGCTGCCGGATGGTGTGGTGGACGCCCGCAGCGACATCTATTCGCTTGGCGCTGTTGCGTACTTCCTACTGGCCGGTACCGATGTGTTTCCGAGCGATTCGGTCTACGAAATCGCATCTCAGCATGTCAATCGAGAGGTTGAGTTGCCTTCGAGGAAACTCGGCCGGCCGATTGCCTCCGACCTTGAGAGCACCATCATGAAATGCCTTGCGAAGAGTGCCGGACAGCGCTGGCAGACAGCAGCGGAACTGGCTCAGGCGCTCGCAGGCTGTGGAGACTCGGGAACATGGACGCAGGACCAGGCTCGCAGGTGGTGGAGTGAAAACGACTCCCGAATCAGGCCAGCGCGCGCCCAGGGCAGGCCTCTCCACTGTCCCCCGCAGGATTGATGGGGCAGACCCCTGCAATTGTCAGCATGAAGCGCATCGGCCCCACCCAGGCGACCGGTTGCGGCCCTCCGTTGGCTACACGCCACTGGCCACGCGCAACAGCCAAGCGAAAAGTGACGAGAATTGTCAAAAGGACAAAGCGTATGGTACTATCGTGTCATTATGACATGGCCAAAATGACCCGTTGCGGAACTGCCGCGCCTGCGCAGACCCACGGCCACCCCCACCCCAGCGGGCTTGCCTCCCTGTGCCCCTCTAGTCCAGCCTATATATATCGTAGTTCTAATATTCTTTGGTACTCTGGCATGGTATATGCGTAGTACACTTGTGGGAGATTGTTTCCCGTGTTACCAAATGACCGCACCCGCTCAGGCGGGGCTTTCAGGAGCCTTATGAACTATGTCACTTGCAGCCTTTCACGCTTCACGTTTCACGCTTCACGCTCCACGCTTCACGCTTCACGCTTCACGCTTCACGCTCCACGCTCCACGCTCCACGCTTCACGCTCCACGCTCCACGCCTCACGCTCCACGCTTCACGCTCCACGCTCCACGCTTCACGCTCCACGCTCCACGCTCCACGCTTCACGCTCCACGCTTCACGCTTCACGCTCCACTTATTTACTTGTCACTTGCCATCCTTACAACAGAAATCCACCAGTTGTCCACCAGAAAGTTGCCAGTTCCGGACCAATAAGTTGCCAGTTCTCCACCAGAAAGTTGGAAGTTTTCCACAGTTTTGCCAGACTTTTAAGGACTTGCATGAAAACTGGTGAAAAAAAGATGTCAGCGGCTGCGCGGGCGGGACGCCCGCGCAACCCGCCGCCTAACCTGAAGTTGCCAGTTGCCTTCCGCCGCTGTTGGGGTAAGGTTCCTAATGGTTCGTAGCTGAGGGAGGGCGCCATGCCGCCGGAGATTAACCGCCGCAAGTTCATCCAGGAATCGCTGCTGCTGTCCGCCGGCGGCGCGCTTGCCACAGGGCTTGGCCAGGGCGCTGCTTTGGCCGACGGCGTGAGCGGCAAGACGGATGATTTGAAAAGCCCGGCTGCTGCCGCGGACGCGCTGCCACAGGGAAAAATCGGCAACCTCCAGATCAGCCGCCTGATCATGGGCAGCAACCTGATCACCTACTTCGCCCACAGCCGCGATCTGAACTACGTCAGCGAGCTGGCCCGTCACTACAATACCTTGCCGAAGATTCTCGAGACCCTTGCGGTAGGCGAGCAGAACGGAATCAACACTATCGCCATCCATTGCGGCGACGACTTCAAGCGCTTCATCGCGGGGCACCGTCAGCAAGGCGGCAAGCTGCAATGGATCACCGGCGTGGAGGGCAACCCCACGCTGCCCGATTTTGAGACCGTAATCAAGGAAGTGGTTGATGCCGGCGCGGCGGCCCTCTATCTGCACGGCAACGCCTCCGAGAGGCTGTTCAACAGCAACAAGCTCGAGTTGATGGGCCAGATCATTGAGGCGATGGGGAAGACCAAGCTCCCCGTGGGCGTGGGCTGCCACGACATCCGTGTGCTGCTTGAATGTGAGAAGTACAAGTGGCCCATTAACTTCTACGTCAAGACGTTCCACCACCTGAACTACCCGAGCGCGCCGCGGCCGGAGCAACGCGAGGCGCCGCACAGCGAGAACCCCGGGTACTGGTGCCAGGACCCGGATGCCCTGATCGCGCTGATGAGCAGCGTCGAGAAGGCCTGGATTGCGTTCAAGGTGATGGCCGCCGGCGCCATTCCCCCCAAGAGTGCTTTTGACTACTGCTTCAAGAACGGGGCCGATCATATCCTCGCCGGCATGTTCGACTTCCAGATCGCTGAGGATGTGAAGATCGCCGCGCGCACGCTCGAAGGAGTCAAACGCTCACGGCCGTGGAGGAGCTAGGTATTTTCGATCTTCGACTCCTGAAGCTGTAGATGGGCTGGGATGGAAACTGCTATCAAGCCGCCAATCATAAGCCTCGTCAACCTGGGCTGCGCCAAGAACCTGGTGGACAGCGAGCGGATTCTGGGCCGCCTCGCCGAGGCCGGGTTCCTCATCGCCCAGGACCCCGCTATGGCGGAGCTCTGCCTGGTCAACACCTGCGGCTTTGTCGCGGAAGCCCGCGAAGAAACCAGAAGTGTGCTCTCCGAATTGGCGCGCCTGCGAACCCGAGGCGGCCTGAAGACGCTGGTCGCGCTCGGTTGCCTGGTTGAACGCGTGGCCGAAGCGCCGGAATTCGACCGCTTCCTCGAAGCCGCCGACGTGCGCCTGGGCTTCCACGACTATTCGCGCATCGCCGAAGTCTGCCGGAACATTGTGGCCGCGGCGCGGCACTCAAGTCCTCCCACCCGGCGTTCGCCGCGCTCACGTCCGCCCTCCCCTCACAGGGGAGAGGGCCAACGCTTGCGGAGCTACAGCGAATTCCTCACCGCGCCTCGGCTGCGCATCGGCTCGCCGCATACCGCCTATCTGAAGATCTCCGAAGGCTGTAGCAATGCCTGCCGCTTCTGCGCCATCCCGCGCATGCGCGGCCGGCAGGTCTCACGGCCTATTGAGGCCCTCGTGGCTGAGGCGCGTGAGTTGGCCGAGGGCGGCGCGCAGGAGATCAACCTGATTGCTCAGGACACGACCAGTTATGGCCGCGATCTTTACGGGCAATACAGGCTGGCAGACCTGCTGCGCGCGCTGCTGGAGACCAAAGGCCCGCGCTGGTTCCGGCTGATGTACGCCTACCCCAAGCACCTTAGTGCCGCGGTCCTTGACGTGCTCTCCGGCGAGGAACGCTTCTGCCCTTACATTGACCTGCCCCTCCAGCACGTCTCCGACCTCGTCCTGCGAGCCATGGGACGCGGAATCACCAGAGCGCAGACCGTTGAGTTGCTCGACTTGGTGGCGCGCAAGCTGCCCGGCGGCGCGATCCGCACGGCCTTCATCGTGGGCTTTCCCGGCGAAACGGAGGCGCAGTACCGTGAGCTCCTGGATTTCGTAAAGGAGGGCCGCTTCGCTCATGCCGGCGTATTCCTCTACTCCCACGAGCCGCTCACACCCGCCGCGCGGCTGGCGGACAGCTTGCCCCTGGCCGAGAAGATGGCGCGTCGCGAGGCCCTGATGCTGGCGCAGCGCGCGGTCTCTCGCCGCCGTCTGCAGGGACGCATTGGGGAGAAGATCGAGGTCCTGGTTGACGGCCCGCTGGAAAGAGGCGCCAGCCCAGTTGCCGGCGCCCGAGCCATAGCCCGCAGCCGGCTTGAGGCGCCCGAAGTTGACGGCGTGGTCTATCTCCAGGGCCGCGGTGCGGCGAAGCTCGCGCCTGGGACGTTCGAGCAGGTGGAAATCCTGCGGGCGATGGATTATGACCTGGTGGCAAAGGCCGACTGAGGGCGGACTGCCTACCCTTTGTAGATCCTCCCGTCAGCCACGCGCGCGAAGTCCGTCCAGTTGGTCTCGTTCCCGCTGTCGCGCTCCTTCTCGATGATCGTCTGCATGCCCTGCACTTTCGCGTCGAGGCACTCGATATGATGCAAAGCCGTTGCTTCCGCCGTCGCGGGCAGCACTGGGCTGCCGAATTCGTGCGTGCCGTGATGGCTCAAGATCATGTGCAGGACAAGATCGCGTTTCTGCTGCGGGAAGTTCTCCAGCTTGAGTACGAAGCGCTCGACGAGCAGCGCTCCCAGCGCGATGTGCCCGCAAAGGCGGCCTGTGTCAGTGTAGCCGAAGCCCGGGCCGGGATCGAGTTCCTCAATCTTGCCGATGTCGTGCAGAAGCACGCCGGCCAGGAGCAGGTCGCGGTTGAGAAAAGGGCGCTGTTCGGCGGCCGACTGCGCCGTCTTGCCGGCCGACAAGACATGCTCCAACAAGCCGCTTACCCACGCATGATGCACGTTCGTCGCTGCCGGCGCTTTCAGGAACCGGCCGCGGAGAGCGGGATCGGAAAAGATCGCATTGACCAAGCGTTTGTAGTCGGGATCGGTGAAGCTGGCCAGCAGCGCATCGAGTTCCTTCTCCATCTCTTCCAACGGGCGCGTGGAGACGGGGAGAAAATCGGACGCGTTGATCCCTTCGGCGCTGCATTCCTGCACGGCGAAGGCGATCATCTGCATCGCGTTCTTGTAGGTCTCGACTCGGCCGCGGACCTTGACGTATCCGGAAACCTTGTAGCAGCCGAAGTCCGCCTCGGTTGCGTCCCACTGCCGCAAAGGGATGGAGCCGGTTTTGTCGCAGAGCGTGGCCTGGACGTACTTGGAGCCGTTCTTGGCAACGCGGATGGAAGCATCCATGACCAGGAAGGTGCCTTCCACCTCCTGGCCCGAGGCCAAGTCCTTGACGAAAGTGCGCTCTGTGGCGGCCGGCGCGGCGGGCTTGGGCGCGCGCGCGTCCGGGGCCGCGACCGCGGCAGCGGACCTGGCCGCTTTACCTCCGGTTGGTTTGGGTTGCAGGTCATTGGGAAAAAGTGCGCCGAGTTTAGCCATTGTCAGTTCCTTGTCACACCTTGTCCACGTAGAACATGTGCCACCACTTGGGGCAGTTGTAGTCCACTTGCTTTCTTTCCAGGAAGGCGAAATCCTCCATCGTCAACGGGCAGGGCGGGGCCGGCGCGGGATCTTTGCCGAACGCCTCCAACGCCAGGATCGAAAGGATCAGACGCCCCCCTGGCAGCAGCAGGTTCATAAGCTTCTCCACCGCCCCCTCGAGGTGCGGCTTGATGTCCTTGATGTGGTCCAGCGTCTCGGTGCAGATAACTCCGGAGCATGAGCCGGGAGGGACGCCTGGTTCCTCGACCGTGCCTTTCTGGAAATGGCAGTTCGTCAGGCGGTGTTCAGCCAAGAGCTGTTTGCCCACGGCCAGGCGCGCCTCATCCGGATCAATGCCGATTACGTCCGCGCGTGGCTTCTTCCAGGCCATATTCAGCGTCAGAATGCCGTAACTGCATCCAATGTCCGCAATGCGGCCTTCATGCGGCGCCAGGCGCAGAGTGCATTGCATGCGGTGCATGGCCACCCAGTGGATCGGCTGAAAGACGCCTTGGGCCGAGTGGACTTCCCCGTGCCACACGCCGCTGTTGCGATCAAGGTAAATCCAAGTGTCCTTAACTTCCTGAAGCGCCATGCTCCCCCCAAGTGCTGAGGTACTGAGTGCCGAGCGACCTGAATCGCCCCCCGCTTGCACGCCTTCCGCGACCAGATAGTAAACCGGGAATCGAAAATCGGAAACCCAAAATCTCTAGCGCCCTTCCGCCAGCCTGTCCGCCAGGACCTGGTCCAACTCCTGACAGCCTCGAATCTTCGCCTGAGTCTTCCGGACATCGTACGGCACGCGGCAGAAACGGAAGCAGTCGGGCTCTAGGATGACGTAGCAGGCACGCGGGTCCTTATCACGCGGCTGGCCGACGGAACCCACGTTCACCATCACGCGGCGTTTGAAATCGTATCGTTTGCCGGGTTCGGCGGCATAGGAGCTGTTCTCGTGCCATACGCCCGGAACATGCGAATGCCCAAAGAAGAAAGCCCGGATGTGGGGATGCGTCTTGAAGCAGGCATCGGCGTCCTGGCGGTTGAGCACGTAGCGCCATGAGCCGGGGTCGGCGGGATTGTCATGGACGAAGAGCATTTCGCCCAGGGTGCGGACGGGCTGAAGTTTCTGGAGGTACTCCCACAGTTCCTTGCGCTTCTGATATTCGCCGGGACGGATGAAAGCACCCGCCATTTCCTCTGGACAGACGCGCCGGCGCGTCCACCACACAGCGTTCGCCGCGGCAGCATTGAAGTTCTTGGGCGGCCCCTTGACGCAAGCCTCGTCGTGGTTGCCCAGCAGGCTGAACTCGAAATGCTGGATGAAGTCCAGCACCTCGGCGGGGTTAGGGCCGTAGCCCACAATGTCGCCGAGGAAGAAGACGCGCTTTATGCCGCGCTGTGTCAGGTCTTTGTAGACCGCTGACAGAGCTTCCAGGTTGGCATGGATGTCGGACAGGACTGCAATCATGGCGGCATTATGGGTTCAAAACCCAAAAATCAAGACTCAAAATCGCCGGAATCTGAACTATTCGCGCCAGAGGCACGGAGACACAGAGGGGATACACAAGTCAAAAGGAAAGAAGGCAAGGGCAACGGGAGGGCAGCGATCCACTCTTGCCTTTGGCCTTTCTGCTTTTGCGCTTATTTTCCCTGTGCCTCTGCCTCTCCATGATTGATAATCCGAATCGGAAAATGGATGGCCTGCATTCTACCACGAAGGCCGGCGGAATTCCGGCTTGGCCCGCCGCTCTGGAGACCCTCCTGTCCCAGGCGCTGAGGTTCATTGGAAGTGAAGCGCCTGAGCAGGCTCCGGTGCTGCGCGAGGCGGACTCGCGTTTCCGCCGGCGGCAATGGACCGTGCTGGTTTCCGGGCTGTGCAGTGTCGGCAAGAGCAGTTTTGTCAGCGCGCTATGGGGCGATTCCGAGCTCCTGCCCACGGCGGTGCGCGACTGCACGCAGACCAATACGTACGTCCGCATCCCGGACGCCGGTGAGGCCGACCGGCAGGTTCTGGTGTCCTATCTTTCTCGCGCCGAGGCCGCGGCCTTCGCCGCGAACGGCTTCTCGTTTTACCGGTTGGCTCAGATGCTCAAAGAGGTCCTCGGCCCGTACGCGCCGCGCCTCGACGAGATGTCTCCAGAGCCGCGCCTGCGCGCCGCCCTCTCGGCCGTCAAGAGGCTCTGCGCACAACGTCCCGAGATTCTGGTATTGCACGACTACGTGTCCGACGAAATGGAGCAGCTTGAGCAGTTCATGGCCTTTCTGGATGCGCCGCAGTACGCGGCGGGCACGACCGTACCGGCCGCTTGGAGCGAGCGGCGTGATCTGCTGATGGGCCTCCGGCGCCCCGACGGCCGGACGCTGGACGTCGGGAAGTTGTGGAGCTTGCAGCGCGTGGAACTGGTCCGGCGCTCCGCAACCCAGTGGCAAGGCGTGCCGCCAGTCCTTGTTGATACGCCTTGGATTCCAATGTTCCACGAGGCGCGCCGCGTGGATCTGATTATCGAGCAGGCGCGGCACGCGGACATATTGGTCATTCTCGCGCTGCCGCAGCAGTTCCAGTTTGAAGACTGGGTGCTGGCAGTGTTCAAGGAGCGCCCCGAGTTGGCCCCGCGCACGCTCATCGTCTTCAACCAGGTGGATACGATTGACACGCTTCTCCTGTTGGCGCGCGAAGGTTTCGCCGCCAGTTTCAGGGAGAATGCCCAGCGGCTGGCTCAGCACGGCATTGCTCCAGACAACCTGTTCATGTCCTGCGCGCGCCTCCCTTTCCTCATTGGCCTGCCTCAGGATGCCTCCGTGGCTGGACGCATAGCGAAGCTGCAGCAGGTGCTCAGCGGCATTCGTAAACAGATCGCCAGTCGTCCGGACGGCGAATTCAAGTCCAGGCTCCTGGCCGCCTGCGACCCGGACGACGCGGGGCTCGTCTCAGTGCGGCGCCGGCTCGAAGGCTTGGCCGTGGAGTATGCCCTGAAGCAGCGCGCCCGTGAAGCGCTCGCGGCACTCGAAGCGCTCAATCCGGTCCTCAATCTCGCACCCGCTGCCGCGCACGAATGGGCTGTCATCCGGAAGAAGGCGGAGGAAGCCGAAGGCCTGATCGGGTGAAAAGGCGCTGTTCTGAGAAACCATCCTGCTGTCCCTGCTGTGCCAGCGCCTTACTCTTCCCCTGGACATTGCCATTCTGGCTTTGTTGTGGTAGAAGTTCGGATGCCAAGACCTGGAGGCGCGTTTTCAGATGCCGGCGCCGCCGCCTTAGAGCGAGGGGGAAAACATGACCGCAAGCTTCGACATTGTGAACGGTGTTTTGTTCGTAACGGGCAGCCTGGACCGCTCCACGGACCAGGATCTGGTGCAGGCGCTCGCCAAGTACGCTAGGGCCGTGCCGGCACCGGATCGCGTGGTGGACATGTCTAACGTGCGCTGGCTGGCCCCCACCGGCGGAAAGGCGCTGATCGCAGCCGGCCAGGAAGCCGCCACTAATGCCGGCTCGATACACGTGCTGGCCTCCCGCCACGTACTGCAAACACTGAACCTTCTCGGCGCCAAGAATTACCTCAATATTGAGAGCTGCCAGACGCCGAATCCCATCCCCGGCACGGCCGAAGAGTCGGCCGCCGCGACTGAGACCGCCCCCCCTGCGAAAACGGAAGCCGCCGAGACGCACGCAGCCCATGCAGTGGCGGCGGCAGCCCCCGCGAGCTCCGCTGCCCGGCCTGCGGCGGCAGTCCCTGCGGAGAGCAGCGAAGCGCCCGGCGGCGCCCATGTGTCCACCCCGGCCAGTCTGCACATCACCGCAGCGGGCGCGCGCCCCGGGGGGGCCTTTGTCGGTCCGCATGAGGACCTGGTCGGCGGCGCGGCTCTCCTGCGTGCACTCCTCCCAAACCATCGCTACAATTTCCACCTAGTGGATGGCGAACTGATGATCGGCTTTGTCCGTGAACGCGTGGGCGGCCCGTGGATCGTCTTGGATATCGCTGGAGCACGGAAGATGCTCAACCTGGATCACGTGGAGTACTGCGAGGCGATGTAGTACGTAAGACCTGAAACGTGAAGCAGCGGTACGGCGCCCACTATTACGTTTCACGTTCCAGTGCTCACTGCATCGCCACTGCCTGCACTCAGCTCCAGAACCTCGGGAGATACCGTTTATACGTCTTCAGATACTCGTCCACGATCCTGGGCACGCAGTCGAACTGCGCCACGCTGGGGTCCAGCAGCAGCGCCTGGACCGCTTTCTTCCGATCGCCTTCCAGCGCGGCTTCGAGAGTGCAGTCGTGCACTGCGTTGAGCCGCTGGGTCAGCGCGCGCACCACTGGCGGCAACTCGCCCACCGCCACGCCGCGCGGCCCGCGGCGGTCCACGCTGGCCAGGCATTCGACCAGGGCGCCGGGCGCAATGCCGCGTCCCAGTGCGCCATCGTGTGCCATATTGACCGTGTGCCGGGTGTTGTCGCCGTCGAGCTGGGCCAGCACCACGGAATGGGCATCCTCGCCAGACCACTTCTCCATGTCAGGCACGAGCTCCTTATGGTACGCCCAGTCCGTCAGGATGGCCTTGACCTTGCTCCGTCTGCGCGCCGCGCCGCCAAGCGGTTTCATGCCCAGGCGCCTAGCCTCAGCCGAACCCCGGCGCGTGAACTGCGCAAAGAATTCGCACACGTGTTTGTCCCCGGCCACAGGCAGGAAGCCATAGCGGCGCCAGATCTCCAGGCTGGTTCTGAAGTGCTGGGTCTCAAAGTCAGCCACACGCCCCGTGGACTCGGCCGCCCGGCCCAGTAAGCCATCCAGCCGGCCGGTATGGTCCTGGCCGTCTATCAGCACTCGCACGACCCAGGTCAGGTGGTTGACTCCCGCGGTCAGCAGTTCCATTCGCGCGGGGTCAACCTTGTAGAGCTGGGCCAGGAAATCGCGGCAGCCCACCTCAGCATGACACAAGCCCAGCACCGCGGGCACGCCGGAATGCCGCGCCATGGCCGCCGTTATCACGGACATGGGGTTGGTGAAGTTCACAATGCGCCCGCGGGGCGAAAGGCGCTGCAGGCGCCGCGCGATGTCCACAACCACGGGCGCTTCGCGCAGGGCGCGGATCAGGCCGGGCGGGCCGATCGTGTCCGCGACGGGGCAGGCAAAGCCATACTTCCACGCGATGAGCGCGTCTTGTTCCCTGGCCGGATCGCCGCCCACGGAAAAACTCGGGAAGACGAAATCCGCCCCCTCCAGCGCCCCATCCAGTTCGAGCGTTCCCACAATCTTCACGTCCTGCCCAGACTGCTGCACCATCCGGCTCGTCAGGTCCGTCACCAGCTTGAGCGGCTCGGGGACGATGTCCACAATGGCGAAGGTCGAGCCGTCGAAGCGCTTGGTGAGCAGGAAGTCGCGCACCACGCGATGATCGAACAGGTAGCTGGCTCCGATGAAGGCGAATTTGCGGGCGTACTGTTTTGGCATGAGCTGTCTCCTGAGCGCTTCTGTCGCGCACTCGAATCGAAAATCCAGAATCCGAGATCGAAAACCGGCGTCACCCGTTCAGCGCCCAGCCCTCGCGGTACTTCTTCGTGATGTACTGGTCGGCCTCCGGGCAGTTCGTGGCCTTCAGGTTCTGAGCGTCCCATTCTAACTTCACGCCGGCCGTCACGTCCTCCTCCGCCGGCGGGGCTTTCTTGTCCGCGGCCTTCACGGTCCGTTTGCCCGGCTTGCCGAGACGGTAGGAAACGAACGCCAGCAAGTTGTGCTCGATCATGGCCCCGGAGTAATCGAAGTTGCAGAGCGTCTTCTTGTCGCCCTTGCACGCCTCGATCCACTCCCGGTGATGCCCCTTAGACGGCGGGATGAGTTCTTCGGGCTTGGGCGGCTTGTACTGGGTCATGTCGCCCGCGGTCGGCATCAGGATGCGGTAATCGTAATCGCTCAACAGATGTCCTTTGTCGCCCTTGAAAAGGTGGCCCTTGAAAAGCTTGTCACGGTTGAACACTTCAGAGGGCACGCCGGGCTTCTTGCCGCCATCGTACCAATAGACCTTGACAGGGCCGCGCCAGTCGTTGGCCGGGTGGTCCCATTCGGCCGTAAGCCACTGCGGGCAGGTGTCCGTGCTGAGGGGCGAGCCCTCGGCCAGGCAGGACGTCGGGAAGCGCAGGTCCAGCGCCCAGTAGGCCAAGTCCATCATGTGGCTGCCCATGTCGCCAATCTGGCCGCTGCCGAAGTCCCAGAACGGATTCCAGGCCAGGCATCCGCCCATATACCCCGGGTTGAACGGATGCTCCCGGGACGGGCCGAGCCAGAGATCCCAATGCAAGTGGGCCGGCGGGTCACCCTTAGCCGGCAGGTAATTTCCGCCTGGGGGTGTGCGGCTGCACCAGACGCGTACTTCCTGCACCTTGCCAATCGCACCGCCCCTGACCATTTCAACGACGCGCCGGAAGTTGTCGCTCGCATGAATCTGGGTGCCCATCTGGGTCGCGATCTTGTCCTTGTTCTTCAGGTACGTCTCGCGGACCGTGCGCGCCTCGTGGACGGAGTTCGCCAGGGGCTTCTCGCAGTACACGTGCTTGCCGCGATTCATCGCCCATACGTTGACGAACGCGTGGGTGTGATCGGTGGTGGAGCAGACGACGGCGTCAATGTCCTTCTGGTCCAGGCACTTGCGCCAGTCGGTGTATGTCTGGGCCTTGGGGAACTGCTTGGCGGCCCCCGCAAGAGCCTGCTCGTTCACGTCGCACAGAGCCACGATGTTCTCCCTGGCGACTTCGCCCAGGTTCCCGCCGCCACGGCCGGAGACGCCAATGACGGCTATGTTGAGCTTGTCATTGGGCGACCCACCGGCCTGAAGGACACCGGACCTGAGAATGACAACCCCCGCGCCCGCCAGAGCGCTGGTCTTAAGGAATTCGCGACGGCAAGCATGCTGTTTCATCGGGCATCAAAGCCTCCACTAGGGCCACAAGTACTCTTCGCTGTAGTCGGCAGCCCCGTGGCTGTCAAGCCGGGTTTCGCCAGCGCCACTCTGAAGGCTGAAGGATGAAGAATGAGATACGAATCTTTAGGGCCCGTTCCTTCAGTCTTCAACCCTCATCCTTCTTCCTTGCCTCTCTATTGGCTGTCTTTTCCTGCTGCGTCCTCCAGAACATTTGCAGGCTCCGCTTGCACAAGCGTCCCTAACCCGTAGACTGCTGTTCTCGCGCCGCAGGGGGCGTCGGGTCCCCATCGTCTAGCCCGGCCCAGGACGACAGGTTCTCAGCCTGTAGACTCCGGTTCAAATCCGGATGGGGATACCAAACCGCGCAACGCTGCACAACGCCGCAAGGAATAGCCACAAAAAGGCACAGAAGACACAGAATTCCGAACCGCGCGCGCGGGAACGAAGGGCCGCGTAGCGCATTTTGCTGAATTGCGCCCGGAACGTTCACCTTACAGGCCCGGCAGGGCCGCCGCGTCAATAGCCAGGAGCCGCAAGGCCCTGGATGGCGCGCCTCGCGATGTCGAAAAGCCCCGGCGGGGCGCTCGAAGGGCTTGCATCGTCTAAGGTGCGCTGGAAAGATGCGGCTCTGTCACGGGAACTCCGCTTCCCTTCCTCGGCCCAGGCGCAAGGGAAGCGTTCAGAGAATCATCGGCTCTTCCGGTTATTCAATCTCCCGTTTGGAGATTGGCGGTCTGCCCCCGGAACCAAGTGGCATGGCAGCATCACCGGCCGCGCACCGGATACGTGGCCGAGCCGCGTTTGTTCTTCACGGCCTTAAAAGAGGGCGCGACGGATTTCCTGAAGTCGGTGCCGTCAAACAGGAAGACCACGCTCAAGGGAACGCTTGGTCTAGTAACGGTGTCGTTCACCAAACCGACGTCTGCCAGGGCCGCCAGGCCATTCTGCGGCAGGTTAAGCTTGCATGTGAACTTCGCGGCTCCGCCCACAGTCAGCTTGGTCTTTCTATCCAGTTTGGCCGCCAAGCTGAATGAGTCTTTCCCGGCCGGGCCGGTAGCCGTGCCCTTGCCCTTCGCATCCAGCTTATACACCTGAGCGACATTGCCGACGAAAAGGCCCACAGCAGTCTGGCTCGAAAGTGCGAGGCCTTGACGAACAGAAAGCGTCCCCGCCAGGGTCACCGTGCCATTCTGTTTCGCAAAGTTGAACTGCATTTTCAGCGACCTGATGGTCAGGGCGACCTCAGGCCCCGGGGTCAAGGTGCTGGGGAACTTGGTTCCCAGCGCGTTCTCCAGAGCATCAGGATAGCCGTCCTGGTCTGAATCGCTGAAGGTTTCGGGGGAGGTTTCGGCTGTGTAGTAGAACCCAGCGGGAAGTGTCGCCGAATTCCCATCGCCATTGATCACCTTCACATCAACCTTGGCCACCCCACTTGCCGCAGGCACTTTACAGGTGACGGATTTGCCATCGCTTGACACAGTCCCAGGAACTGATTGGCTGCCAAACAGGACGGACACCCCGGCGCCCGCGAGGAACCCATTGCCAGTGATCGTGAACGTACCGCCGCCGCCTAAAGGACCGCATTGAGGATTAGAGCTGAACGTGCCGTTACCGACTGGAATCGGCGCACTGGTGCCGGGGGTAATCGTGGGGGTCGTGCTGTCGCCTGCAGTGAGCGTGCCGCTGAAGGCCGTGTACAACGTCACGCTGAACTTGCCCGTTCCAGTCGCCAGCGCAGCGCCAGGCGGCAGGACGGCACGGCGTCGTTCGAGGCAAG
>Ga0209777_10004121_pt1 | contig 17431 bp, 16 predicted proteins | sample FrelakmetHBP12HB_FD_187147 | JGI IMG/M metagenome (GOLD analysis project Ga0209777, IMG submission 187147) | Freshwater lake sediment microbial communities from the University of Notre Dame, USA, for methane emissions studies -HBP12 HB (SPAdes)... | ecosystem: Environmental > Aquatic >...
TTGCCGGTGGCCTGTCCAGTACGCTTCGATCCCGCTGTCTGGCTCGTTTTCTGCCAGGATCCCAAAATCTACCCCGGCTTTCTGAAGGATCTGTGCCAGTTTGCGCGCACTGGACGCATGCTGCCTCTCTTGACAGGTTCCCGCTCCAGCGAAGAGCAGCACGTTGGCGCTGTCACCGGGAAGGTTCTTTATCCCCAGCCCTTTTGCCCATTGACCGGGAGCCAGCACTGGCTTCCCGGCTGAATAGCCATACCGTTCCAGGTTGTCGCTCCGCAAGCGCTGCCCCGCAAGGGCCTGACCGCCCTCCACTAGATGCTCTTTGAGCGCCATGATCACATTCTGCCGCTCAGCCGCCATGATGAATTTGCACGCCACATCGCACAATCCGCAGGTTGTGCAGGCAGCCACCGTCTGTGCCAGGTCTTGATCTAGTTCGATCCGCCCATCCAGTAGTGCTAGTGCCATCACCTGAATTCCACCACCGGAATAGGCATGAAACTGGTACTCATTGACCGGCGGGCAGGCGCTGGTAAAGCGGGTATCCTGGATCGTTGGCATGGGAACAAGTTTGCATAGACTGCAGCGCACACATTTCTTCATTTCGTGCCGCAGGGATTCCAATCTTTCCAGGCTCATGCGATCTCCTGTTTTGTTATCTGACCAAAAGAATCTTCTGATTCTGGAATGAAACTGCTATTCCGAAGGTTTAAAAAGCACGATTTCATGCAATGTTGTCCCGGCTTCTTTGGTAGTTCTTCCCCCATGCGTCACTTCCAACTCGAAATCGGAGGACAGCCTGAAATACCCCAGCTTTAACCGCAGGAGGTTCTTCGCGATGAACCTCAATGCCGGATGGTAATTTTCAAGCATATCTTGTGCTTCCAGAACTTTATTTACCTTGAGGGTCGCCTCGAGCTCTTGCGGGACGCTGATGCTTATTTTCCTGGGGAATCGATATTTCGCCCTCGGGTTATATTCGTAATCCTCTTTTAGAAAATTAAATTCTCCCGTGCTGAGAATGACTTCTTGTCCCTCCGCCAGCATCAGGACCTTCACCGTGTGGTTATCCACTTTGTCATTGCACTGGATGAAAGCAAAGGCTGCAGTATGGTTCTTTGAATAGATCCGCCCCCACATCCAATAATTGATGATCCTCTGGAACTGAAAGTTCAACCAGTTGTGATCATGGTAACCGATCCCCTTTGCTTGTATGGTCCTATCCCCATCTGTAATGGTCCCTTCCACAGAAGCTCGTGCAAAAGGAATGACCCAACCAAAGAAACCCAGATCCCCAAAATGGGAAAGGCCCGTTCCGGGTTTCCAACCATTGACCTCAGCTGTGTATTTGAGCTGGCATCCGAAATCCTTCTCCTTTACATAAATTTCGTATACAGGCAGCTTGCCATCCCGTTGGTCAACCTTGATCGTGTTCCGTCCGATCTTGACATCGGGTTTATCACGGGCAGCGGTAAAAGCTGACTTCTTATACTCGATGAATTTCTGATTTCTTTTACCATCCGGCCTGAGTAGAACCATTTCAATTCCAATTTTGCCCTCCAGGCCTGGGTTGGGATTTGACGCATGGAAAAAGACCACCAGCGTATGACCGGTTTCTAGGTGCGCATCAAAATACCACCACTCATACATGCCTCTCTTGTCCATGTCTATATGAAGCCCATCGTCTTCCGGCTTTAACCGCTCGATCCGCACATCCTGCCTGCCGGGTCCAGTCCAGCCCTCTGTGACCTTATTCACCTTAGCCATCTTAAGTTTCTCCTCTCTTTTACATCCCGTATTGTGTGGAAGTCACCCTAAATCTACCGCAATATTATCGATTCAGTTTGGGATTATATCTTTTTATCTTCGAGTAAGAGACATTTGCTATTTAAATTAAACAGGTAAAGTATATTAAAGTTACTCTATTCCCAGATTAGAGGAAGCGTGCGCCCAACCCTGCTCCGCTGACCCAAGTGAAGAGCACCAGGAACGAACCTGACAACCACGCCCCCGCCTAGCATATCATCGTTTGGTCGCAGGCTCAAGTCCTGCTGGGCCCATAGATGAAAAAACTCCTGGCTGAAGCAACAGCCAGGAGTTTTTTCACTTGCCGGAATGGCTAAGCTGTTTTTTCCGGGACTTCTTCCGGTTTGACTGCTTCGAGAGCCTTGATTTCCCGGTAAGTCAGCGTCCAGACACCGGATGTATAGATTCGGTACCAGCCACTGATCAGGGTCAGGGGTGCTAACAAGACCAGCAGGAAGAACGGCACGGCCGCCAGGGCGGCCACGATCCAAGCCAGCGGTCCGCTGGCGAAGATGCTGGTGATGCCGAAGCCAATTGCAGCGGGGATGGCAGCCACTATCACCGCAGGCAGGACAAGAATGAGGTATGCCGGGATAAGCAGGAAGAACAGGATCATTCCAGCGATCCCGAAGCCAATGCCGATGCCAAGCATCACCAGCCATATCAACGCCGCACTCTTCCAGTTGCGTTTGAACATCGCCCAGCCGCTGCGGAAGGATTCGCCGATGCCGGCTCCTTCAAGGGTAGCCGCCCGTACAAAGAACTGGCGCAGCAGGCTGAGGAAGACCATTAGGACGATGAGAGCAAAGATGAATAGGAAAGCGCACCCGATGGCCGCGATCATCCCGCCGATGGCAAGTGCAGCTTTGCCGTTTGCCACGCTGAAGAAGAACAGCACGCCCAGGCTGATCAGCAGTCCGATGAAGAGCAAGGCCGGTAAATTGAGGATCAGGTCGATCACCCACATGCGGAAGGCACGCCGGTTCCAGCCCAGCATCCATCCCTGCTTGAAACCCACTTTCGTGCCGCTCTGCTCGTACTCGTCCACCATACGCATGACGGAGGTCTCGCTGACGTAGCGGAAAACGGCAAAGATGATACCAACGACTAGGATGAACAGGAGCAGGGCGACGCCGATCCAGATGAAAGTAGCCACATGCTGGTCAGGGTGCTCGAACAGGGGTGCCATGTTCTGGTTGAACCAGTCGGTCAATTCGCGCAGGAACGGGACGGGTTGGAAGTTGGGGTTATAGCCATTGCTTCCATTAAAAGTGAAAACCTTCTTGCTGCTGAACTGGTAGCTGGAACCGCTGGAACCACTGTTCCCATTTCCATTGCCTCCCGCAGTGAGGGCCAGCAGGATGCCGAATAGCCACAGGACTCTATAGTTCCACAGGATGTGCCAGGAACGCTTGAGGATCTTTCCAATATTGATCATTTCATTTTCTCCTTTTCCAGGAAGTATTGACGATTTCAGTCGATATTTTTTTCTGAATTGTTTCGCCATTACAACGCTTTTTGTATCTTCATTGGCCGCCGGCTGCCTCGCAGCCACCAGATGAACAGCCAGGCCCAGTAGAGCAGAACGATCGCCGCCTGCCAGAGGAACCCGCTCAACAGATTCGTGCCGAAGACGCTCACATCATTCAACAGGGAAAGCGTGGGCTGCGCTCCGGCTGCCTGTCCGCCGAACAGGCTGGTGGCTGTACTGAACCAGATGGTCTCCCGCCCGCTGGTCAGCCAACTGGCGGCATGTCCCAGCAGGCCGGTCATATTCGCTGCCGTGACCATGTCGGTGAGGGTAAATACTGTTTGCACAAAGAACCAGGCTCCGAGCAATCCCGCCGGGACGAGCCACCAGGCCAGGGAGCCGGGCTGCGGGGGTCGATCACGTAGCGGATGGCGCGGCAGGTTCAGGGTCAGTTGCGAGACGAAGCGCTCGGTGGAGGTGAACTCCGGGACGGGGTCGGCCTGTAACATGTTCGAAACGAGCCGCAGTTCCCTCAGCTCATTCCGGCAGGCCTCGCAGGATGCCAGGTGGGTCTCCATTTCCTGCAGACGCCATCCATGCAGTTCACCATCCAGGTACGCATTCAACAGTTCGCGCATTTCTTCATGCATATACGCTCTCCGTTTTTACCATATAAAATCTCATGATTTCCCGCAGCCGGTTGCGGGCATAGTTCAGGCGGGACATGACCGTGCCGACCGGCACATCGAGCACGCTGGCAATTTCCTGGTACGAGAGCCGGCCGTACTCCCTAAGGATGAGCACTGTACGGGCCGCCTCGGACAGGGACTTCATAGCCTGCTGGAGCAGGACAACCTGTTCTTTTTCGATCAAGGCTGTCTCAGGATTTGCTTCCTGGTCTGGCATTCTCAGCGCTTCCTCGTCTTCGAGTTTTTCTTCCGGTTTGCGCCGCAGCACATCGAGCGCCGCGTTGATGGCAATGCGATACAGCCAGTTGCGCAGGCAGCCCTTGGGCTGGTAGGAAGCCAGGTTCACCCAGGCTCGCATGAAGGCTTCCTGGGCCGCGTCTTCCGCCAGTCCTGTGTCACCGCACATGCGATAAACAACCAGGACAACTCCCTGATAGTGGCGGCGGACAAGTTCTCCGAAGGCATTGCGGTCGCCGTTTTGAGCCTGCTCGATCAGGCTGGTTTCAGTGTCCGCAGGTTGGGTTTGTACCACCAGATATCCTTTTCTTACATGGATTGCGGCGTTCACTTATGATACGAAAACCACGGCTATTTTATTCGAAAACCGGATCTCCAGTCTCAGGGGAACATACGTTGTTCATCCGAATTCGTTCCATGGTTCCCTGCCCGTATACAAATTGCCCCGGACGTGTTTTAATAGGCTTATCCTTTATATTAAGCGGAGAAAAAGATGAATCCTTTTCTTGCTTTGATCATTACCTTTGCAGTGGCGTTGATCGAACTGCGCCTGCTGGACTATTTTGCCCACCGCGGCTGGATTGACTCCCACCTGAGCCGCAAACTCATCCACATCCTGACCGGGCCGTTGTTCGTGTTGTGCTGGCTGCTCTTCCCGGATGTCTGGTATGCCCGCTGGCTGGCAGCGCTGGTGCCGTTTGCCATCACCGCCCAGTTCGCGCTGATCGGGCTGGGGATCATGAAAGATGAGGCCTCGGTCAAAGCTATGTCGCGCAGCGGTGACCGGCGCGAGATCCTGCGCGGTCCGCTCTTCTATGGCATTGTCTTTGTCATCATGACGCTGGTCTATTGGAAGACTTCCCCCATTGGTATGGTGGCTCTGATGCTGATGTGCGGCGGCGATGGCCTGGCCGAGATCATGGGGCGCGGCCTCAAGTCCCCGAAACTGCCTTGGAGCAAAAAGAAATCTGTGGCCGGGTCGCTCGGGATGTTCATTGGTGGCTGGGTGCTGGCGACGTTCATTGTCGGTGTATTCATCGGGGCTAAGGTTTTTTCAGTGCCATTTGGTTCCATCTTGCTGCCGATTACCATCATCGCCATCGCTGGAACAGCAGTCGAATCCTTGCCATTGGCGGAAGTGGATAACATCACCGTCACGCTGGTGGCGGTGTTGTTGGGCTATTTGTTATTCTAGCAGAATAATAAAGAGCTATATATACTTCTGAACAGCCTCGATTAGCTTGCCTAAATAGAGGGAGCCATCGACTGTTACACAACCAAGGTACCCCCATACTCGCCACAGATCACGCCTTTCCCAAAATCCCGGATCAATGGGCAGTTCATCCTGATAACCATCAAAAACATCATTCGGCACTGTTTGGAAATAATCGATAAATGCAAGATCCATTTCTGGATTTCCGTAGTAAACGGCAGGATCTATAACAACCGATCCCATTTCGGTACTGATGAAGTTGTTTTGTTGAGCGTCACCATGGAGGAGCGATGGTACTATTTCAGAGCCACAAAGCTCTGGTATCCGCGAAATTAGCATTTCGACCTGCCGAATAACATCTGGAGGCATATTTCCGGAATCAATTGCCAATCTCAAACCTGGCCAAAGCCGGCGTTCCACATAGAATGTTGGCCAGTCGCTCATCGGGGTGTTATCTTGGTAAAGAGGTCCAAAGAAACCATGCGTTTCTAATCCAAACCGGTCCCACTTGGTCTTATGGATGCGGGCAAGCGTTTGTCCAATTTGTCGCCAGTGGCGAGGGGCTCTGTCAACTTCTTGGACTGCCTCTAGGACAAGGATACTACCACTTGGTACTGAAATAATGCCGATTGGAGTTGGTGTCAGGACGCCTGAACATTCAGAGAGTAGCCGCAATCCTGCCAGTTCGATCTCAAACTGTTCTAATCCATTCGCTGCTTCACTGAATTTGGCGAATACGGAATAAGAACCATCTGAAAGGATGGCACATGGATGACAGGCAAACTCCGTCATATCCCTGGCATCTTTTATTGTCCACCGTCGCCTTGTGTACTCGGAAACAACCTGTTCCACAGGGATTCGAAGTGGGTTACTTGCCAACCGGATAGATCGGATTTGGGCTTGCGTTTGATGGTATTTGTTCTTGGGCGTCATGCTTGCACGTGCCTCTTTATCTGTACTCGCCTCGCTTGAATTGTGCGCCAACGTTCGTTGAGAAAACAAGCAAGCAGTCCTATTCCTGCGAGGAGCTAACAGTTTGTTTCCGCCTGCGCCCGATGGCAGGGTTTCGATGCGCTATTTCTGAATAACAAAACCTATGGAAAAATGGTTGTGACCAGCCAGCCCCCGACCATGGAAAGAAGCCCAGCAGAACACAACAGGATCAAGAAGCTGAAACTATCCATCACGTCAATCCAGTCTCGTCGCGTCCGCTCGGCCAATGAGTTTGGCATTACGGATTGGATATACCGATAGGTGGGATCACGAGCTACATTCAGCCCGCCAAAAGCCGTAAGGCCACCCAGGATAAAGGCACCGAAACCGGCGATCATCAGTCCTGTACCATAACGGTTGAGCGTGCGCCAGCCTCCCAGCCAACAGATCACGGCCGTGATGATGAAAACCAGCAAATCGATTAATAGGATTTTTCTGGCATAACGCCAGAGCTCCATACGAACATTTTCTGTTTTCATCGAATATCTCCTTTATCGCACAACTCTCCCTCATTTTTCGTGTCGTTGTGACTTTGTAGTAGCGCTATTCCAATTCTACACCAGACGGTTTACTACAGTCTCAACCGGTCCAGGCGCGTACTTCATCCAGCCGCCTCTGAATATCCGGCTCAGGGAAGGGACTGGGGTCTTGCGGGCTGAACGCCGTCCCTGTCAGCGCGGCCAGGACAGCCTCCACTCCTGAGGCAACGTTCTTGGGGTTGTAACCGCCCTCCAGCACAAAGACGATTTTCCCGCCGCAGTGCTGCCCGGCCAGTTTCACCAGACGCCGCGCATACGCGTAATACCCGGCCGAGGAGAGTCCCAGCTCGGCCAGCGGATCGTCCCAGGCGCTGTCGAACCCGGCAGATACGAATATGATCTCCGGTGCGAACCGCTCGGCCAACGGCGTAAGGACCTCCTCGGCGATCCGGGCAAAGGCTGCATCCCCGGCGCGGGCGGGCAGCGGCACGTTGACAATGCGGCCGCGCGCTTGTGGGGCATCCTCGATGAAGCCGGTGCGGAAGGGGTAGATGTTTTCCTGCTGGGTGGAGAGAAAAGCGACCCGTCGCTCGTCCATGAAGACCGCCTGGGTGCCGTTCCCGTGATGGGCGTCGAAGTCCACGATCAGGGCGTTCCCAATGCCGCATGTCAGGGCGTGGTGTACCGCAATGGCGATGTTGTTGAGCAGACAGAAACCCATCGAGCCTTCCGGCTCAGCGTGGTGCCCCGGCGGGCGGACGATGGCAAAGGCATTTTGCGCTTGGCCAGCCAATACTGCCCGTGTGCAGGCCAACGTCGCACCGGCAGCCAGGAAGGCGTCCGCGTAGCTGCTCGGCGTGACAAACGTGGGTGCGTAGTCGGTGATGCCCGGCCCCTGGCGGCAGGCGGCTTCGAAGTCCAGCAGCATCCGCTCGGAATGGACGGCGATCACAAATTCGCGCCGCGCAGGTTGCGGTTCCAGAAAGTGGATTGCAGAAGCGTAGGGTTTCGACTCCCATCCGCCCAGATACTTGAAGCGTGCGGGTGCTTCTTCGTGACCCGGATAAATATGTCCGGGCGAGAGCACAAGCGCACAGGCGGTGGTCATTCCTCTTCCATCACTTCCATTAAATCTATGTACGCGCCCTCAAGCAGGTCTTCCTCCTGCACATCCAGCCGGGTCATCAGATCTTGAGCGATAGCCTGGCCTTCCGTCTCGGACTGCTCCGGGCGCAACACAACTTCCAATTCCATGAATTCTCCCAGCCCTTCCACCTCATCCAGGTGGATGCGGGTTTGGCCCACCATGTACAGGCTGCGCCTCTTGCGCACAACGCCGCGCACGCCCAGGGCGGCGGTCAGGGCGGCTCTAAGCGCAACCGGGTCCGAGCTCTCGGCGATAATGTAATCGGAACGTTTGGGGCCGGAGGCATCTATCCGTTCGTAGTAGACCAGTTGACCAAGGTCTGGCGCAAGTTGGCGTAGTTTCAGGCGCCCCCTGGCGGTATGGAAAAAGGTATCTTCCTGCGGGATCACTTGGGCGGGTGTGTCGCTGAGCGCTTCTGCGCGCCGGTGCAGGTCAGCGAAGTTGCGAGCACGCGCTTTGATTTCAATGTTTGCCGGCATGGGGTTATTCTACCCCGTTTGGATAAGGAAACAGCGTGTTCTTTGGCAATTGCGAGTCGACACCATAAAACGGGTCGTTGCCCAACCAATCTGGTCTCCAATAATAGGTTATATTCCTGCCCATGCTATATACGGAGGGAATATCACCCACATCTTTCTCAAGCTTGCCCATCGCTGATGTTAAAGCCCCTTGTTGCCAGATATGTTGTCAGAACACAATTTCGGTGTGATAATGGCGGGGTAGATATCAAAGTGGAGTATCACACATGCATAGAAATCGGATTTTTTTGTTAATGATAGTTATCGCAATCTTGATGGTATTTTTGATGATTGGATGTACCGGGGCAGCCAGCGGAAATGGCACAACCCCAACGGCCAGCCCGACCCTTGTACTCCAGGATACGACCGTGAGCGCCCAGGGTGAAGTGGTACCCGAGAAATGGGCCAGCCTCGCCTTTACCAGCGGTGGATCTGACCTGAATATTCGGGTAAGCGTTGGAAATTCCGTCAAATCGGGTGACCTCCTTGCCTCTGTCAATGACGTGGCACAGCAAGCTGCCGTCTCAAATGCCAACGCTGCACTGAGCAGCGCCCAAGCCAATCTGAAGCGTTTGCAGGACCTCAAAGCCAGTGATAGCGACATATCCGTCGCCCAGAAAGCCGTGGATGCAGCCCAGGAAAGCCTGGATGCAGCCCAGGAAAGCCTGGATGAAACTGAACTAAAGGCTCCCTTTGACGGAGTGATCGTAAACATTTTTCTGCAGAATTTTGAAATCGCCCCGCCCGGTCAACCGGTTATTCAGTTGGCTGACTTGACTTCACTGGTAGTCGAAACAACCGACCTGGGCGAAGTGGATTTTGCCCGTGTTCAGATCAATGATCCGGTCACGGCTGTTTTTGATGCGCTCCCAGATGTCACCGTGACAGGCAGAGTGACCCGAACTGCTTTGCATCCCGAGACAGGTGCGGGTACATATTACACGGTCACCATCAAGCTGGACGAGATCCCTGAAAGCCTGCGCTGGGGGATGAGCTCCTTTGTTGAGATCAAGACAACAGCGAATACCTCCGAGGCTGGATTGGTTTCTGCTACACCACCCACGCAGACTTTGGTTCTTCCAACGTGGACTCAGAACTGGGGTTACCCCACTGCCACTCTTTTCCCCACCACCACCCTTACACCCACTGCTGCATTCACCACCACCAAAACACCCCGGCCTTTCATACCGCCGCCTACCGCCACATCGACCAGTAGCGGTGGGAACCAAGTGCCAGCCTCACCAACGGCCACTTGGACATATACCCCTCCGCCCCCGCCGACTGCTACCTTCACACCGCCTCCGCCGACTGCTACCTTCACAATCACAGAAACGCCCCAACCTCTCGGCTCGCCAACGGCTACAAGGACCCACCCACCAATAAGTGGATCAACTCCTACAGCCACGCCCTGAAGTAATCTGATATACCGAACTCGCCACCGCTTCCAGTCGGTCCTTCGGCACCATGGCGCGCATCCTCTTACCGTAGGATCAAGGTCACATCGTTCCTCGCGAAGCTTATCCTCCCCAAAGGGTTCAAAGTCCTCCCAACTCCTCCATATCTTTCCCTCTTTTATGGGAATTGACAATTACCCATGAAAATGCCATATCCGCCTTGCCTAAAATGGTATAAACTTATGGGGAAGCAGTATAATCGCGCAGGCAGTCACTATGAGTCAATTTTTCACTCAAATTTTCACGTTCCTTACTACCACGCCGGGGAATTTTGTCTACCACATTGTGCTGGTATTTTCGATTGCCGGGACACTTCCGGGAGCCATCCATCTCCTGCGCTCCAGCCAATTTCCCCAGGCGCGGCGGACTGTCTTTGGCCTCAGTATTTTACTCGGCTTGCAGGGCTTCCTGTTTATTGCCAGTGCCCTGGCCTTGCGGGGATCGCTCGACTCGAAAACGGTGCTGCCTCCGCTCGACCGGGCAATAACACTGCTCTCGCTGGTCTGGATTACCTGGCTGTGGGCGTTTCCTGAACCGGTGCGGCTGGCTGATTCCGCCACTGTACTGCTCAACATGCTCGTACTGGCCTTCTTTGGCCTGACTCTTGTGTTCTGGGTGCAAAACCATGGGGCGGGTTTCAACACCTCGATTTTCGAAATGCTATGGCAGGGCTTTAGCCTGGCAGTCGTTCTACTCGGTATTCTGGCGTTGTCTATGCGCAGACCGAACGGCTGGGGCAACGGTCTGGCCATGCTGTTGCTGGCTTTTATCGGTCACCTGCTCACCCTCATCTGGCCAATGGATGGCGACTTTCCTGGGTTTGTCCGGCTGACCCAAATGGCCCTGTTCCCCATCCTGTTAACGATCGTGTACCGTTTCCCGGACTCCGCTTCTGTGCGTAAGCCTGTCGTCAAGGCTGACAACTCTGCAGAGGAACGCACCACGGAACGGCGCCGTTATAGCACCGACCCTAAAACCCTCCACGCCCTGATGTCCCTGGCTGCCGAGGTCAACGCTGAGAAGATTGGCTGCGCCATGACGCGCGGCATTGCCCAAGCTATGCTAGCCGATCTATGTTTTTTGCTCACGCTGGCTGAAGACAAGAGCCTGTCCATTACCTGTGGCTACGACTTGATCCGCGAAGAGAACCTGGAAGGTATAGCCGTCAACAAGGACCTCATCCCCATGCTCGCCAATGCCATCCAGCGCGGTCGTCCGCTGCTTTTACCAGCCAGCAGTACTTCCTCAGACCTTAAGGGCTTGGGACAGATTCTCGGCCTTTCCAATCCCGGCCACCTGTTGAGCGTCCCAATCACTTCCCGCGAGCGGGGGCCTATGGGGGGCATCCTGATCCTCTCGCCTTATTCCAACCGCCTGTGGAACGCCGAAGACCAGGCTTATTTGTCCAACGTATCAACCCTGTTCATCCCCATCCTGGAACGCGGTCAGCGCGCTTCTCTTCTGGAGACCGAGCGTGACCAGGCCTACCAGGATGCCCAATCTGCGCAGGAACAGTCTGCGGAAGCAACAAAGAAATACGAAGAGGCCGCCAGGGAACTGGAAAAGGTGCATAAAAATGTTTCCCAGCCGCAGTTGCAGGCCGAGAACATGGCCTCCCTGCTGGTCATGCAGGAAGAATCTCAGAAAACAATTGAATCCCTGAAAGGCCAGATCGAACAGATGCGCAAGGCTGCTGAAGTCAGCGGCTCCCCTGGCGACTCCACGCAATTGGAACGTGAACTGCGCCAGACCCTCGAAGAAATGGCGCGTATGCAAAACGCGCAAGCAGAATCCAATGTTAAGATCCTGGAGTTGGAACAGCATTCCACCCCACCCATCACCAGTGAACAGGTGGAAGTCATTGCTTCCATCTCTCAGGAATTGCGCCAGCCGATGTCTTCCATCGTCGGCTACACCGACCTTCTGCTGGGCGAATCGGTCGGTATCCTCGGCACTCTGCAGCGTAAGTTTATTGAGCGCATTAAAGCCTCCACCGAACGGATTGGTGGTCTGGTGGATGATTTGATTCAGACAACCAACCTGGAGGCCGGCAAGCTGGAATTCAAAGCAGAGCCAATAGACCTGAACCTCATCATTGACAATGCCATGGCCTACACCAGCACGCAGATCCGTGAAAAAAATATCACTCTGCGACTCGATATTGCCGAGATCGCCCCGCGCATCCAGACCGACCGGGATGCCCTCCAGCAGATCCTGATTCACCTGCTCCAGAATGCCACCGCTGCCTCCCAGACCGAAGGGACCATCACGCTTCGGGTCCAGATTCAAAGCGAGTCAAACCAGGCCTTCCTCTCCATCCAGGTGACGGATACCGGTGGAGGCATCGCTTCCGAAGATGTTCCACGCGTCTTCTCCCGCCGGTATCGAGCCGAACACTCCCTCATCCAGGGATTGGGAGATACCGGCGTCGGTCTCTCCATCGCCAAGGCCCTCACTGAAACCCAGGGCGGTCGCATCTGGGTCGAGACCGAAGTGGGCAGCGGCTCCACTTTCAGCATCCTTCTGCCGGTTCAGCTTGAGGCTGAAAAAGAGAAATAAAATGCGAGATGTGCGGCAAGTTTTCTGGGCAATTGGCACGATCTTGATTTCCATTGCCTTGCTGATTGGTGCTTTTTCCCTTTCCCTAGCCGAGGGTAACTTGCGTCTGCCGGCTCCCACACTGCCGCCGGCTCCCACACTGCCGCCGGCTCCCACACTTCCGCCGACTCTCACCCTACTGCCATCCATCACCCTAACCCGCCATCCATCCCCCTCCCAAGTGGATTCTCCCACCCCCCTGCCTCCCACCTGGACCGCCACCCTGCCTCCACCGCCCACCAATTGTCCTCCACCTTCGGGCTGGTTGCCCTATATTGTCCAGCCCGGCGATACGCTGGATGGATTGGCTCTACGGTATAAGAAAACCAGCGCCGAGATTAGCCAGGCAAACTGTCTGGGCTCAACTGCCCTTTTGCCTGGTTTGGTGGTTTACCTTCCGCCCACCCCCACGCCCACACACACCCGCACCCCGACCTCGTGTGGCGCGCCTCCCACCTGGGTCATCTACATTGTCCATCAAGGCGATACACTTTACCACCTGGGCCAGATCTATGGCATTCCCTACACGGATATCCAGCGCGCAAACTGCCTAACCAATTCCACTATCCATACTGGGCAGCAGCTCTACGTCCCGCCTTGGGCTCCGCACACCCCCACGCCGACCATCCCGGGTATACCCTCGCCGACCGACACCCCCTGGGCCACCTGGACCGATACGCCAACCGCCACAGCCTCCAACACAGCCATTGCCTCACCTACACCCACACCGACCAACATGCCTTACCCGTGATAAGTGGGTGGGGTATTGATCACACTTCTCTCTATGCGTTCCCGAATTATCAACCTCGCCTGCCTGATCCTGATCACGGTTTCCGCCTGCGGAATCCAGGTTCCCGCGCCCGCGTCCCTCGCCACACCCACCACCCTTTACCTGGTCACCGTGCCAGCGGACGCCACGCCCACCCCAACCCCCTTCCAACCGATCACCGATTCTGAAACCTCCGTCTCCCCGCCCACCTCCACCGGCACGCCACCGCCGCTGGAGGCCACAGCTACCTTCGATCCCAATGCTCTAATACCCTCCACGCCCACACCGCAGTCATTTTACGTCCCGCCTTACGCGCCGGACCCGGTAACCCCCTTGACTGATCCTGACACGGTCACGTACCTCTTACTCGGCTCCGACAAACGCCCCGGTCAGACCTACTTCCGGACCGATACCATTATTATCGCCGTTATCCGTCCTGCTTCCGGGCAGGTAACGCTCATCTCCATCCCCCGCGACCTGTATGTCTACATTCCCATTCCCAACGTCGGCATGATGGACCGCATCAACACGGCCTACGAGTATGGCGAAATGCCCCAATATCACTATCCTGGCGGAGGCTTTGCCTTGCTCAAAGATACCATCCTCTACAACCTGGGACTCCGTATTGACCATCTGGCAATTGTGGACTTCGATGGCTTCCGCCGTATTGTGGATACATTGGGTGGTATTGACGTGCCAGTCTTTTGCTCCTACACCGACTGGCACCTGATTGACCCCAGCCTTGACCCGAACGACGAAAACAACTGGGCTCTTTACACGGTCGGTCCGGGTGTTGTCCACATGGACGGTGACCTGGCATTGTGGTATGCCCGTTCGCGCGAAAAATCCAGCGATTTCGATCGCGGTCGCCGTTCGCAGGAAGTGCTGCGCGCCCTCTACACGCGCGCCCTGCAAACCGGCTCAATCAGCAAGATCCCGGAACTCTACAACGATTTCAGTTCCTCGATCATCACTGACCTGACGTTGTCAGACCTCCTACAACTCGCCCCGCTGGCCCTGCATCTGACCAATGCCGATATCCGCAGTTACTATATCGGGCGGGACGACGTTACCAGCTGGATGACCCCCGGAGGCGCCAGCGTATTGCTTCCCAATGCACCCGCCATCCAGTCCATGCTCCAGCAGGCGCTCTCGCCTGCCCCCCAATCCACCGAGTCTGAAGCGCTGACCGTCGAAGTCCGCAACGGGACGCCCAATCCAGGCTGGGACTCCCTGGCCGCCGAACGCCTGAACTACGTTGGTTATAACACCCGTCTCGCCATTGCCGACCGGCAGGACTATGTCAATTCCCTGCTCTATGACCTGGCAGCTACACCCGACATGAGCCGTGCCAGTTTGCTGCTTAACGTGCTCGGCCTGCCCCCGGCGGCCTTCGTCACCGCCCCGATGCAAGCGGATATAAACTATATCCTTATCGTTGGTGCGGATTACCAGCCCTGTTTCAACCCGGCCAGCCTGGCCCCTTAAAAAATCGGCTCCCCATCAGGGGAGCCTTTGATTATATTTCTGCCTCAGACTTTCTTCAGTACCGGTAGGCCATTGACCGTCTCGGACACTTTATAACCGGCGGGGACACCCTCCAGGACACCGGCCTTCTTCTCCTTCGAGAAGAAGTAGAGTGTCTGCGTCTTACCGGTCTTGGTGGTTGTGCTCCTGGCATGCAGGAAGTAAATGACACCACGTTTGTTGGTAAAACTGAAAGCCATAGGATCCTCCTTTTTGGCAAAAAGCCGGTGCCGGTCTTTCAAGCACTGGTGAAATAGGATAAATACATTATAAACGCAATTGGATGGGTTGTCACATCCAATTTTTCCACCCAAGAACGGCGCGGCAGGTGCGGTATAATCACGCCCGTGACGAATCCAAAGCGACCGGAAGACCTTTCGGAACAGGAATTGCGCCGCCTGCTGTTGGACAAGCGCCACAACTCCCGCCAGAAACGGCTGGAGCGCTTCCGCCACACGGGTCGTGCCGTCCGCCTCGCACCGGACCTGCCGCCAGCGGTCCTCGACGAATGGCGCACCCAGCTTCCGGTCCAAGGGCAGGAGGCGGGTCCCGCCAGCCCCGCCCCGCATTCGGCGTCCAGGCGCTGGTTCGACCGTCTCCTGCTGCTCGTGGAAGTTCTGGCAGTTCTTGGGCTGGCCGGAATCCTCTTCAATGGCTTCGGTTTGCTACGCACCTTGAATCAGGAGGTCATCGTTGCCCTGCGTCAGGACACGCCGACCGCCACCCCGCTCATCACGGCGGTCATCTTGCCCGGTGGGCATACGCCGCCATCGGCAGCCGGCGGGGCGCAGTTTAACGAGGCCGAGATCCCGGAACACTTGCGCCCGCTGGTGCAATCGCTGGCGGACCTGCCGGTGCCCACACCGGGACCTCAGCAGGCCATCCAGATTGACATTCCAGCCATTAGCATTCATAATTGGCCGATTGTCCAGGGCGACGGCTGGGAGCAGTTGAAAAAAGGCGTCGGCCAGCACATCGGTTCGGCCGACCCCGGCCAGAACGGCAATGTGGTCCTGTCCGGGCATGATGACGTTTTTGGTGAGGTCTTCCATGACCTGGATAAACTCCAGCCCGGCGACCAGGTCATCCTGTATACGATGCAGCAGCAGTATATTTACATCGTCACAGAAACGCGCATCGTCGAGCCAAGTCAGGTGGATGTGATGAACGCCACCAGCGACCCGACCGTCACGCTCATCAGTTGTTACCCGTATATGGTTGACAAGAAACGCATTGTTGTATTTGCAAAACTTCAAAATCCTTAGGAGATACTATGAGCAAGAAATACAAACGCCAGACTCCCCGCCAGGTCTCTTCCTTGGCACCGAAAGTTGTTGAGTTCAATCCGGATTACAGCATTACCAAGCGCGACTTGAGACGGATCGGCCTCCTGGCCGGGACGTTCTTCGCCATCCTGATTGTGCTGGCAATTTTCCAGAACCAGTTCATCGGTCTGTTTGTGAAATGAACTTTTGGGGACGGGACATCTCTGGAGTGGATGTCTCGTCCCCGCCTCCTCCATGACCTCGGACCTGCTGACCGTTAGGCTGGAAAAGTTGACTTACGGCGGCGATGCCCTCGGACGACTCCCCGATGGGCGCGCCGTTTTTGTTCCCTTTGCCTTGCCCGGTGAAGAGGTCCGCATTCGTAGTGTCGACGAGAAGCGTGGCCACGTCCGTGCCGAACTGGTCGAGGTATTGGAGCCATCCGCGGAGCGGATTACGCCAAAGTGCAGGCATTTTGGCGTATGCGGGGGATGTCATTACCAGCACTTGCCTTATCAAGCCCAGTTAACCGCCAAGACCGAAATCCTGCGTGACCAGTTGACGCGCATTGGCAAAATCGAACATCCGCCGGTGAAGCAGATTGTTCCATCAGCAACTGAATGGAATTACCGCAATCACATCCAGTTCCATTTGACGCACGCTGGAAAATTGGGCTACATCGATGCCCACAGCCGGAGCGTTATCCCCGTCAGCGAGTGCCACCTGCCCGAACCACCGCTGAACGCCCTCTGGCCGGCGCTCGAATTTGACTCCGGCCTGGGGCTGGAGCGCGTCTCCCTGCGCCTGGGAATGGATGAGCAGGCCATGCTGGTGCTGGAATCCGCCTCCCCTGCGACTCCTGGACTGGAATTGGAAGCCGATCTGTCAGTGGTGCACCTGGCCGGTGAAGATGTGGTGGTCATGGCAGGCGATGACCACTTGATAATGAAAGTCGATGACAGAGTCAATAAGCGACTGTTCTATGTCTCTGCGGCCTCGTTTTTCCAGGTCAATACCGGGATGGCTGGAAAAATGGTTGCACACCTGCTGGCCCATTTTCCGGTCTCGCTAGGGACTGTTCTTCTGGATGTCTACTGTGGCGTCGGGTTGTTCAGCGCATTCTTCGCCCCGCGCGCGGGACACCTTATCGGCATCGAGTCTTCCCCATCCGCCTGTGAGGATTTTGCCGTCAACCTGGACGAATTCGAGCATGTCGAACTCTATGAGGCTCCGGCGGAAGATGTACTGCCCGCACTGGATGGAAAACC
>Ga0209777_10004122_pt1 | contig 17424 bp, 15 predicted proteins | sample FrelakmetHBP12HB_FD_187147 | JGI IMG/M metagenome (GOLD analysis project Ga0209777, IMG submission 187147) | Freshwater lake sediment microbial communities from the University of Notre Dame, USA, for methane emissions studies -HBP12 HB (SPAdes)... | ecosystem: Environmental > Aquatic >...
TGATACCAATTTATATGATGTGATTTTCTACTGGAATGCCGGTGAAAATACAAAAGGATGTAAACAATATTGTGCCGAAACTCTTTGTAATATTCTTGGGTTTACACCTTCGTTATCTGTTAAACTAATTTACGATTCTATTAAAAGTGGACATACACTTTTATTGACAACAAGAAATATTGAAAAAGCAACAATAGTTAGAGATACATTATTGTCTATGAATTTGAAATGTGAAATATGTGCCTATGATGTATTTAAAAATAGCAAAGGAATCAAATGAGCGACGAACTAAAGTTTGTACAGAAGTTACAAGAATGCGTTAAAGAGTGGAGACAAAAATCAATTCAGACTAGAGATGATTCGGATACAGCTCATTATTTTAATGCAGGTCTAAAGAAATTTCTAAAAGATCATAAGGAAGAAATGAATATCTTATCAACTATGACATTTGAACGAGCATTTATGATCTGGATGAAAACATATTTACTAAGTGAGAAGAAGGAAGATTAAATGAACTGGTAGAGGAGATTAAAGTGTGAGTGAGTTTGAATTAAGTCCAGATCAAAAATCAGCAGTTGACGCATTAATGAGTTGGAGAACAAATCCATCAGGTGGATTTATTACTTTTGGTGGATATGCTGGATGTGGTAAGACAACAATTTTATCACATCTAAGAATGTTACTTCCATCCAATATCAAAATTGCTTTTTGTGCATATACAGGCAAAGCTGCTAGCGTATTAAAATCTAAATTGATTAAGTGTGGAATTAATAATTTTCCGAATGATAGTATTAGTACTATACATTCTTTGATCTATGAACCGCCCAAAGATGATGAAAATAATCCAGATCCAGAGATCAAGTGGATTTTAAAAACAGAACTAGATTGTGATCTTATAATTTGTGATGAAGCTAGTATGGTATCTGAAACAATATTTGAACATTTAATGTCTTTTAATATTCCAATTATCTTTGCAGGTGATCACGGTCAATTACCACCAATTGAAGGCACTCTAAATTTAATGGATAATCCTTTAATCAAGTTAGAAAAAGTTCATAGGTTTGCTGAAAAAAACCCTTTAACAAAGATTTCATTGCTTGCTCGATTAGAAGGATATATTTCTCATGGGACGTATGGCGATGTCGTTCATAAAGTTCCCAAGAAACATTCCATGATTACGGATTTTATAAACAACTGCGGCACCTTTGATAATACTGCAATTTTGTGTGGATTTAATAAAACACGGATTGAGCTAAACCAAAAAATAAGAACTTGGAATAAACGAGAAGGTAAAATTCCTCTTCCGGGTGAACGAGTTATTTGTTTAAGAAATAATGCACAAGCATCTCGGTGTCCTATATACAATGGGGTGGGTGGCACGATCGCAGAAGTATCCAATAGAACAGATCATCTCCATGCTAAGATCTCAATTGATGGAGAAGAAAAAAACTATATTGGAAAAATTTCAAAGAATATCTTTAATAATCCAAATCCAGATATGTCAAGTGAATGGATATTAGAAATCCCTGAAGATAAAGATGAAGATGACGTAGATAAAATACAGAGATTTTTACAACAAAACCAATACTCGAAAAAACCAAGAAGAAAATATTTGGATTGCTTTGATTTTGGTTATTGTATGACCGTCCATAAAAGTCAAGGTTCTGAATGGGACCGAGTAATGTTGATCGAGCAGCCGTGCCAACACTGGTCTGGTGAATTATGGGCTCGTTGGTTATATACCGCTGTCACTCGTAGCAAATCAGAACTACTAATCGTGAGGTGAAAATGTGCAAGTAGAAATCTTATCTAACAATATTAATCTAGAAGATATTGTTTGTGAATGTAAAACAATGTATCCAAATTTAAAATTTTCAGAAAATGGTAATTCAGATAATAAAAGATTGATTAAAAAATTGATCAAAGAAAGAAATATTTTATTAGGACTTTATACTGTTCAAATAAAAGTTACATGCCCATTTTTTATATATTATAAGATCAAAGAACTTATTCCTCGTTGTTGGTCTACTAATTTGAATATAATACCATTAGATGATTTGACATTTGAATCATCTGAAGATTTTGGTGCAGCTGATGAGATTGCCTTGATGGCTTTATTTAAAAGGATAAAAGCCACTATTAAAGATATGAATCCAGATAAAGCAAAATATTTTTTACCGCTATCTCATCATATCAAAGTTTTAATTTTTCTAAACATTTTAGAAGTATATGAATTTCTTATTAATTTATCGAAAATAAAAACGGATAAAAAGATTAAAGAATTACAAAATCTTTTAACTGCGGCTCTATACGAAAACAATAATTTGGTCTTTAATGATCAGTTGTTTGAGGTGTTTGGTGTTGACAAGGAATAACAATGACTAGTATTACTTTAGATTCTACTAATGAAAAAAATATTGTTGACTATTTAAAACAAATGATTTCGGAAAATCCAAATTTAGCTCGTGATATTATAGAACCAACAATCAATGAATTGATTAGTGATACTAATATTCCTCAGATTATTAAAGATAAAATTCAAGCTGATTATTCTCAAGCTATCACAAAAGAACAATTTAATCAGCTTCTTAAAGAGTTTATAACTGATCTTTTCCACAATGAATATGGTGAGTCATATATTAATGAATTAGTCAATAATTATCTTAACGATGACGATGTAATAGATGGAAAGATTAATTCTGCTATTGGTAGTGCTATTGATAGTTTAGATTTAGACACTTCAGTAAGTGATGCGGTTGAGGAAAAGGTTAATAATATAGATATAGAATCTGATCTTTCAGAAGCGATAACTGAACAAGTAGAAAGTTTCGTTAATGATAATAGTGGTGGTGGTCGTTTTCAGCGTTTGATAAATGATGGCGTTACTGAATCAATTGATAGTCCACATATTCAAGAGCAAATTATAAATGGAATTGATGAGAAGTTAAGTAATTTACTTCAAGCTAAGATAGATGGTGGTACTTCTGATCTGATTTCTAATAAAATTGATCAACTACTGACGCCGGATTTTCTTAAAGCTGCAGTTGAAAAATATTTGAATGACCATCATTTTATCGATCAAGTAGAGAAGTATGATGACAAAAAAAATGTAACTGAACCAGGGACAAAAATAATATCTATCAAATTAAGTGAATCTGATGATATGCATAAAATTGTATGGTTGTTAAAACAAATTATAAGTGAAGATCGTATTTCGTTCTGTAAATAAGGAGTCATAGAAAATGAATGAAACAGTTACACCTACAGTTCAAAATCCTGCATTGGTTCGTCTTGTTGATTATCCTTTAAGTGTGCGTGTTGTAGATATGAATTATATCTTTAACTACACCCGAGTAAAGGATCCTGACGCCAACGAAACAAATTATTATGCATTGCATTATAAAGAGCAACAACAAGAGACTTGGTCTAGTTGCCGCAGTTTACTTTCTAATAGGTTTACTGCTGCAAAAACCGATATGGTCATTGCTCAGATTCGAGAGAGTCTTGGTGGAGATATTCAAAGTGAACGCCATTATCGTAGTGATACGTCGGTTAGAAGTACGTTTACATTAAGTGGGTTTCAGATTGATATAGCTGATGAACCAGATATTAATCTTGTGTTGTTTAAGTTGATCACGAATATTAATGCTGAGATTAGCGTTCTGACTTCGTCCAATTTAACATTTAATATTATTAATGGTTTTGCGGGAAACCATGCTCTTCAACTGGGATTTGGTGTGTTGAAGACTATGCGTTCTAATTTAGATAATCAAGATAGGGTTGTTCCTATTAACAACATTTTTATTTTGAATAAGCACACGATTCGTCTTATTCATGATAATCGGTTATCTATCACAATCCAGGATGTCACAAATGTTCAACAACAAATAGCGAATCAAATTAACAACTTCAAACGAGTATCTTTCACGAAGTTATCTGCTGATGAATTATTGAAAATTGTACCCAAGAAGTTTGGAAAGAGGTTTGCTGTTCTATATGAAGCACTTCCTGAAAATCTTCATAGCTATTATTATGTATCATATCTTCTGAGTTTTCTCCTTGATGAAGAAAAGAAGGTTGATCTTGAAATCAAACTCAGGGATTATATCACCAAGAAGATTGAGACCATTATTAGATATATTGATTCTGATTCTATTCCAGTTTAAATAAATGTAAAAAAGAGGACTAACGAAAGTTAGTTCTCTTTTTTTTGTTAAAATAATTTAGTTATAACTGCAAGAATAATGGAACAAACAAATATAGTTGAGTAGATAAAGGAATTTTATATGGTTCAAACAAAAGGCGCAATCACCCAATTTCAAATTGAGTTTCAGGGTGACAATGACAGAATCAGTGAATCTTTATCTGCTCATTATTCTACTATTCGCATAATCAATTCTACAAAATCAATATGGCCAATATTCCAACTTTATTTCGTTTGTGATAATCAGCTTTTCATTGAACAGAATATATACGGTAGTACAGATATTACTTGTAAGATTTGGTATACTGGAAACGATGGAGAGAGAAGAGGATCGCCAGTTACATATACGTTAATTATACTTGAAAATAAAGTAGACCTTCCAGCAAAAGATCAAAAAACAGGACCAATAACCAGTCAGCAAGGACAACAAAGAATTATTGTAATGGTGACCTGTTTAGCTAAACCCGCATATTCTGCAATGACGCAATTTGTCAATAAACTTTGGGAAGACGAAGATGGCTTATCTGGTACACAAAAAACACCTTTAGATTGTGTCAAAGAAATTTTAAGTGATAATAACATAACCCCCAGAATATTTGAAGATGGAAAGAATACCAACACAATTCAACAAATGATTATTCCTCCTATGAGCATTCGAAGTGCTGTTGATTATATTAATCAAAACTATGGAATATTTTCTGGTCCACTTTTTAGATATGCAAATTATTCTGGACAGTTTCTATTATGGGATTTACATAAAATGTATACGAATTTTAAAGAATGTCCTTGGGTTAAAATGCATAAATCCCCATCTCACTTTGATGATCCAGATACATTTTATAAAATCAACGAAGCGGCAATGAAAAATAATGATGAATTTGTTATTTATAATTCTACAGAAAGTATTCATCATGCGAATGCTAATTTAATTAGATATGGTTACGATAATATTTATATTTTTCATCCACATGAAGATCTTGCCATTTTTCAAAAAAGAAATTTAGATGAGATTATTACTAATTATGGAATGTGGCATAATTCAGACGAAATTAAATATCATCCAGATTTAAAGAATCGAAAAATGTATTACCATGATATGGTTGGGCACGAGATTGGTTATGATGGAAAATACAATGATAATATTTTGACACAAGATATGGCTAGCAATTTTCAAAATGTAGCAGCAGTAAGAATTCAAATGTACGGAAATGTAAAATTTCATATGCTTCAGAAAGTTGGAGAAGTTTTATTTCTTGAACCTTATAGTGAACATGAAAAGTTTAAAGGAAGTAATTATCGAGGTTCATATCTATTAATAGAGTCGGAAATTGTATTTACTAAAGAGAATGATAATATTAATTGCATTGCAACGCTTACTGCTTACCGCTCGGCGCAAAGTATGGATTAAATATTATGAATAAGTTATGTGAATGTGGATGCGGAAAAGAAGTAAAATCTTTATCTTCTAAATTTTTACTGGGTCATAGTAATAGAAGTCTAGAAGTTAAAGAAAAGAAACGATTAGCATCTCAATTAAAATATGGTACAGATTATTCATTTCAAGCAAAAGAAGTTCAAGAAAAAATTAAACTAAAAAATATTAAAAATCTTGGTGTCGATAATCCGTTTAAATCAAAAGAAATTCAAGAACAGATTAAACTAACAAATATAGAAAATTTTGGTGTTCCAAATCCAATGCAATCAGAAGAAGTTAAAAAGAAATTTAAACAAACAAATTTAAAAAATTGTGGTTTTGAATGGCCAATGCAATCTAAAAAAGTACAAGTAAAATCAAGAAAAACATGTAAAAAAAATTGTGGATTTGAATATCCGACCCAATCAAAAGATATTAGAGATAAAGCTGAACAAACAAATAAAGAAAAATATGGTGTTCCAAATCCAATGCAATCAAAAGAAGTTCAAGTAAAAGCAAAAAAAACATGTAAAGAAAATTATGGATTTGAACATCCAATGCAATCAGTAATAGTGCGAAAAAAATATAAACAAACATGTAAAGAAAATTTTGGTTTTGATAATCCAAGTCACTTAGAAGAAGTTAAACAACAAAAAATAAAAACAAACATAGAACACCGCGGCGTAGAATATCCATATCAATCAGAAGATATTAAAGAAAAGGGAAGAAAAACATGTAAAGAACATTGGGGTGTTGATAATTGGTCTAAAACACCACAAGGAAAATTATTTCATAGAAAAGATACCATTAAAAGAGTTGAAACTCAAAGATTAAATGGTGAACCATTGATGCCGTGTATTGGACCGATAGAACGAATATGTTTAAACATATTTGAACAATATTTGTTTTATAAAATTAAACGAAATGATCATAGTATTTTTGATTTGGTTGCTTTCTTTCCTGATGGTCACATACCGGAACTAAAACTTTTTATTGAATTTGATGAACGGCAACATTTTGAAGATAAAGAAATGACTATTCTAAAACAAAAAGATGTTGATCGAGAACTTTCTTTAGCAGCTCTTGGTTATATAGTTTTTCGAATTTCTGAAAAAGATTGGCTTAACAATCAAGAAAAAGTTATATTAGATTTTAAAACATTAATATCGGAGATTTCTACCAATGGCTAATCAACAATTAACACCTCTTCAACAACAGCGTTTGTCTGAATATTTTAAATGTAAAAAAGATCCAATCTATTTCATGGAAACATATATCAAACTTGCTTTGGGTGGTGGAGATAGAAGTGTAAAATTATATGAACCACAAAAAGAATTTATCAAAGATCTTTATAATAAACATCATATTGTGACATGTAAATCCAGACAAACTGGTGTCAGTACAATTGCGCAAATGTTTATTACTCATTCGGTGTGTTTTTATAAAAATGTAACTGTTGGTGTTGTGTCTAAATCAGGAAAAGAATCAACTGATTTTTGCCGCGGTGTCATGGGTATGATTCGTAATTTACCAGAATGGATTAGACCAACCTTTGTTAAAGATACTGAACAAACATTCATTCTAGATAATGGCTGTAAATTTTATGCTGATCAGGTTGATCAATCAAATCCAGAAGGATTATTAAGAGGCAAATCTGTATGTATTTTGGTTTTAGATGAGGCAAGCTTTATTGCCAAAATTGATGATGCTTATACTTCTGTTGCACCGACACTATTTAAAGCTCAGAAAGTTGCTAAAGAAAATAATATTCCTTATGGTACATTAGTAATTTCAACTCCGAATAAAACCGTAGGCAAAGGTAAATGGTATTATCAATTGTGGACTAAAGCAATTAATGATGAATCTATTTTTAAACCATTTAAACTCCATTGGAAAATGATTAAGGAGTTTGCTGATGATCCATCATGGTATAAAACTCAGTGCGACTTACTTGAAAATATCCACTGGAAGATTGCTCAAGAATTAGATATGCAATTCGTTGCTTCTCAGAACTCATTCTTACCAGCAGAAACAATCGAAGCATTAAATACATGTACTATTGAACCAATTAGAAAAATAAATTTATGTGGGCATGATCTATTACAATTTGAAGAAGCATCAAAAAATAAATTTCATCTAATCGGCATTGATACAGCTTCGGCGTCGGGTAATGATAATAGTACAATTGTAGTATTTGACTATGAAACATTTAATCAAGTAGCTGAATTTAGAAGTAAACTGCGAGTTGATGAATTTTGTAAAATTATTACTTTAATTAGCAAAATTTATCCAAACAATTTAATTGTGCCTGAAGCCAATTCTTATGGAAACCAAGTATGTGAATATCTAACTCAAAGTGGATCATTCTATAACATATATCAAAGTAAAATTAAAACAAATACACATACAACACAATCACACGCAACTCCAACTAAAGCAAGATTTAAATATGGTCTAACAACAGGACCACAAAATAGACCATTAATGATTGATTCTCTTTATACTTATATCGTTGAAGATCCAACAAGAATCAAGTCAGAAAGATTAGCACTAGAATTGTTGGGGTTGGTTGATAATGGTGCTGGTAAAGTTATGGCTGATGATGGAGAAAAAGATGACTTAGCATTAGCAACATCCTTTTGCTCGTTTGTTAGAACATATGATCCACCACTGAATGTATCAAGAGATATGCAAGATAAAACAGTGTTACAAGATATGGTAGAAGTATCTTCATGGAATGATGAAAAAAGTCATGGTGCAACATCTCCGGAATTATCCGAAATTAAATCCATTGATTCGACTGATAGATTAGAAGTTCTTGAACACACAAATAAATTAGTTAATAAATATGTTAGAGCAAACATGTTAAAAATTTTGGACGATGGTGGTAATGGAAGTGTTATCGATATTTTACAAATGTTAGATATGCGGAATGAAAAAAACCAGAAACCATTCTGAACAAATCTAAAATTTTTAGGAGTTTAATATGGATGATTTAAAACAGATGATCAACAATAAACATCTGTTCAGAGCTCTTTCTTCTGTTGGTTTTCGAAATTCAGATGTTGGTGAAATAGGTGGCGATACTATTTATACCAATGAAGAAATTAAAAAAAAGTTTATTGAGTCTATATCATCACAGGATACATTTAAACCAATTTTAGATACTATTATTAAATTGGTTGAATTAGATATTATTATTGCGGCTAATGTAAAAACTGGTTTATTAAATAAAATTGTATATTTATTTTTTAAAAACAGAAAAAAATTTGCTAATTCGAATTTCGCAATGGCATTCTTTGATTTTGAATCAAATAAGATTTTTTGTTTAATTGAAAATATTGAGAATACTGAAAATTATTGGAATAAATCTGAAGCATTATCTTTAATCTTATTGCACGAATTTCAACATATGACTGCTGCATTTTTTCCAAAATCTTTTATGAGAATTCATAGTAAGTCATTAGTTACATACTATAAAAAATTTTATGAATTGTTCTTTAAAGTAAAAGTTTCTGATAAAGATATTTATAAAGTAATCAACTGGATTCATATCAAAACAGAAACAGCATTTGGTAGAGCAACATTAGATCAAAAAACTTTAATAGATTATCATAATTTAATGTGGAACATGTTAAAACCAAGTTATACAAACACCGCTCAATTAGAAGTAGATATACATCGATTTTTTAGAGCGCTGATTACTTATTACGTGCATGGTTTTTCTGATTATGTTAGAGCACTTCAATCTAAAGATGTTAATTGTTTTTCTGTTTATTCATCATTGCGTGATTCGTATAAAAGTTTAAAAATAATGAATCGAATTGATTCTATATTTATACAAGAAGTATTATCTCCAAGTGAAGTAATTTGTATTGAAAGTGAGTTTAACACACAACCAAGACACCTTAAATTAATAACACAAATTAAGAAGTAATTATGGCAAATAGTGGATCAACAACAACTCAACCTACCGGAGAACACTTCGATAGAATGAGTAAAAATCTTGAAAATTTGTCTAATAAGATTGATAAAAACACCGAGGCTAATCAGCGATCAGTAGATAGATTAAGTGCCACTTTAAAAAATTCAATAACTAATTTTGGTAAATTTACAGTTCAATCTATTAAAGATGTCTCTCATTCTGTTCATCAAGAAGTTAATCTGGGTACAAAAGAATCAACACAGAGAGCGGGTGGAGCTGCTGGTGGACTAGCTGGTGTAGTTTTAACAAAGGCACTTCAAGAAAGTCAAGTCGCTCAAAAAATAAGACAAGCAACCCAAGATAAGATAAATCAAGCTACACAAAAAACAATATCAAATTTAAAAAGTGTTATTTCGAAAAGAAATAAATCATCTAATAATGCAGTATATAATGCTACTCAGGGTGAGGAAGATCTTCCTAAAGCTGCTGCGGGTGGTCTTGTTAAAAAAACAGGTAAAGCTATTGTTCACGCTGGTGAAAAAATTACACGAAAATCATCAGTTGATCAACAACTTGCAACACTACAAGCAATTCAATCTGGACAGTTAGAAATTATTGCATCTTTAAATAATGTAAGTCAATCTCTGACAGATCCTTCAGCTGCAGGTGGCTTTTTTAAATCTGTTGGTGATACCGCCAAAGTTTTATTTCCTTTATTTGGTGGTGGAATGTATAAGAATGATATTAAAAAAAGTTCCAATCCATTTGCTACACAGACAGATGCTTTATTACAAATATATAGATGGCAAAGACTTTATGGCGAATTATCAAAAAGACAATTAAACGAATTAATTAAAACTTCTGGTGGTGAACAACAAGATGTTTATGGTAAACGGGGAGTGTTATTTGAATTTTTAATAAAGAACAGAATCAAGCTTCTTGATAAATTAGCTGCACATATTAAGAAAAAAGAAGGCGTAGGAAAGAAACCAATCTTTGCTAAAGCTGCTAAAGGATTCATGGGTGGATGGATTGGCAAAGCGTTGATGCAAGATCCTGAAATGTTTGAAATGGCTCAACGAGAAGCAACTTTATCTCATGGTTCAAAAATGCTAGAACCCGGAGAACGAGAAGGTCCCAAACAAAATATAGCACAGAAAATTGGATCATGGTCTATCTTTGGCCAAAAAGAAGCTCATGCACCCCACAAGTTAATGAAGAAATCATTCGGATCTGCTTTTGAACATGAATCTCTTATAGAAAGACCAGACTTAGATGATTTAATTGGTAGAGCTTCTCAAATCGGTGTAAAATGTGATTCATTAATAGAATTAAAAGTTCGAAGAGGAAAATTAATATCAAGTAAAGCATCAGAAGGTGATATATCAAAGATCGATCAAAAGATAGAAGATGAATCTAAATCAGTGTGGGTACAAGTTTATAAAAAAGAACAGCAAAAATATGGCTCTACGAACCAACATAAAGAATCAATAATTTCACAATCTTCATCATTATCCGCTGGTGGTTCTAAAAAAGAATCAGCTGTATATTGGTTAATAAAAATTTATGGTATACTTAGATCTGGTGGTATTAAAAGTAAAGGAAAAAATAAAAATGTAGCTCCAGAAGATTCGTTAGCTAAAATATCTGAATCAACTGCTGCAATTGCTGAAGTATCTAAAAAATCGGAAGAGCGAGCTATTGAACAAGCTAAAGAAACTAAGAAAGCATCTGTTTGGGATAAGGTAAAAGATAAAGGTAAAGGCGGAATTAGTAAAATACTTGATTTTTTAAATAGAATTAGTGGTATGGTAATTGGTTTAATTCCTTTAATTGGTCTTATAGCAATGAATCCAAAAGCAGCCTTAGCAGCTTTAAAATGGACATTTTCTGCACCTATGAATTTTATGAAAATGATGTGGATGTATTTTGGAAAATTTAGTAAATTATTTACACCCAAAGCTTTGATTAGTACATTCAAAGCAATTAAAAATATTCCTAAGATGTTGCATGGTGTATTTGATACTGTTAAAGGTATATTTAGTGTTTTCAAAGATGCTAAAGGATTATTCAAAGGTTTAAAAGCAGTAGGAGGTTTAGCAAAAATTGGAGGTAAAGGACTTCTTGGGAGCGCAGGAAAAACAATACTAAAGAAAATTCCTGGTGTTGGTGCTATAATGGGAATTATTTTTGGTATTAGTAGATTTAGAAAAGGTGATATCTTAGGTGGATTAGGAGAAATTGTTTCTGGTATTGCATCTATATTCCCTGGACCCGGTACTCTATTAAGTTTATTTATTGATGGTCTTCTTATTGCTCGAGATTTACATAAAGCAAAAGAAAATAAAGAAACAACCAAAGTTTCAAAAACTTCAGCTGAAGCAGGTGCTTCTTTAGGTAAGAAAAGTCCAATGATGCAAACACTAAAATTAATTCCTGGTATTGGTTTAATAATGGGTATATCATACGGTATTAGTAGATTTAGAAAAGGTGATATCTTAGGTGGATTAGGAGAAATTGTTTCTGGTATAACATCGACATTTCCTGTGGTCGGAACCGGCGTTAGTATGATTATTGATGCTTTATTAAACTTTAGAGATATCAAGAAAATGAAAGCTCAAAAAGGTGAAAAATTTAATTTCTTTGCTGCTCTATGGAATGCTATTAGTGACGTAATACTTGCTCTACCAAAAGCAATAATTGGTGTGGTAGATAAGATTTCTTCGTATCTGGGCAAGATATCAGATGATGTAATAAACGGTATTAAGAAAATATTTATTGGTATTGGTAGTTCAATATCGCAATTATTTACATCTGATTTCTGGATTAAACTTGCAAAAGGATTTTGGGGCGGATCAAAGAAAGATACAATTCAAGCTAAAGCTACCAGAATAGCTAATGACTATGTTGGTACTGCAAAGGAAATTACTACAGCTAGTGGTCAAGTAGTCCAATTATCACCAGGAGATATAGCAACAATTAAGAAGAGTCAACCATCTATTTCAGAAAGAACTCCTTCTACAAATATGGCAGATGGAGTTAGACAAAATGCAATAGCAGAACAGTACAATAGTTCAGCAGCTACGATCAAAGCATCTAAACAAATGAGCGGATCACTTGAGAGATCTACAACCACCGGAACAAACAATATAAACAATGTTATTAATAAAATAACCAAGATTAGTACAAATAATTCATCTCAATCAGGTGGTGGTGGACCAAGATCGTTACCACTCTGGCAAGATATCTCAGCTCTGTTAGTTGGTCAAAGTATTTAATAGGGTTTTGAATTGAATGATAACTTTTTCTTTGTTTTCTTTCCATTCTTTTTCAGAAACTCTAAAAACAATATATCCGAGAGAAGCTAATACAAGTTCTCGATCAACATCTTTTTGAGTGTATGTTTTATATTCAGAATCAATAAAATGGCGCCGTTCATCAAATTCAATAAAAAGTTTTAGTTCTGGTATATGACCATCTGGAAAGAAACCGATAAGAGATGCAATCAAATGATCATTTCTAATGATGATATGTAGTGTGTGTAGTTGAAAAGTATTAAGGCAATTTCGTTCTGTATTTCCAATTCTTGGACCTAGTGGTTCATTATTTAATTTTTGATTTTCAATCATTTTAATATAATTAATTCTTGATGATTCTCGTCCTTGTGGTGTTTTAGCCCAACTATCAACACCGTAATGATTTAAAAATGATTGTTTTTTCTTTTGTTTGACTTCTTCTGATTGATTTGAACTTTCAACACCATAATGTTTTATATGTGTTTGTTTTCTTTTATTTTTAATTTCATCAGATTGCATTGGATATTCTACGTTGTAATTTTTTAAATTAGATAGTTTAATTTTTTCTTTGACTTCTTCTGATTGAAACGCATAATCTTTACCATATTTTTTTCTGTTTGCTTGTATTTTCTTTTCATGAAATTCTTTTGTTTGACTTATATGTTTTACACCGTGTTTCTTTAAACATCGTTGTATTGTTGCTTCTTTGATTTCTTTTGACTGGCTCGGATATTCAACACCAAAATTTATTAAATTTGCTTGTTTTTTTCTTTCCTGTGTTTCTTTAGATTTAGCAGCTATCGACATGTTTATTTTAGCTTGCTCGGTTTTTTTAACCCCTTTAAGTTTAATTCTCGCGGCGTGTGATCCATGTACAAATCTATTCTTTTCATTAATAACTTCTTTACCACACCCACATTCACATAACTTATTCATTTGTTATACTTGTATTTTGAATTCTATATTTTTCTTCTAAAGAATCAATCGATTCATTAATTAACTCATATAATTTTTTACCGGTAAATGCTGAAATGATTCTTAGTCGTTTGTGCATAATTTTACTTATCTGTACACTTGTTACTTCTGATACTTTCATGATGATTCTCCATATTACTATAGTTTATAATTTATTCATGTGATAAATCAAGAAGATCGATATCCTTTTTTTCAGAACATATTATAAGGAGTAATCCAACAGTATGAATTCAACATCAAGAATTTATTCGACTAAGACCAATGAAGTAGTTTCTGAAATTAATCTACCCGAATTGCATCGATTCATTCTTAACAAAATTAGTGTTGAATTTTCTAATATGGTGAGTAATTGCTACTACCCAAAAGTTGCTGATATATATAGAGACTTGCTTCATATGACCCACAGCAATGAAAAAGATTTACGAAAATATTCTAAAGAAAAATATTTGACGGTATTTTCATACAGTGGAAAGTTCAAATTATTACATGATCCTTATACGACACTTATGATTATCATCGTACAAGAATTTCTAAAGAAAAAAGATTTTGCTGCAGCCCAAGCGGCTTTTCATTTATTTTCGCTTAGATATTATGTCAATTCTCTTCATAAAATGACGACGCCAGCGGGATCAAGAAAATCTATTTGTAATCCAACTGCGTTTCAATCTGCATTAGATTCTTTAAGTAAGAATCATATGTTTTCAAAACAAAAAACTATTCCCAACGCAATTATGTATTACTCAACTAATGTGATGAGAACGAATTTAAAAAGTCTTATACACGATGATGCTGCAGGATTATTCAAAATGATATATTCATTGAAAACTACTATCATGCAATCTATGAGAAGTTTTGCTGCTAGATATTATGAAGAATATGAAAGAAAAAATCTTTCTCATGAAAAAGAAGATGGAACTCAAAACACTGATCAATCTCACGAAATAAAATTAAAAAACTTCATATCAGGTATCGCAAGTGATATTTGCATCTATGGCAAAGTAGATACCACCGCATCATTACATGCATCACAGCTGTTAAAATTTAATAAAAAACTTTCTATAGAGTATTCACAAAAATTAGCTGCTCCACAATTTAAAGATGATATTGAAACTGCATTATATTTACTTCTAAAAGATGTCAAAGATATTTCTTATATCAAAAGCACCGAATTTTTAGATTATGTTCAAAAATTAATGGCTATCAAAATAACTAAACAAGAAGTATATTTTAAAAAGTCTATAGCAAACATACACAATGGAATAATTAATTTGTTAGGATTACATAAGTGGTATGATAAACTATCTATTCAGTCGCAAGCAATATCTAGAAATTTTGTAGCTTATTATCTTGTCTTTTATCTAAGGAATTTATTGTAGAAAAATTGACGAAAAAAAGAAACAGTAAAAGATCGTTAGATCTAGTACTATTTCTTTTTAAAGCAATCGACGATGTTTAAAAATTAAAGCTTACCAAATGTTTGAGAAACTTGATGTCCTGTTTCGATAGTATGGAACCAATCACCACGCCGTTTCACAAACTCACACTTGTATTGTTGAACAAGATCAAAGGAACTATATCCTCCGCTTTTGCCAAACTTTTTAATGATTGAATCGATCTCACTTTTTGACAGTTTCTTGGTATAGTGTGCTTCGACAACGAAATTGTAAAATGTTTCTTTTTCGTTGCTTGTCACATCATTACTGATGATTCTAAAGTCAACCATCGGAATGGCAACCCCATCAGCACTATCTTCACCATATTCGGTAGCGAAGATCTCCTTGACTAATGACTCACTTGGTGCTTTACTGCAACCAGTAAAACACATAGTAGTAATTACCATTCCGATAACCATGATGATCCTGTTCATACTGTTCTCCTGTTTGTCGTTTGTTTGACACAATAATGAGAATAACTTATTCTCTTCAATAATTAATATATATAGTAAAAACTGATATTTTAACCAAATTAACCTACTGTAGATTGCTACCAGCTGATTGCTGTGCTGGAGATAAATTAAATCTACCGGGTGTTGTATTTTGTGTTGGTGAAATTGGAGAATTGTTGCTTGTAGTTGGTTGTAATGATTCATCTACAAACGGTGATGGAGATCCAATAGTACTTGGTTCAATTTCTTCTTTCTTTTGATATAAATTTTCTAATTCTCCAAGTAATGTTGGTTGATTACTTTTTGATGGAATTTCAGTTGTCATTAACATGGTGTTATATAACGGTGAAATAGTTAATCGGATATCTATAATATTCGGGCGATTATTCCAAGATTTGTCATTTATGTCTCCTCCCTTAACTATTGACATATTTGAAATATATGCAGCATTTAATTGAGCCTGACCCGGAACTGTAAATTTTACTAAAAATGGCCACTGATAAGTAAGATCTTGCATACCAGCAGGATGAGTAAGATCGATAGCGGTTTTTGGTAGCACTAAAGCCATTAAAGCTGCCAATGGACCAAGAATTAAATTACAGTAATAAAAATCACTAGCAGGACTGGGATTATACAAACGAATACTCAGATCATATGAGGCTGAAAATCCAGAACCTTTCCACATCATTGGAAAATCAATTTTTTGTCCAGATAACATAGCGCTTCTCAGCTGAGCAGCTGCTGGTCGACCAATTACATCACCTGCTAATTTTTCAGCACCCGCCAACAGACTTTGCGCCCCACCAGCAATTTCAGCTAATGTTTTATTTTTGCCTTTTGCAGCAGCATCAATATTCTGTTCAATATTTTTACCTGTAATATACATCAATTCACCAGCAGCACCACCTAATCCTTCTGTTAACCCACTTAATAATGTGCTGGGAGAATATGTATTAGTATATGTTTCTGAAAGTGGACTCAAATCCTGATACATGACCACTAACTTATCTTTATTATTACCAACACCAACCTCATTTGCATTTAAGTATTTTTCGAAATCATCCCATGCTGGTTGCACTGTAAATATTTCAAGACCAAGTTCACCTTGCTGCTTCATTGGTTCTAAGTAACATATTGGCATAGTTCGTAAAATCTGATCGTGCATACTTTGCCCGCCAGGACTACCATCCGGATCGCCAGAAACTGAACCCGGCCAACCCAAAATATCTGGGAGAATAATATTTGAACTTCTTAATGTTGCCATAAGTATTATTTCCTAAAATCTGATTTAGGAAGATCTTTTTCAATCTTGTGATGTTTCATCCAAGCGTAAAATCCATAAAGTAAAAATGCAACTGCTGCTGAAATAGCACCGTGTTTGAGTATATTAAGTGCTGCTTGATTTCGTCTAACTTTATATTGTGATGTTTTCTTAAATTCTTTCCACATTTGTAAGCCTTTATGTCCATCTCTATTCAATATTTCATTTTGAAGATCTATAAATACAATTCGCATTCTATCATATTCTTGTTTGCCTCTGTACATCCCATGACCAGCAGCAACGGTGCCACCAACAAGAGCTGTTCTGCGAATAGCTCTGTTAACTTTAGAATCTTTATTTCTTAGATTATCTAATACTTCACTTACTATCTGATATGGGTTCATAGATAATCCTTTAAAATGTTTATGATGCTGTTGTAATATCAATACTAATTGTGTCGGATG
>Ga0209777_10004123_pt1 | contig 17419 bp, 12 predicted proteins | sample FrelakmetHBP12HB_FD_187147 | JGI IMG/M metagenome (GOLD analysis project Ga0209777, IMG submission 187147) | Freshwater lake sediment microbial communities from the University of Notre Dame, USA, for methane emissions studies -HBP12 HB (SPAdes)... | ecosystem: Environmental > Aquatic >...
CGCCCTTTAGAGCGAGGTACTTGGTGATCGCCGCGGTGAGCGTCGTCTTGCCGTGGTCGATATGGCCGATAGTGCCGATGTTGACGTGCGGCTTAGTCCGCTCGAACTTCTTCTTCGCCATCGCGGCTACTCCCTCGCTCCTACTGCGGGCTGGGTGGACTGATCAGACACGGGATTTCTGTACGAGCTCGGCCGCCAGGTTGGCGGGGACCTCGGCGTAGTGCGACAACTCCATCGAGTAACTGGCGCGGCCCTGGGTCATAGACCGCAGGTCCGTTGCGTAGCCGAACATCTCGGCCAGGGGAACTCGCGCCCGAATCACCTGCGTGGACGCGCGCGACTCCATTGCCTCGATGTGGCCGCGGCGAGCGTTGATGTCGCCGATGACGTCACCGAGGAACTGCTCGGGCATGGTGACCTCGACCCGCATGAGCGGCTCGAGGATCACCGGAGACGCCTTGTGAGCCGCTTCCTTGAGGGCCATCGAGGCGGCGATCCGGAACGCCATTTCACTCGAGTCCACTTCATGGAAGGAGCCGTCGAAGAGCGTCACCTTGACATCGACCATCGGGTACCCGGCGTACGGGCCCGTGTCGAGGGCATCGCGGATACCCATGTCGATGGGCTTGATGTATTCCCGCGGGATGATGCCGCCGACGATCTTGTCGACGAACTCGTAGCCCGCGCCCTGCTTGTTGGGCTCGATCTTGATGACGACGTGGCCGTACTGGCCCTTGCCGCCGGTCTGCTTGACGTGGCGGTAGTTGCCTTCGGCGACCTGGCGGATCGTCTCCCGGTAGGAGACGCGCGGCCGGCCGACGTTGGCCGCCACCTTGAACTCGCGGACCATCCGATCGACGAGGACCTCCAGGTGCAGCTCGCCCATGCCGGCGATCCGGGTCTGGCCGCTCTCCTCGTCCGTGTGGACGCGGAAGGTGGGGTCCTCCTCGGCAAGGCGCTGGAGAGCCAGGGCCAGCTTGTCCTGGTCGGCCTTGGTCTTGGGTTCGATCGCGACTTCGATGACCGGCTCCGGGAAGACGATGTTCTCGAGCACGATCGGGTGATCCGGATCGCTCAGAGTGTCGCCCGTGTAGGTGTCCTTGAGGCCGACCGCGGCGGCGATGTCGCCGGCGTAGACGATGTCGATCTCTTCGCGGTGGTTGGCGTGCATCTGGAGGATGCGGCCGATCCGCTCCTTCTTGCCCTTCGTGGCGTTGAAGACGTAGGAACCGGCCTTGAGCTGGCCCGAATAGACTCGGAAGTAGGCCAGCTTGCCGACGTACGGATCCGCAGCGATCTTGAAGGCCAGGGCGGCGAACGGCTCATCGTCGTTGGCGGTGCGAACCACTTCAGCGTGGGTGACCGGCTGCTCGCCGATCACGGGCGGGACGTCGAGCGGCGACGGCAGGTAGTCCACGACCGCATCGAGGACCGGCTGGACGCCCTTGTTCTTGAGGGCCGAGCCGGCCAGCACGGGCACGATGCGGTACTCGAGAGTCCCGAGCCGCAGGCCGCGCTTGATGTCCTCGTTGCTGAGGGTGTGTCCCTCGAGGTACTTGTGAGTGAGCTCGTCGTCCATCTCGGCGACGACCTCGACCATCTTCTCGCGCTCGGCCCTGGCCGCCTCGAGCATGTCGGCCGGGATCTCGATCGTCTCGGACTCGGCGCCCAGATCCTCGACCTTGTAGACGATCGCCTTCATGGTGATCAGGTCCACGATGCCGCGGAACTTGTCCTCGTTGCCGATCGGCAGCTGGATCGGCACCGGCCGCGCGCCGAGACGGTCGCGGATCATGCCGACGCAGCGCCAGAAGTCGGCGCCCGTGCGGTCCAGCTTGTTGATGAAGCAGATTCGCGGCACGCGGTAGCGGTCGGCCTGGCGCCAGACCGTCTCGGACTGCGGCTCCACACCGGCGACGCCGTCAAAGACCACCACCGCACCGTCGAGCACGCGCAGGCTGCGCTCGACCTCGACCGTGAAGTCCACGTGCCCGGGCGTATCGATGATGTTGATTCGATGATCGTCCCAGAAACAGGTAGTAGCAGCGGCGGTAATGGTGATACCGCGCTCCTGCTCCTGGGGCATCCAGTCCATGGTGGCCGCGCCTTCATGGACCTCACCGATCTTGTAGATCTTCTTGGTATAGAAGAGGACGCGCTCGGTTACGGTCGTCTTGCCGGCGTCGATATGGGCGATGATTCCGATGTTCCGCGTCCTGGCGAGCGGAACCTGACGTGCCACGAAGGTCTAGTTCTCCTGGTTGGGACGCGTTACCACTTGAAGTGGCTGAACGCCTTGTTGGCGTCGGCCATCTTGTGGGTATCTTCACGACGCTTGACTGCGGCGCCGAGGCCGTTCATGGCATCGACGAGCTCCGCGGCCAGCTTCTCCGACATGCTCTTGCCGCTGCGCTTGCGGGCCGCCTGGACGAGCCAGCGGACACCGAGCGACATACGGCGATCGCCCCGGATCTCGACCGGGACCTGGTAGGTGGCGCCGCCGACGCGGCGAGGCTTGACCTCGATGATCGGCGTGGCGTTGCGCATGGCCGACTCGAGCACTTCGATGCCGGGGCGGCGAGCCTGGGCCTCGGCGCGAGCGAGCGCCTCGCGCAGGATGCGCTCCGAAAGATGGCGCTTGCCGTCCGTCATCAGCTTGGTCGCGAAGCGGCTGCCGAGGCGGGTGGAGGGAGCGCCCTGGTACTTGGTCTTGCGGGCGATGGTCGGTCGACGGGGCATCGTTACTTCTTGCCCTTCTGCTGAGCGGCCTTCGCGCCGTACTTGGAGCGGCCCTGCTTGCGGTCCTTCACTCCGGCGGCGTCGAGAGTGCCCCGGATGATGTGGTACTTGACCGACGGCAGGTCCTTCACGCGGCCGCCGCGAACCAGCACTACGGAGTGCTCCTGGAGGTTGTGGCCGATCCCGGGGATGTAGGCCGTGACTTCCATCTGGTTGGTGAGGCGGACCCGGGCGATCTTGCGAAGAGCCGAGTTCGGCTTCTTCGGCGTCATCGTGCGCACCTGCAGGCAGACGCCGCGCTTCTGAGGTGCACCGGGAATGGCGACCTGGCGCTGGCGAAGGCTGTTCCAGTTCTTGCGCATGGCCGGCGCCTTGATCTTGCTGATCTTCGGCTGGCGGCCATGCCGCACGAGCTGGCTGATCGTCGGCACGGAGACGCTGCTCCTTTCACTTCCTGCTGCTGGATGGCTAGGTTTGCTTCAGCGGGCCCGGTATCGATTGCGACCGGCACGCGGGTTGGGCCCCGGTGCAAGTCCAATCGACGGGAGCCTGCGCCGCGGTGGCCTCCGGCGTCCGATGGGCCGCCCGCTGCGGCACCGGTCGCGACATGGAGGCGATCTGACTGGCGCAAATCGCTTCGATGGCCGGCGGGCCGGCACGCCCCGGTTTCAGCCGGTTCGTGTTCGGTTTCCGCCTTCCGGATGAGCTCTTCGAGACTTCGCGAGCGGCACACGCCAATCGCGGCCCCGAAGAAGCCACGAGGGCGGAGTTTATCAGCGGCGCCCCTTGGGTGTCAAACCCGCGGAGGGGCTCCGGAGAACCTCCGCGCCCGCTCTTTCGAGCGATCGACGCGGGTCGAAGGCTTACTCGTCTTCCTTTTTCACCTCGCCCGCAGGAGCCTCTCCCAAGAGGGCCTCGAGCCCGGGCAGTTCGCGCTCTTCGGCTTCACCACTCGACTCACCGCCGAGGGCGGCGAGGAACGGATTGACGAAGTCGTCGTCGTCGTCATGCGGCTCGCCGGAAACGCTGGCGGAGAGGAGCGAGGCCAGGTCCGTCGTCTCCTCGGAAGGCCGTCCACCGGCCTCCTCGAGGAACGGGTTGTACTCGTACTCCGGGCCCCGCAGCCTCTCGAGCGATTCGCCGGCAAGCGCCTCTTCGGCAGCCCGGCGGGCTCGCTCGCGTGCGGCGGCGATGTTCGCCGGCGCGCCCGTCCCGGCCGGGATGAGCTTGCCGATGATGACGTTCTCCTTCAGACCGATCAGGTGGTCCTTGGCGCCGTTGATGGCGGCCTCGGTCAGCACCCGGGTCGTCTCCTGGAAGGAGGCCGCCGCGAGGAACGACGATGTGTTGAGGGAGGCCTTGGTCACGCCGAGCAGTACGGTCTGGGCCGTGGCGGGCTCGCCGCCCTCGGCCAGGACGCGGTTGTTGACCTCCTCGAAGTCGAGACGATCGATCAGCTCGGTCGGAAGGAGATCCGTGTCGCCCGGCTGGTCGATGCGGACCTTGCGGAGCATCTGCCGGACGATGATCTCGATATGCTTGTCGTTGATCGTGACGCCCTGGCTGCGGTAGACCTTCTGGACTTCCTTGACCAGGTAGCGCTGGACGGAGTCCTTGCCCCGCGTCTCGAGGTACTCCTGCGGGTTGATCGGGCCGTCGGTGATCGCGTCGCCGGCCCGGATCTCCGCGCCGTTCTCGATCATCAGCTTCGCGTTGTGAGGGATGGCGTATTCGCGCTCGACCGTGTCCTCGGACCGGACGACGATGTCGTCGCCCTCGCGGAGCAGGAAGCCCTTGGCCGGGGCGGTCACGTCGCTGGCCTTGTCGCCGCCCTCGCCGCGGGCGATGACCTGGCCGGCTTCGACCATGTCGCCGGAGGCTGCGAGCAGCTCCGCGCCGGCGGCCAGCTGGATGTGGGTGTCGTACTGCTCACGGCTCGTGACCTTGACGCGCGTGCCGGTATCGCCGCGTAGGATCTCGACGATGCCGTCGATGTGGCTGATCTCGGCCTTGCCCTTGGGGACGCGGCCTTCGAAGAGCTCCTCGACTCGGGGCAGACCGGCGGTGATGTCCAGGCCGGCGACGCCGCCGGTGTGGAACGTTCGCATGGTCAGCTGCGTGCCCGGCTCGCCGATCGACTGGGCGGCGATGATGCCGACCGCCTCGCCGATGCCGACCAGACCGCCCGTGGCAAGGTTTCGGCCGTAGCAGAGGCGGCAGACGCCGTGCCGAGCCTCGCAGGAGAGCGGCGATCGGACGAGGACCTCGTCGATGCCCGATTCGTCCACCGCGGCCGCGAGGGCCTCGGTCAACTCCTGGTTCCGCTCGACGATGATTTCGCCGGTCTGCGGGTGGATCAGGTCGGCGGCCGATAGGCGGCCGATCATGCGGCGCTGATAGGCGCCCTTCTCGTTGCTGGTGATCTCGGCAGACTCGGCCCGCGTGATCCAGCTGCCTTCCTGCGTGCCACAGTCTTCCTCGCGGGTGATGACGTCCTGGGCCACGTCCACCAGGCGGCGGGTCAGGTAGCCCGAGTCGGCCGTGCGGAGGGCCGTGTCGGCGAGGCCCTTGCGGGCGCCGTGGGTGGAGATGAAGTACTCGAGGACCGTCATGCCTTCGCGGAAGTTGCTCCGCACCGGCACGTCGATGATGCGACCCGACGGGTCCGCCATGAGGCCTCGCATGCCGCCGAGCTGGCTGATCTGGCCCTTGTTACCTCGGGCGCCCGAGTCGGACATCATCCGAACGGAGCCGAAGGGATCGAGGCCGTCCATCATGGCGGTCGAAAGGTCGTTGGTGGTCTTCTGCCAGACATCGACGACCTGCTCGTAGCGCTCGTCGTCGGTGATGAGGCCTCGCTGGAACTGGCGGTCGATCTGGTCCACCGCGGTGTCCGCCTCGGCCAGGCGCCGGGGCTTGTCGGGCGGGATGACGATGTCGCCCACGGCGATGGTCATGCCGCCGCGCGTGGCGTACTGGAAGCCGACGGCCTTGACGCCGTCGACGACGTTGGCGGTCTCCTCGGGGCCGAGGATGCGGTAGCACTCGTCGACGAGGCGTCGCAGCTCGGTCCGCTTCATGTTCACGTTCTTGAAGCGGAGCCGGTCCGGGACGATCTGGTTGAAGATGATCCGGCCTATGGTCGTCTGGACCCGGACGGGAATGGCCGCGCCGGCCTCTTCGTCCCAGGCTCGAACCATCGCGATGACTGGCTCGTGGAGGGTGACCTCGCGCATCTGGTACGTCAGGATGGCCTCTTCCTCGCTCGAGAAGAGACGCAGCTTCTTGCCCTCGATCTGGGGCTTCTCCATCGTGAGGTAGAAGCAGCCCAGGACCATGTCCTGCGTCGGGGCGACGACCGGGCTGCCGTCCGCGGGAGACAGCAGGTTGGCGGTCGATAGCATCATCGTTCGCGCTTCTTCCTGCGCGGCAGTCGAAAGCGGGACGTGGACGGCCATCTGGTCGCCGTCGAAGTCGGCGTTGAAGGCGGTGCAGACGAGCGGGTGGATCTGGATGGCCGAACCCTCGACCAGAACAGGCATGAAGGCCTGGATGCCCAGCCGGTGCAGGGTTGGGGCGCGGTTCAACAGGACGGGGTGGTCCTTGATGACCTCTTCGAGGACGTCCCAGACCTCGGGCCGGACGCGCTCGACGATGCGCTTGGCGCTCTTGATGTTGTGGGCGAAGCCCTTCTCGACGAGCAGGCGCATGACGAACGGCTTGAACAGCTCGAGCGCCATCTTCTTGGGCAGGCCGCACTGGTGCAGCTTGAGCTCCGGGCCGACCACGATGACCGAGCGGCCGGAGTAGTCCACGCGCTTGCCGAGCAGGTTCTGGCGGAACCGGCCCTGCTTGCCCTTGAGCATGTCCGACAGGCTCTTGAGGCGGTGGTTGCCGGTGCCGGCTATGGCCCGTCCTCGGCGTCCGTTGTCGATCAGGGCGTCGCAGGCTTCCTGGAGCATCCGCTTTTCGTTGCGGATGATGATCTCCGGCGCGCCGAGCTCGAGCAGTCGCTTGAGCCGGTTGTTGCGGTTGATCACGCGGCGGTAGAGATCGTTTAGGTCGGAGGTCGCGAAGCGGCCGCCGTCCAGCTGGACCATCGGCCGAAGATCCGGCGGGATGACCGGGATGACCGACAAGATCATCCACTCCGGGCGCGTACCAGACCGGCGGAAGGCCTCGATCAGGCGCAGCCGCTTAATGGCCTTCTTACGGCGCTGGCCCGACGTGGTGCGAACCTCGACGTGGAGCGACTTGGCCAGCTCCTCGAGTTCCATCCGGCCGATGATGTCGCGAACGGCCTCCGCGCCCATGGCGGCGTGGAAGATGCGGCCGCCGCGGCTGCCCGAGCCGTACCGCTCGTCCAGGTAGCGAAAGTCGTTCTCGGAGAGGGTCATGAGCGGCTTGATCGAGTCGATCTCGTCGCGCTGCTTGCGGATCTCGTCCTTGGCTCCGTCGGCCTCGCGGCGGAGACGCTCGCGCTCGGTTTCGAGTTCGGCGTCTACGGCCAGCTGCAGATCGTCCGTCTTCTGGGCGACGCTGCGCTCCTCGTCCTCCTCGCGCTGCCGGAACTCGGCGGTGAGCCGCTCCGTCTCGGCGGCCACGATCTTGCGGAGAGCGGCGGTGGCTTCCTTGCCGGCCGTGGCTCCGGCCGCAACGACGACCTCGCCCGTGATCGGGAAGGCGATGGCCTCGGCGGCCTCGCCCTTGCCCAGGGAGGAGAGCTGCTTCTCGACCGCCTGGGCGGCCTCGACGATCTCCTCAGTCCGAGCCGTGCGCTGCATCTCGAGCTCGCTCCTGGTGGTCGCGAGGGCGGAGTTCAGCTCGTCCTTCTGGCGATGGAAGCGGCTCTTGAGCTCATCCTCGAGCTCGCTGAGGGCCCGGCCGCCCTTGCCTCCCCTACCCTCGGCCTCGTCCTCGAGCGCGGCGAGGGCCCGCTTGCGGGCGTCCTCGTCGATGTGAGTGACGATGTAGAGGGCGAAGTAGAGGATGCGCTCGAGGTTGCGGGGGCTGATGTCGAGCAGGATGCCAAGGCGCGACGGCGTTCCCTTGAAATACCAGATGTGGCTGACCGGGCTGGCCAGCTGGATGTGGCCCATGCGCTCGCGGCGAACCTTGGAGCGAGTGACCTCGACGCCGCACTTGTCGCAGATGATGCCCTTGTACCGAATCCTCTTGTACTTGCCGCAGTAGCACTCCCAGTCCTTGGTGGGACCGAAGATGCGCTCGTCGAAGAGCCCGTCCTTCTCCGGCTTGAGGGTCCGGTAGTTGATCGTCTCGGGCTTGGTGACCTCGCCCGACGACCAGTCGCGGATCTGCTCGGGACTGGCGAGCGAGATCCGGATCGCATTGAAGTTGTTAACCTCGAGCATTGCTCTCCTCCACGCCACTGCCTGGCTCGGTGGCGTAGTTCGGACCGTGGATCGGCGCCGCCTGGCTGGCCGGGCACAGGCGCCGCGTCAAGTGCGTGGCTGGATCAGTCTTCGAACCCGGCGAGGTTGATGCCGCCGAGATCCGGCATCGGGTAGGTGCCGGAGTCTTCGGCGAAGCGGATCTCTTCGTCGTTCTCGTTGAGGATCTCGACATTCAGCCCGAGGCTCTGGAGCTCCTTGATGAGCACCTTGAACGACTCGGGAACACCCGGCTGCTGGATCTCCTCGCCCTTGACGATCGCCTCGTAGGTCTGGACTCGACCCATGACGTCGTCCGACTTGACGGTGAGGAGCTCCTGCAGGATGTTCGCCGCGCCGTAGGCCTCGAGAGCCCAGACCTCCATCTCGCCGAACCGCTGGCCGCCGAACTGGGCCTTGCCGCCCAGGGGCTGCTGCGTGATCAGGCTGTAGGGTCCGGTGGACCGGGCGTGGATCTTGTCCTCCACGAGGTGGTGGAGCTTGAGCATGTAGATGTAGCCGACCGTGATCGGCCGATCGAAGGTTTCGCCCGACCGCCCGTCGCGGAGGACGACCTTGCCGTCTTCGGGCAGACCGGAGAGGCGCAGCTCCTCGCGGATCTGCTCCTCGGTTGCGCCATCGAAGACGGCCGTTGCAGCCTTCAGGCCGCGCTCGTGGAGCGCCCACCCGAGGTGCGTCTCGAGGATCTGACCGATGTTCATTCGGCTCGGCACGCCCAGCGGATTGAGGACGATATCGACCGGGGTTCCGTCCGGCAGGTAGGGCATGTCCTCGACGGGGAGAACCTTGGCGATGACGCCCTTGTTGCCGTGGCGGCCGGCCATCTTGTCGCCGACGCTGACCTTGCGCTTCTGGGCAACGGAGACCCGGACCAGCCGGTTCACGCCCGGCATGAGCTCGTCGCCCTCCTCACGGCTGAAGATGCGGACATCGACGACCTTGCCGCGCTCGCCGTGGGGCAGGCGGAGGCTCGAGTCCTTCACTTCGCGGGCCTTCTCACCGAAGATCGCGCGGAGGAGTCGCTCCTCGGCGGTGAGCTCGGTCTCGCCCTTGGGTGTGATCTTGCCGACGAGGATGTCGCCCGGCTGGACCTCGGCACCGATGTATACGATGCCCTCCTCGTCTAGGTCCTTGAGCGACTCTTCGCCGACGTTGGGGATGTCGCGGGTGATCTCTTCGGGGCCAAGCTTGGTGTCGCGGGACTCCAGCTCGTGCTTCTCGATGTGGATGCTGGTGAAGAAGTCTTCCTTGACGAGGCGCTCGCTGATGACGATGGCGTCCTCGTAGTTGCCGCCTTCCCAGCTCATGAACGCGACCAGCACGTTGCGGCCGAGAGCAAGTTCACCGTTCTCGGTCGAGCTGGAGTCGGCGATCGGCTGGCCCTTGTCGAGGCGCTGCCCGACGTCGACGATCGGCCGCTGGTTGATGCACGTGCCCTGGTTGGAGCGCACGTACTTCTGGAGCGGGTACTCGTCCAGCTCGCCGGCGTCGGTCTCGACCTGGACGCGATCCGCGGTCACGCTCGTGGCCACGCCGGCCCGGCGGGCGACGACGACCTGACCCGAGTCGAGCGCCGAGCGCCACTCCATGCCGGTGCCGACGATCGGCGCCTCCGGCTCGAGGAGAGGCACGGCCTGGCGCTGCATGTTCGAGCCCATCAGGGCGCGGTTCGCGTCGTCGTGCTCGAGGAACGGGATGAGGGCCGTGGCCACGGAGACGACCTGCTTGGGCGAGACGTCCATGTATTCGATGGCGTTCGGCCGGGCCTCGGGGAACTGGTCGCGGTAGCGGCACGGGATGCGGTCGCGCACGAAGTGGCCCTGCGCGTCCAGCTCGGCGTTGGCCTGGGCGACGTGATGCTCCTCTTCCTCGTCGGCGGCGAGATACTCGATCTCGGCCGTGACGACGGGGCGGATCGGGAAAGCCCCGGCCTTCTGCCGCTTCAGCTCCGCTATGGCGGCGTCGTTGAACTTCTCACCGGCCTTGACGATGACCTTGCCGTCCTTGCCGGTCATGTCCGCGCCGGCCTCGTGCTTGCCGATCTCCGGGTCGTCCCAGGCGATCGTGCGCTTGACCTTGCGGTAGGGCGTCTCGATGAAGCCGTACGGGTTGATCCGGCCGAAGGTCGCGAGCGAGCCGATCAGGCCGATGTTCGGGCCTTCGGGTGTCTCGATCGGGCAGATGCGGCCGTAGTGGCTGTGGTGGACGTCGCGGACGTCGAACCCGGCGCGCTCGCGGGAGAGGCCGCCGGGGCCGAGCGCGGAGAGCCGCCGCTTGCTGGTCAGCTCGGCCAGGGGGTTCGTCTGGTCCATGAACTGGCTCAGCTGGCTGCCGCCGAAGAACTCCTTCATCGCGGCCACCACGGGCCGGATATTGATGAGGGCGTTCGGCGTGGCCTTGTCGATCTCCTGGATCGTCATGCGCTCGCGGACGACCCGCTCCATGCGCAGGAGGCCCACGCGGAAGGCGTTCTGGATCAGCTCGCCGTTGGCGCGGATGCGGCGGTTGCCCAGGTGGTCGATGTCGTCGGCGACGCCCAGGCCGCGGTTCAGCTCGATGAGGTGGCCGACGATGGCGGCAATGTCCTCACGGGTGATGATGCGCTGCTCGCGGTCCAGCTCGATGCCCATCCGCTCGACGACCGGGCTCAGCTTCTTGTTGAACTTGTAGCGGCCGACCCGACCGAGGTCGTAGCGGCGGAAGTTGAAGAAGAGGCTCTCGACGAGCTGGCGGGCGTTGTCGCCGGTGGGCGGATCGCCCGGGCGCAGTTTCTTGTAGACCTCGATAAGGGCGTCCTGCTGGGTCTTCGTCAGGTCCTTGTCCAGCGTCGAGGCGATGTACTGGTGCTCGGGGTCGCTGTCCACGGTGGCGAAGAGCGCGCCGATCTCGTCGTTGGTCTCGTAGCCGACCGCGCGCAGGAGGGTCGTCGCGGCGATCTTGCGCTTCCGGTCCACCTTGACCGAGAGGAGGTCCTTGTTGCTGGTCTCGAACTCGAGCCAGGCGCCCCGGTTCGGGATGACCTTGGCCGAGAAGAGCGTCCGGCCGCTGGTCGGGTCCTCCATCGAGCTGTAGTAGACGCCCGGCGAGCGAACGAGCTGGGAGACCACGACGCGCTCGGCGCCGTTGATGATGAAGGTGCCCTGGTCCGTCATGAACGGGAAGTCGCCCATGTAGACGCGCTGCCGCTGGATCTCGCCCGTCTCCTTGATGAGGAGTTCGACGTTCACATACAGGGGCCGGCTGAATGTGAGGTCCTTGGTCCGGCATTCCAGCTCGTTGTACTTGGCGGTGCCGAACTCGTAGTCCAGGAAGTGGAGTTCCATCACCTTACCGGTGAAGTCCTTGATCGGGCTGATCTCGTCGAACAGCTCCCGGAGGCCGCTCCCGACAAACCAATCGAATGACTTGAGCTGAAGCTCGATCAGGTTGGGGATTTCAAGGACTTCGGGGATCCGCGCGTAACGCCGGCGGGGCGTGGACGCGGAGGCGCGATAGGACTCAGCGACAGACAGCATGAACCGCTCCTTGACGGAGGAGAGAGGGAAGGGCCGCGCTCACAGAAGGAGTAGGATACCGCGCCTGGAACGGTTGTCAAATGGGCGCGTCAAAAGAATCCCCAGGCGCGAGGCCGATGCCGTACGGCCGAGGCCGCGAAACGGTGAGTGGGGCGGCTCGCGCCGCCCCACTGTAGCAGGAGACGGAACTACTTGATCTCGACCTTTGCACCCTGCTCTTCCAGGGCGGCCTTGATCTTCGCGGCTTCGTCCTTGTTGACGCCTTCCTTGACGGGCTTCGGGGCGCCGTCGACGAGGTCCTTGGCTTCCTTGAGGCCGAGGCCGGTGAGCTCGCGGACAACCTTGATGACCGGGATCTTGTTGGGGCCGATCTCGGCCAGAATCGCGGTGAACTCGGTCTGCTCCTCGGCTTCGACGGCCGCGGCCGGGGCAGCGGCGACTGCGCCGACGGCGGCCACGGCGACCGGGGCGGCGGCGGTGACGCCGAACTTGTCCTCGAAGGCCTTCTTGAAGTCGGCGAGTTCGAGAACCGTCATCGACGCGAACGCGTCGAGCAGTTGGTCCTGGGTCAGCTTTGCCATTTGATCGGTTACTCCTCTAGCGAACCTTTGGTTCGCTCATGCTCGAGCCGGTCGGGCCCGAACGGTATGTCTCAGATGGCGGCGCCGTTCAGGCGCCCAAGCTCAAGCCGCGCTTGAGCCCTTCTCGGCGAGGGCCCCAACCAACCCGGCGATGTCCCGCAACGGGGCATCGAAGAGGCCGGCCATCGTGGCCATCGGCGCGGCGATCGCACCGGCGACCTGGGCCCGGAGGACGTCCCGTCCGGGGAGCTGCGATAGACGGACTACGCCTTCGGCGTTCACGACCTGCTCGCCGATGACCGCTCCGGTGACCTTGATCACGCGGTACGGCCGAAACGCGTCGAGGACCGCCCTGGTGGCAGATCCTTCGTCGCCCTTGATGAAAGCGACCGCGGTGGGACCTTCGAGCAAGGTGCCCAGAGATGCCATTCCGGCCTCTCGCGCGGCGATCTTCATCAGGCGGTTCTTGACGACGTGGTACGTGACGTTCTGCTGGCGCAGGTTTCGACGAATCGCGCCGAGTTCGGAGACCTTGAGGCCGCGATATTCGGAGACGATCATCGCCGAGCTCGACCGAGCTTCCTCGGTCAGCTCCGCCACGGTCTCCCGCTTGGCCTCGGTAGGCATTGGTACCTCCCGGAGTCGATGGCCGACGCTCGGCCGGTCCATTCCTTCGTTGCCGACGAAGCCAGACTCTGTCTGGTTCGCGCTCCTCGCTCACTCACCTTCAGGTGCGCTCGCTGCGGAGCTCGCGCCAGCTGAGCTGGCGGTGGCGCCTCGGTCTGGCCTCGGTGGAGCGTCGGATTCTCGGCTCTCGATTGGGTTGTGCTGCACGCAGCCGGCGCGCGGCGGCGGGGAGCCAAATCGGCCATGCCGAGTCGGCTTTGCGAGAAGGCCTTTCAGCTTTCTCGTCGCAGCCTCGGGACAGAACCCGCCCCGAAGACGACGAAGCCCCTGACGGCTTTCGCCAACAGGGGCGCGCCCATCCACGCGGATGGAGGCTGGATCCCTGCCTCGGCACCGTGTCAAGCGCTGGAGGAGCTTGACCGTGGAGAGTTCGCGGGAGCGAGTTCTCCATCTGGAGATTCGCTCCGCACGCTCCTAGTGGCAATGCCACTCCGGTCAACGCTCCCGCGCCTGACGATTAAACCCCGAGGGGCCGATGCTGTCTCTGGCGGTCCGTCATATTCAGTTCGGTGGCGGATGGCCGCCTCTCGGCGGCTTCACGCCCGGCCTTCTCGCTTCTCGGCGATCCGGCCTTATCTAGTGGGCCGCGTTACGACGCGGCGGCGATCGCGAGGACGGCCGGGATGTCGATCCGGATGCCGGGCCCCATGGTTGGAGTGATGGTCAGCGTCCGCAGGTACTGGCCCTTGGCGCCGCTCGGGCGGGCGCGGTTGATCGCGTCAAGCAAGGTCGCCAGGTTGTCCACGAGCTGCTGGGATTCGAAGCTGGCCTTGCCGAACGGCACGTGGATGATGCCACCTTTGTCCACCTTGAATTCGACCCGGCCGGCCTTGACTTCCTTGATGGCCCGCTCGAGGTCGAAGGTGATCGTCCCGGACTTCGGGTTCGGCATGAGGCCCTTGCGGCCGAGGATGCGGCCCAGGCGACCGACCATGCCCATGACATCCGGCGCGGCCAGGGCCACGTCGAAGTCCGTCCAGCCCGCCTCGATCTTCTTGACGAGGTCCTCGGCACCCACTTCGTCCGCTCCGGCGCGAAGTGCTTCCAAGGCCTTCTCGCCCTGGGCGAAGACGACGACGCGGACTACCTTGCCGGTGCCGTGGGGCAGCACAACCGTGCCGCGGACCATCTGGTCGGCGTGGCGAGGGTCGACGCCGAGACGGAGGTGCGCCTCCACGCTGGCGTCGAAGCCGACGTAGCTGGTCTTGCGAACGAGCTCGGCGCCCTCCGCCGGCGAGTAGAGCCGGGCATGGTCGACGAGCTTGGCGGCTTCCAAATACTTCTTGCCGTGGTCCGGCATTTCGATCTCCTTCTGGCGGCCGCCGGTGACCCGGTTCAGCCTCCCCCTGTCGCGGGGTCTTCGCCGGGTTTCCCCGGAATTGTCAGTGCCCTGGCTGCTCGCTCCTGCGCGAGGGGCCTGGTTCCGTTGCCAGTGGAGAATCGCTCCCGCGATTTCTCCACTGGCTAATCGGCCTCCCGGCCGATTAGCCTTCGACCTCGATGCCCATGCTTCGGGCCGTTCCCTCGATCTGGGCCATTGCCCCATCGAGAGAGGTGGCGTTCAGGTCCGGCATCTTGATGGTGGCAATCTCGCGGATCTGGTCGCGAGTCACCTTCCCGACGGTTTCACGGCCTGGCGTTCCGGTCCCCTTGGCGATCCCGGCGGCCTTGCGGAGGAGATCCGGGGCCGGCGGGGTCTTGAGGACGAAGGTGAACGAGCGGTCCTCGAAGATCGTGATCTGGGCCGGGATGACCTGGCCGACCTTGTCGGCGGTCTTCTCGTTGTACGACTTGGTGAACTCGACGATGTTGATGCCGTGCGGGCCGAGGGCCGTGCCGACGGGCGGCGCGGGCGTGGCCTTGCCAGCATTGAGCTGGAGGGTGAGGACGATGCGGATCTTCTTGGCCACGACGGTCGCGGTTCCTTTCTAGAACGGACTTGGTGAGCGCCGGTCCGGGCGTATCCAAGCCAAGGCGGAGCCGAGCACATGAGCAAGCGCACATCCGTGCGTAAGCGAATGCGCGGAGGCGACAACGCCGGTATGGGCCGACCGGTCGGTGCTCACAGCTTCTCGACCTGGAGGAAGTCGAGCTCGACCGGGGTTTCGCGGCCGAAGATGCTGACCAGCACCTTGACTTTGTTGCGCTCGGGGTTGACCTCGTCCACAGTGCCGATGAACTCGGCGAAGGGACCGTCGGTGACCCGAACGTTCTGACCCTTGGTGAAGGCGACCCGGTAGCGGGGCGTTTCCACGCCCATCTGCCGCAGGATCTGCTTGACCTCAGCCTCGTCCAGCGGGATCGGCTCGCTCCGGACGCCCGGAATGTTGCCGCCGCCGACGAAGCTGGTGACGCCCGGCGTATTGCGGACCACGTACCACGAGTCCGGATCCAGGATCATCTCGACCAGGACGTAGCCGGGATACACCTTCTTCTGAACGGTATGGCGCTGGCCCTGGCGTATCTCGATCTCGTCTTCCATCGGCACGAGGACCTGGAAGATCTTGTCGTCCATGCCCATCGATTCGATGCGATGTTCGAGGTTGGCCTTGACCTTGTTTTCGTAGCCCGAGTACGTATGGATCACGTACCAGCGCTTCTCGGGCGGCCGAACGATCTCGCCAGCCTGCTCCGTCTTCATGGTCGAGATCACCCGGCGTTGATCGTCTTGGCGATGAGGCCGAAGACGTAGTCGAAGGCGGAGATGTACATGGCAACGGCGGTACTGACCACCAGCACCACGATCGTGAGGTTACGGGCCTGCTGGGGGGTAGGCCAGTTCACCTTCCTCAGTTCCTGGTACGAGTCCCTAACGAAGCGCTGGATGCGCGACACGGCTGCTCTCTAGCTATCTGAACCTGGATTTGTCTGGCAGGCGCCGCGGGACTCGAACCCACAACCGCTGGTTTTGGAGACCAGTGCTCTACCAATTGAGCTAGGCGCCTGCGGAATTGCCTTCGCCTCGGCCGGTCCATTCCTTCGTCAGCTTAGCTGACGCGTTGCCGGCTGCGCTCCTCGCTCACGAACTCGAGCGAACTACGTTCGCTTTGGTACGCTCGCTCCGGTGCTCGTCGGCGCCTCGGTCTGGACTCGGCGGAGGCTCGGTGTGGTTCGTCTACTTGGCCTCTCGGTGCAGGGTGTGGCGGCGTTCTCGAGGGCAGTACTTGCGAAGCTCGAGGCGGCCGGGATCGTTCTTCTTGTTCTTGCGCGTGGTGTACGTCCGCATCTTGCATTCAGTGCAAGCGAGCTGAATGATCGGACGTGCGTCGACCTTTGCCATTCGTTACTCGATGATCGAGGTGATGGCCCCGGCGCCGACGGTCCGGCCACCCTCGCGGATGGCGAAGCGCTGGCCGACCTCCAGGGCGATCGGGGTAATGAGCTCGACGGTCATGTCGACGTTGTCGCCGGGCATGATCATCTCGGCACCCTCGGGCAGGCCGATGGCGCCGGTGACGTCCGTCGTGCGCAGGTAGAACTGGGGCCGGTAGCCGTTGTAGAACGGGGTGTGGCGGCCACCCTCCTCGCGGCTGAGGACGTACACGCGAGCGATGAACTTGGTGTGGGGCTTGACACTCCCGGCCTTGGCCAGGACCTGGCCGCGCTCGATGTCGTCGCGCTCGATGCCACGCAGCAGGCAACCGACGTTGTCGCCGGCGCGGCCCTCGTCGAGGAGCTTCTTGAACATCTCGACGCCGGTGACCACGACCTTGCGGGTGGGGCGGATGCCGACGATCTCGACCTCGTCGCCGACCTTGACGATGCCGCGCTCGATGCGGCCGGTGGCCACGGTGCCGCGGCCCTTGATGCCGAAGACGTCCTCGATCGGCATGATGAAGGGCTTGTCGATGGGCCGCTCGGGGGTGGGGATGTAGGAATCGACCGCATCGAGGAGTTCCTGGATGCAGACATAGGCCGGGTCGTCGACGCCGCCGGTGGTCTCGAGGGCCTTGAGAGCGCTGCCGCGCACGATCGGGATGTCGTCGCCGGGGAAGTGGTTCTTGGTGAGGAGCTCGCGGACCTCGAGCTCGACAAGATCGAGCAGCTCGGGATCGTCGACCGCGTCGCACTTGTTGAGGAAGACGACCATGTAGGGCACTTCCACCTGGCGGGCCAGCAGGATGTGCTCGCGCGTCTGGGGCATGGGCCCGTCGGTCGCGGCCACGACCAGGACGGCGCCGTCCATCTGGGCGGCACCGGTGATCATGTTCTTGATGTAGTCGGCGTGGCCGGGGCAGTCGACGTGGGCGTAGTGGCGGTTGGCGGTCTCGTACTCGACGTGGGCGATGGCGATGGTGATGCCGCGCTCGCGCTCCTCGGGGGCGTTGTCGATCGAGTCGAAGGCGCGGAACTCCGCCCCGCCCTTTAGAGCGAGGTACTTGGTGATCGCCGCGGTGAGCGTCGTCTTGCCGTGGTCGATATGGCCGATAGTGCCGATGTTGACGTGCGGCTTAGTCCGCTCGAACTTCTTCTTCGCCATCGCGGC
>Ga0209777_10004124_pt1 | contig 17412 bp, 16 predicted proteins | sample FrelakmetHBP12HB_FD_187147 | JGI IMG/M metagenome (GOLD analysis project Ga0209777, IMG submission 187147) | Freshwater lake sediment microbial communities from the University of Notre Dame, USA, for methane emissions studies -HBP12 HB (SPAdes)... | ecosystem: Environmental > Aquatic >...
CTCCCGCCGCCCCTCAACAGTTTGTGGATGAGGGCCACCCTTTCGCTCGACCGGTTCGACCTCATAAGTGAAAGATCCCCCCGAGAAGCAGAGCCGCAAGGTTTCTTCCGGCCCTGGAAGACAATCAACTGTCGCGCAAGCCCCCTGGCCAATGTTCCACGCGGAGCGAAGAGGAGTTTTCCGTCTCCTCTACGGTCACCACGTCCCCGCGCAGCTTGGACAAGGAAACGCCGTTCTTCCGGCAGTAGACGCGGCCCGCAAGGAGGACGCGGCGGGCCTTGGCACGGGTGACGGCTTGGGCGGCGGTCCCGAAGCGCCGGCCCCTGCGGGACTTCACTTCGACGGCCACGACGAGCCCGTCCTTGGCGACGATGAGGTCGGCTTCACCACCCTTCACGCGGTAGTTGAAAACCAGCACCGAGTAGCCCAGACCCTCCAAATGGCGGGCAGCCATTTTTTCGCCCCACCGTCCGCCCAGATCGAAACCCCCGAACCGAAAAAGTTCCTTGAGCATGGCTCACGGCTTATGCCGGGGGTGCCTTCTCATGGGAGGGACGGCGCGCCTTGCCCGCGCCGCTGTCTCTCCGGACGATCGCCGTGGGGGCGCATGCCCCCCTCGCGCATTTCCTCCATGAGCTGGCGCCGGAGGAGAATGTACCGAGCCTGCTGTCTGGGGGTCAGGATGGCCAAGAGGCGGCCCTCCAGATCTTTCATGGTGGCCTCATTGCGGGTCTGTTTCTTTTGGAACTCAGCCACGAGTTCCTTGCAGCGCTCGTCCGAAGTGGCGGGATTCTCCAACTGCAGGCGGAGGCTCTCCATGAAGGTCCGAAGGTCGGACTGGTTGCCGGCGCGCTGCTTGTCGATGGCCTCGAGGATCTCCATGGCTTTCAGGGTCTGGGCGTCGCTCATGGTCAGTGTCTCGCGCATCCTCTGCACCACATAAAGGCGCATGACGTCCCGGCGCGCGTCTCCCTGTGGGGGCGGGGTGGGCGCGCCCTCCGGCGGGGGCGCCTGGGCCCACGTGGAGAAACACAGGAGCGCGACGAAAACTGCGAAGACCGGCACTATTAGCCTAACCATCCCAACCTCCCATATCGCGGGGCAGCAGATAATATTCCATCTCTTCCGAAGGGGACTTGGGAACCTTTTGGCCGTAGCTCTCGCAGGTCTGCAGGAGGGTTGCGGTGGAGTCGTCGTCCCCGCTGGACAAGCCCCAGCCGCCCTCCTGAGCCGCCGTGAGAGAACTTCCGGCTTGGGGCCCTGCCGATGACTCTGGGTTGTCAGGCCCGCCCCCGCGCACGCCCAAAGCCATCCAGGCCGCCAGAAGGCCGGCCACTACAAGCGTCGATGCCGCCACAGGCATCCACCCGCAGGCCGCAACCCCCCTGAAAAGAAGGGTCTCTTTTCGGGCCGAGAGCCGGCGGACCAACGCCTCCTCCCATGCGGGATCGTGCCTGACCTGGCCGATTCCGGCAAGGCCGGCCTCCAAGCTCTTGAGTGCAGCGAGTTCAGCCTGACAGGCCGCGCAGCTTTCCAAATGCCGGGCCAGCTCTGCGCTCATGATCTGGCCCGTCAAGGCGGATCTCAGGGCCTCATCGTGGACCATAAGCTCCCTCCAGTTGCTTCCGCAGGTTCTTCAAGGCGAAAAAATAGTGCGCCTTCACAGTGCCCTCCGCCAACGAAAGGGCCTGCGCGATCTCCTTGAAGGAGAGGTCGTGCCAGGTCCTGAGGATGACCACCGAACGTTGCTGGGGTGGCAGAAATCCCACCGCCCTCAAAAGCATGCGGCCCTCTTCGTCCGTCTGCGCCTCGCGCTGGGGTGAGTCCGATGAGGATCGCTCGTCGGGAATCTCTCCCGAATGGAGCTCGCGCTGAGAGGCCGCCGAAGAGATGTGGTTCAGGGCGAGATTGTGGGCGATGCGGAAAAGATACGTCTTCACCGAGGACTCCCCTCGAAAAGAGGACACGGCTTTCAAGAACCGAAGCAGGGTCTCCTGCGTGAGTTCCTCTCCGTCCGCGGGGTTCCTGAGCATGCCGGTGAGGTAGCGCTTGAGGGGCGCGGCGTAATCCGCCACCAGTTCTCCCAAGGCTTCCGGATCCAGTTTCCTGAGCCGCTCCAGCCATTCTGCGCCGACCTCCGCCATCAGGGGCTCCACAGTCCGGACCATGCTAACCCAGGAAAGGTTTAGCCTACAAAGTTCAAGAAGTTGAAGTTGGCCTTCCCCCAAAAAGCGACGCTGCGGAAACGGCAACAACCGAGTCAACTGCAAAATCGGGGTTCAATGGATAGCGGCCCAATGTCAGGGAGGACACGGAGCCGTGACAAAAGAGACTCACGCATACGGCTACACCTCCTGTAATTACAAAGATTAAGTATTGGCATCACGATTGCTTATCTAAGCAATCCGGAGGTGGGATGTACTACCAAAAAACGCTGAGGCGAGCCATCGTTTGCAGCGGCATCGGGCTCCACTCGGGGCGCAAGGTAGATCTGCACCTGCTCCCGGCGCCTCCGGATAGCGGAATTGTTTTCCGCAGGCTGGACCAGGGTGGGATCCAGATTCCCGCGGACGTCTTTAGGGTGCAGCGGGTGGATTTCGCCACCACAATCGGCGTGGGCGCCGTGCAGGTCAAAACCGTTGAGCATGTCCTCGCGGCCTTCTATGGCATGGGCGTTGACAACGCCGTGGTGGAGATCAACGCCTCTGAAGTGCCTATCATGGACGGCTCCGCGGCACCCTTCGTGTATCTCATCCGCGAAGCCGGGGTTGTCAACCAGAACCGGACGCGCCGCTACTTCAAGGTGACCCATCCGCTGGAGGTTCAAGAGGGGGATCGGTGGATCAAAGTGTTCCCTTCCGACGACCTGAGGGTGACCTATACCATTTCCTTCGACCATCCCTCCATCCACAAGCAGACGATCACGATTCCCATCAACGAGTCCACCTTTGAGGACCAGGTGGCCCCGGCCAGAACTTTCGGCTTCATGCGGGACGTGGAGACCTTGCGGGTGCGGGGCTTGGCTCTGGGCGGTTCGGTGGACAACGCCGTGGTCTTGGGTGAGAGCAAGCCGCTCAACCCGGACCTCAGGTTCCTGAACGAATTCGTCCGTCACAAGATACTGGACCTCTTGGGCGACCTCTCATTGACCGGCTACTTCCTGAAAGCCCACGTGATGGTCCATAAAGGGGGCCACAGGATCCACACGCAGATGGCCAGGCTCCTCAAGACTTCTCTGGCCGTCAATCTTCTGGAGTCCTCCGAGGAGCACTGGTCCGCCCGGCTGGGGCTGGCCCCTCCTATGGCGTAACCTCCTTACTCAACTTCCTTCCTCCAACCATTGAGGGCCGATTGGCCCTCTTTTTTTGTCAAAAGTGAAAAGTCAGAAGTGAAAAGTGAAAAGAAAGGCAGGCTCATCGCCCGCTGTTCTGGGGTTTCTTGCCGAGAGTTACCAGTCTAGCGCACTGTGCCGCTCGCCATGGACTTCTTGCTATTGACTTCTTACTTTTAACTTTTCACTTTTAACTCTTCACTCAGAATAGCCGCACTCCTTGCTGGGGCACATCTTGAGGATTTGCTCTCCCTTTCTCTTCTCTACGAGGTAGGAGCTCTTGCACTTGGGACAGGGTCCCTGCACGGGCTTGTCCCAAGAGATGAAATCGCAGGCCGGATAGCCCGTGCATCCGTAAAAGGGTTTCCGGCGCTTGGTGAAACGCCTGGCGAGGGGCTTGCCGCACTTGGGGCAGGGCACCTGTGGCCCCCCCTCTTTCTGGATGTAGGTGCACTTGGGGTAATTGGAACAGGCCACGAACGCGCCGTATCGCCCTTGTTTCTTGACGAGGGGGTTCGCGCATTCTGGACACTTCTCCTCAAGGAGCTCGTCTTTCGCGACGACGACGGTCCCCTCCTTGCCTTTCATCAGCTTCTTCGTGTTCCGGCACTCCGGGTACCGCTCGCAGGCGAGGAAGGTGCCGAAGCGGCCTTGGCGGACCTTCATGGGGCTGCCGCATTTTTCACAGATCTTGGCCTCCTCGGGGACCTGGAGTGGTTTCTCGTCGGGCATCGGCCGCGTGCTCTTGCACTCGGGGTACCCGCTGCACGCGAGGAAGCGGCCGAACCGTCCCATTCTGATGAGCATGGGCTTCCCGCACTTCTCGCACTTTTCATCGGTGGGCTGGCCCTCTTTTCTGAGGTCGGCCATCGAGTCCTTGGCCGCCTCCATCTCCTTGGAAAAGTCTTTCCAGAATCGATTGAGGAGCGCCAGGCGATCCTCCTGGCCGTTCTCAAGCTTGTCCAGGTGCTCCTCGAGCTTGGCCGTATAGCCGATGTCGAAGAGGGCCGGAAAGTGTTTCACGAGGATTTCGCCCACGAGTTTGCCGAGGTCGGTGGGGAGAAGGAAGCCGCCCTCTTTGACCACGTAGTCGCGGTCCTGAATTGTCGAGATGATCTGGGCGTAGGTGGAGGGACGGCCGATCCCGTCGTCTTCCAGCGCTTTCACGAGGGAGGCCTCTGTATAGCGCGCGGGCGGTTCGGTGAACTTTTGTTCGGGTTTCAGTTCGTGGAGCGTAAGGGGCTCCGAGTCCCTGAGTGGCGGCAGGGAGTTCTTGCCGTTTTCGGGGCTCTCCTCCTCGGCTTCGTAGGCCGCCAGGAACCCTTGGAAGGTGCACACCGAGCCGCTTGCTGAAAAGAGCCCGTGGGAGCAGGCCACCTGGACCCTCGTGGCGTCGAAGAGGGCGTCGGCCATCTGACAAGCCACGAAACGCCGCCAGATGAGTCTGTAGAGGGAAAACTCGTCCCTGCTCAAGAAGGGCTTCACGGTGTCGGGCGTCCTCTGGACATCCGTGGGCCGGATGGCCTCGTGGGCATCCTGCGACGCCTTGGCGGGAGCATAGTGGCGGGCCTTGGGGGGAAGGGAGTTGCTCCCGAAGGCTCCCTGAATGTAGGTCCTCGCGGCCTCGATCGCTTGAGGCGAGACACGCGTCGAATCCGTGCGCATATAGGTGATCAGGCCCGCCGTTTCTCCGTTGGCGAGATCTACGCCTTCGTAGAGTTTCTGGGCGAGGGACATGGTTTTCTTGACCGGGAACTTCAGAAGGCGCGCGGCCTCTTGCTGCAGCTTGCTCGTGATGAAAGGCGGCAGCGGCGAGCGCTTCTGCTTCTTTTTCTCGACCCGGGCAACCGTCCACGGGCGCCCAGCGAGCTCAGCCAAGACCGCCTCGGCTTCCGAGTGGTTGTGGATTTCGGCCTTCTTCCCCTTCCACTGGGTGAGCCTGGCCTCAAAAGGCCGCCGGGCTTCGCCCTCGAGTCTGGCCGTCAAGGTCCAGTACTCCTCCCTCACGAAGGCGCGGATGGCGTCCTCGCGCTCGTTGATGATACGCAGGGCGACGGTCTGGACGCGGCCCGCTGAAAGTCCCTTCTTTACTTTGTCCCACAGAAGGGGAGAAATCTGGTAGCCCACCAGGCGGTCAATGATCCTCCGGGCCATCTGGGCGTTGACCTTCCGAGGGTCCACCTCTCCCGGCTTGGCCACGGCTTCCTTGACGGCGGCGGAGGTGATCTCGTGAAGGAGAACCCTCTCAACAGGCTTTCCCGTGTCCTTGAGGATCTCGGCGAGATGGTAGCAAATGGCCTCCCCTTCGCGGTCCGGGTCGGCGGCAAGAAGGATCGCTTCGGCGCGCTGGGCCGCCGAGTGGAGCTCGGCCACCACGGACCTCTTCTTAGGGAGAATCACGAACGTGGGCTTGAAGTCTTTTTCCACGTTCACCGCCAGTTTGTTCTCGGGCAGATCTCGGACGTGGCCCATGCAGGCTTTGACCGCGTAGCCCGTCCCCAGGTACTTCTGGATGGCTTTGGCCTTGGCCGGGGATTCGACGATGAGCAGTATCTCTGACATCAGCTGGGCTCCTTGCGAGGACGGGAAAGGGCGTACCGCATTCCGGGCAATTCTACACATGCGCCGGTCAATTGCAACTCTAACAGGGCGGGGAGGAGTTCCTGCGCCGCCAGGCCCGTTGCGGCGCACAAGGCGTCCACTCCCAGAGCGTGGTCGGGCTTCAAGGTGCCGAGCACCTTTTGGGCGCCCTCGCCGTAGCCGGAATAAAGCGCGGGTCGTGCGATGCTGTCCATTGAAAACTGGGAATCTGACGGTTTCAGTTTGCAACGAAGATGTTCCGGGAGCTCTTCCAGGATGTCTTCGATTCTCTGAACAAGCTTAGCACCTTTTTGAATCAATGTGTTAGGGCCGACACCTGTGTGACTTGTGATGTTGTGTGGCACCGCGAAAATCTCTTTTCCCGTTTCAAGAGCGAAGCGAGCCGTGATCAAGGAGCCCGAGCGCTCGGTCGCCTCCACCACCAGAACGGCCCAGGAGAGCCCCGCGATAACGCGGTTTCGCATGGGGAAATGACGGGGGAGGGGCGGTGTTCCCGGCGGAAGTTCAGTCAGAACCGCGCCCCCACTCTCGGCGATCTCCTTCATGAGAGGTGCGTTTTCTCGCGGGTAGGGCACGTCGATGCCGGTCCCCAAGACTCCGATTGCTCTTCCTGGAACGGCCAGGCTTCCACGGTGAGCAGCGGAATCGATCCCCCTTGCGAGTCCGCTGATGACTGCAAAGCCGCTCCGCGCAGCCTCTTCAGCCATGTCGCGGGCCACGGCCTGGCCGTAGACCGTGCTGAGCCTGGAGCCGACGATGGCCACGATGGGGAGGTCCAGCGCTTCCAAGGAACCCCGGATATAAAGCGCTGGAGGCGGGTCAGGAAGCGCCCTGAGGGGCTCCGGATACCTGGGATGGTCCCAAGACAAGAGCAGGACACCCGCCGCTTCCAGGGCCTTGTCCTCCTTCTCGCAGATTCGCCAATCCAAGTTGGCAAAGGCCTTGCTTAATGATGGGTGGAGACCGGGAGCGGGTTTCCCGCCCCGGATTCTCACCAGGAGTTCCGGGTCCCCGAAAAGACCGGCTCTCTGGGCCGTGGAAACGCCCGTCAGGCGGGTCAGGGCGCTAAAGAGGTAAGGGTTCATGGAAGCTCCCCGGAAGTCGGCCATCACTCATAGCACAGACTCTCATCGCGGCGCAACGACCGTCGAGAGTGCCAGAAAACCTGAATAACGTAGGGGAATCAGATGGTATCTAAGGCGTACTTCGAACAGACGGCCCTGGTACACCTCGACTTCGTTTACAACCTGGCCCTCAAGATCACCCGCAACGAGGACGACGCCCAGGACCTCGTGCAAGAGACTTTTCTGAGGGCCTTCCGGTTCTTCGACAAGTATGAGCCCGGTACGAACTGCAAGGCCTGGCTCTACCGCATCCTCAAGAACACCTTCATCAACCACTACCGGAAGCAGCACCGGAGGCCCAGCGAGGTGAGTTTCGACTCCATCGAGGAAACGCAGGAGAGCCAGGTGGAGAGCTCGGGCTCAAAGAAGACCGATCCGGAAAAGATCCTCCTGAACTCCATTCTCAAAGAGGACGTGCGGCGCGCCTTCGAGCTCCTGCCTCCCGGCTACCGCGAGGCGCTGGCGCTGTCCCTGGTAGGAGGCTTTTCCTACAGGGAGATCTCGGACATGATGAGCTGTCCCATTGGAACCATCATGTCTCGCATTCACAGGGCTCGCAAGCTCATGCAGAAGCAACTCACCCAGCACGCGGTGGGCAAACCCTGGGCCGCCGCCCCCGTGCGCGCGGCTGTCGCGACCGGGGTGTAGACCCCACTACTCGGGAATCCCTTCCAGGCGGGAATGGGTTCTGGCTCTGAGGTGTTCCTTCCACTGGACGGGGTACGTCCAGGAGAGGGTGTCGTGAAGTGCGCAAGAGCCAACAGCCTCGCGTCCCGTTACGTTTCGGGAAAACTAGTGGAGAAGGCGCGGGAAGATTTCGAGTCCCACATCTCGTCGTGCCTGCCTTGTGCCAGCGCATTTAGGGTGCGCAAGCTCCTCGAAAGCGCGCTGCATCCTCAAGCCAAGGAATTCAAACGGGCCCCTCTCAGCTTAAGGGAGTCCATATGGACGTGCATGGAATGCTTCGAATCGCCGGGCCAGAGGGTGTGCCCGCGGCTGCGGTTCAAGCTCCGCCTTGTGCCCCCCCGGCGCGATGACCTACAATAGCAGGCTCTGGAGCTGGAGGCGCGAGTCATGATGACCAAAACCAAGGTCCCGATGCTGCTTACCCTTCTCGGTGTGGGCGCATTGGCCTTTCTACCCTGCCTCGCGGGAATAGACGTGGGCCAGACCGCAGAGAACTTCAGCCTCCAGCCCGCCGAAGGCGGGAAGGCGGTGTCTCTCCTAGATTTCAAAGGAAAGCCGACGCTGGTGGTGTTTTGGGCCACGTGGTGTCCGCCGTGCCGCCGAGAAATTCCAGACCTCAAGAACATCCACAAGAGCTACGCGGACAAGGGGCTCCAGATGGTAACCGTCGCCATCAGCTACCGGGAGACCCGCGAGGACGTGATCCGTTTCAAACAAGTCAACGAACTGCCCTACCTGGTGCTCTGGGATGAGGGGAGCACAATCTCGAAGCGCTACTCCGTCGAAGGCATCCCCACGGTGCTCCTCTTGGATGGAAGCGGTGTCATCAAATACCGGAGCCACCAGATAGACGGAGAGCTCATGCGGCTCCTAGACACACTCACGAAGAGCCGGGCCTGACACTGAGCCTTCTCATTCATCCCTGGTGAGAACACCGAGCCAATCGCCGTTCTTCATCGTAAATATCCGCGCCTTGCCATCCATCGCAAGGAGGATGCCGCCGTCGAGATCCGTCCTGAGGACGCGGGCGCCCGAGTCTCGATAGCGCTGCACCACCTCCTCCGAGGGAAAACCGAACCGGTTGCCCCAACCCACGCTGAAGAGGGCCACCCTCGGCCTGACCCGCTGCACCCAGGCCAGGGTGCTCGAAGACCTAGAGCCGTGATGGGGCACGACACAGGCGTAGGCGGGTTCGAGGAGACCGAGCAGGGAAAGTTCACCCTCACCTGACTTTTGGAGATCTCCGGAAAAAAGCACGCGCGGGCCAGGCCATCGCAGACCGAGCACCAAGCAGCGGTCGTTCGGATCGAGCTGGGTGGGTGGCTGAGCCGGGTTAAGAGCGCGAAAATCAAGGGGCCCGAGCCGGAGTCCGTCACCTCTCGAGAGGGGAAGAAGACGGGTCCCGCGCTCGAGGGCCAGGGCCACCGCGCGCGAGGCGGCACCCGGGGGAGGAGGATCCGTCGCGGGGTAGGCCAGGAAACCTGTGCGAAAGTCCTTCATCAGATCTTCGGCCGAACCCGAGTGGTCCGAATCCCAGTGCGTGAGGAGGATGCCGTCCAGCGACCGAACCCCCACCGAGGCCAGGAAAGGCTCTATGACGCTGCGGCCGCTGGAAGGGCCCTCCGGAGCGCCGTTGCCCGCATCGATGAGGAGCGTTCGCCCTTCGCACATCAACACTTGGCAGGAGGCTTGGCCCACGTTCAGGACGGCCAGGGCCGGCGGGATCTTCCGCACGTCCGGGCGAGGGCAATTCCAGGCGGCCACTACCGTGAAGGCGGCCAGCACGGCCCCGATCTTGCGCGAGCGCCCGGCCAAACAGAGCAGTCCCAGGGCCCCCGCGTAGATCACAAACCATCCGGCCCATGGTATCGGCAGGAAAGCGTTTCCGTAGCGGCTTCGCCCCAAGAGTTCCGGCAGGAGCAAGAAGACGTGGCCCAGGACGTCGAGCAGCCAACCCAGAATGTGATGAAGCCCTGGGACGAAGGCTAGGCCCAGAATGTAAGGTACGCCGATGGCCTGGATGGCCATGACGGGCAAAGAGGCGAGGGGCGTGACAAGCCAGCCCAGGAGCGAGAGGCGATGGAAATCTAGAACCACGAAAGGAAGAGTGGCCAATTGGGCCGTGAGTCCAACCCATAGCAGTCTGAGGAGAGAGCCCCAGAAGCCCCCTTGGGGAAGAAAGGAAGGATAGGTCCCCCAGAGGGCGAGGATCCCGAGGGTGGCTGCGAAGGTGAGCTGAAACCCGGTGTCCTGGAGATCCAGCGGCTGAATGGCCAAGAGCAGGGCGAAGGACGCGCACCAAGCAAGTCCTCCGCTCTGGGGTCTGGCCATCAGCCGCGCGACGAGGAAGAGGGCCCCCATGGCGAGGGCCCTATTCAGGGACGGGCGCTCAGCCACAAGGAGGCCGTAGGCGGCGATGAGAAAGAGCCCAGTTGAATCCCTTACGACCGGGGACCAGTTGCAAGCGTGGGCCAAGCCGGCCAAAAGGAAAAGCATGAGGCCCACATGAAGACCCGAGAGGGCAACGAGGTGATAAAGACCAGAATGCGCCAGGACGTCCGTCTCCTCATCGTTCATCAGTCCGCGCTCACCCAAAAGGAGCGCCAGGATGGCCCCCTTCCCCTCTCCGGTGTCCTCGAGAAGACGCCTTTCCAGCTTGAGCCGGTAAAGTGAAAGGAGGGCCAGGCCTTTGGGCGGGGAAACTTCCACGAGCGCCTCACTGCGGCTGGTGCCCGTGAGGCGCATTCCCTTGCGCGCCAGGTAGGCCGCCATGTCGAACTGGCCCGGGTTGGTGCTGGGCGCGGGCCGCGTGAGTCTCAGACTGACTTCTATGGAAGAGCCGTCCTGCGGCGCCTGAACGGGGAGGTACGCCCGGACATCACAGCCGCAGGGCACCCACTCCTCCCTGACCTTGAAAGAGGAAGCCGAGAGTCTGACACGGCACCCTTCCTGCCAGGGCTCCGACTCGCTCACCGTCCCTCTCACCCAGCAGAAGAGTGGGCCGTTCGACGCGGCGACGACGTTTTCGAGAGAATCCGTCTCCTGGACCCTAAGGCGCAGGTTTCCGTAGGCTAGGCCAGCCGCTAAAACGAGGATGGGTAGGCCCCACGCCACGGCCCGCTTCCAAGTGGCCAGGCAGGCGGCCAGAACGGCGAAAGCGCCCAGGGCCGCCCCGCCCTCAATCCACGGAGACAATCCGGCGCCAACGCCGAAAGCCAAGAAGACGAGGGGCCGCCACGCAGGACCCTTCCCCAACGGTCTCATTCCCCCAGAAAAGCGAAGCCCCGCCTCGCTGGCGGGGCTTCAAGGCTCAACCTCGGCTGTCGCTACTTTTCCACCTCGCCTTTGAGGAATTTCTCTTTCTGCTCCTTGAAAGACTCCTCGTCAGGATTGAAGGCGATAGCCTTTTCGATGGTGGCCACCGCGTCGGCCTTCTTGCCGAGTTTGAACTGGACCTCGGCAAGAGTAGACAGCGCGTCTCCATCCTTCGGCTTGAGCTCCGCGGCCTTTTGCGCCGCGGCAAGGGCCTTGTCGAGATCGATGCCTTCCCCCGCGCAGTACCAGGCGTACTCGGAAAGCACGTCCGGATTCGAGGGCTGGGCGGCCACAACCGCGTGGAATACCTCCAGGCGTGCAGCCTTGGCTTTCTGTTTCTCTTCGGGGCTCGTGGCGTTGCGCGCCTGCCGCTTGTAAAACGCCGAGAGGGTTTGGAAGGCGTCAAGCGCAAGAGGGCTGCCAGGCGCTGTGGCTAACTTCATGAGCATGTCGGCGCCCTTCGGGGGGTCGGTGAACAGCGTGGCCTCCCCCTGAATGAGCGTTAGCTTGGAGTCCGTCTCGGTGTCCGGCTTGAAGGAGCGCGCCTTCTCAACCCAGGCGAGGGAGCTAGCGCCGTCGCCCCGGTCGAGGTACTTCTGCGCCAGGCTCTGCGCGAGTTTCAGATCGGACTTGGCCGCGTAGCGGCTCTGCAGGTCGCTGATCGTATCGATACCGTACAGGGAGGCCAGCAGGGTCTTGAGCCATTCCGAGCGGTCCCCCTCGTACCCGATGATCCGGTCCACTTCCTGGCCTCTGGGTTCCATGATGACAACGGCCGGGATACTCCCCAAGTGAAACTGCTTGGAGATGGGCTTCGTTTCAGGCTTGTCAATGTTCAGGTGGCAGAGCACCGCCGTCTGGGAGAGGCGGTCCATCACGTCTTGCGTAAGGACATCACGGTCCAGTATTTTGCAGGTCCCTCACCAGTCCGCGTAGAACTTCAAAACCAGCATCTTGTTCTGGGACTTGGCGGCCGCCTGCGCCTGCTCCAAGGTTCCTTGGAACCAGGGCTTCCCGGCGGCTAGGAGCGCCGCCGGCAGAAGCATCAGGAAACAAAGAAAGGCTCGTTTCATGGGTACCTCCAATTCGTCAGGTAAGGAACACTAGCAAAGTTGGGGCCAACCTAAAATGGAGCAGGTCCTATAACCTCGGGACGGGAGCCAGCGGGCTCAGAGGCTCGACCGGCAGCGCGAGGACGAAACAGGCCCCTCCGAGGCTGGAGGGCTCGTGGTAGAGATCGCCGCCGTGCTCGCGAGCGATCTTGCGCGCGATGGCAAGCCCGAGGCCTGTACCGCCGGCTTTCTGGCTCGAAAAAGGCGTGCAAAGGTCCGAGAGGGCGGCCTCCGAGAGGCCGGGCCCGTTGTCCTCGACGCGCAGCAGCATCCGGTGGCCCTCTCGGGCGGCGGAAAGCCGGATGAGACCCCCTGCGCCCTCTGCGCTTGCGAGGGCTTCGGCGGCATTGCGGGTCAGGTTTCTCAGGGCGCGGCCGAGGGCTTCCCTGTCAGCCTCCACCTTGAGGCCCTCGATGCAATCGACCACGGTCCTGGTGTCCGGAAACGCCGTCCTGGCGGACTCCGCCGTCTCTCTGAGGAATTCCCTGAGGGGAATGCTCTCCCTCATGATGGGGAGCGGCTTGGCGAAAAAAAGGAGGTTCTGCATCACCTGCTCCAGCTTCCTGGTTTCCTCCCCTAGACCGACGAAGTGTGGGTCCGAGACGAGGCCCGGGTTGTCCTGCTGGAGGAGCTTGAGCTGGGCCGAGACGGTGCTGAGGGTGTTTCTGACTTCGTGGGCCACGCCCGCGGCCACTTCTCCCAGACGCGAGAGAGCCTCCCGCTCCCTCAGGGTCTTTTGCATCTGGTATAGGGGGGTGAGGTCCCTCAGGATGAGAAGAAACCCGCGCAGCTGGTGGGTCAGGCCGAAGAGGGGGATAGCCGCGATTTGGAGGAGCGTCCCCGGCGCGCCGGGAACCTCGTCCCGGACCGACAGGGACCTCAGCTCCCGCGCTTCGTCGAAAACCTGGAGCACCTCCGAGCGCGACTTCAAGAGGGCGTCGTAGCGGTCTCCGAGCCTAGGGACGCGGGGCAGGCCCAGCAGCGAGCGGGCCATAGCATTCACGCCCGTCAAGGCCCCCGCCTCGTCGAAGCGCAGGATCCCCGCTTCCAGGTTGGCGCTGAGGGCCTCCGCCAGTCCCTCCACGTCCTCGGCCCTGCGCCGCTCCTGCTTGTGGAGAGCTTCGAGCTCGGCGGTGCGCCGCTTCAGCTCCTGGAGCGTCTGCTGGAAGAGGTTCACCATGGCCTGCGAAGAGCCCTCTTCCTGGAGGCCGTGGAAAAGCGTCCCCGCTTCGCCGACGGTACCCTCCAGGCTCTGGTAGGAGCGGTATATTTTCATGACCAGCCAGTACCAGAAACAGATCAGCACCCCCACGCCCACAAGGACGAGAGAGCCCAAGAACAGCAGGCGCGTGCGGGAACGCTGGTAGACCGGGGCCTCAAAACTCGCCAGGAAAAGGCGTCCGTCCTGCAACGTCGTGGAGTAAACCCACAGGTCTCCTTCGCGGGTCACCTGCTCTCCGCCTGGATAGGGGACGTTGACTTTGGGAGGCGTTCCCGGTGGAAGAACCCAGAGGACGTGACCGTGAAAACATAGAGCCACCTGGGAGGGAATGACCTGGCTGGAGGAGGTCACCCCTTCGGGCCCCTCCAAGCCTTGGAGGGAGGCGCCCGGACGCTGGAACGCGTCGCCGGTGGCGTGCCTGGCCATGTTTCTCCCTGCGGCCAAGACGATGTCCCGGACGCGCTGGGCCTGATCCCGGGTTGAATACGAGATTGAGACCAGGCTCCACACCACGATGGCGACGAAGATCGTACACGTAAGGAGGAGCGTCCAAACCGCTGTTTTCTTGACTCCCGCTGAAGTGCTCATGTCTGCTGGGGAAGAACGAGTTTCATGTACCATTCCCAGACCGCCGGGCCCCAAAACAGGGCCGCCACCGCGGCCGCCGCCAAGAACGTCCCGAAGGGCAGGGGCGTACGGCGCCCCTTGCCAGTGGCAAGGAGGTAGATTCCCCCGATGAGCGAACCAGCGATGGCCCCCCAAAGGAGACACAGGAGGAGCGATTTCCAGCCCAGGAAAGCTCCGACCATCGCTAGGAACTTCACGTCGCCCCACCCCATGGCCTCAATCTTGAAAAGCGCGTAGACGAGGATGAGAAGGGCCGGAAATGACGCGCCGGCCGCGGCTCCCACGAGAGAGCTCTGCCATGTCGTCCAGGAGACGAAGGGACAGAACCCCAGGCCCATGAGAATGCCGGGGTAGGTCAGGCGGTCCGGCAGGAGCTGGTGTTCCAGGTCGATGACACCCAGGCTCACGCACAGCAAACAAAAAAGGCACGAAGCGAGCGTGTCCACCTTGAAGCCCCAGATCCAGGCGCACGCGAGAAAGAGCGCGGCCATGAGCGCTTCTACAAGAGGATAACGCGCGCTGATGGGTCCCTTGCAGCGCGTGCAATGTCCCCTGAGAAGGAGGTAGGAAAGGACAGGGAGGTTGAGATACCAAGGAATAGGTTCGCCGCAAAGCGGGCAGTGAGAGCCAGGGAAAACGATGGACTCGCGGCGTGGCACGCGATGGATGATGACGTTGGCGAATGAGCCCGCGGCTAGGCCCGTGAGGAATGAGAAAGTCAGGAGCAGGGTCACCATTGCCCGTACCTGCCCTTGAACTTGAAGGGGGACTGGCAGGCCACCTCCCCCGTGTTGGACTTGTAGATATAAGGCTTGCCCTCCGGGTCTGCCGGAAGGCTCGACAAGTAACCCGCCTTGACGAGAGCCTCCAGGTTCCTCGGCAGGGAGCCTTTGGCCTTGCGGTATCTGTCCAGGGCGGCCGTCAGATTCCTGAGGTCGACTTTGATGGTCAGGTCGAAGATGTTGTGCCTCGCCGTGAAGACCAAGAAATGGGACCAGGAATCCTCTTTCGCCTCGTTTTCGTTGAGGATGTCCTGCCAGGATTGCAGGGCCTTTTCGTAATCGCCGGCGTACTTATAGACGTCCGCCCGCATCCTTTCGATCAGCCTGGAATCCGGGGCGCGCTCGTAGGCGCAGTCGATGTACTTCTTGGCCGACTGGTAGTCGTGGGCTTGAAAGAAAGCATAGGTGCTTGCGTCCCAGGCCGGCATCCAGATCTTTGGATCGGCCTCCAGGCTCTTGTCGGTCAGCTCGTAAATGAGGTCCCACCTCCGGTCGAGTGAGAGAAAAAGGTTTCCGAAAACGTAGGCCTCGGTAAACAGGGGATCCAGGTCCGTTATGACATCGTAGGTGTGAAAAAGGTAGGTGTCGCGGACTTCATCCGCGTAGCGGTCGAAGAACTGGATGGACCAGATGAAAACCAAGTCCGCCCAGAAGTTCTCCTGGCCCAGGCTCGCCACTTTCAAGAAGCCGCTGGAGGGGATGTAATACGAACGAAACTCCGTCGGGTAGGTCGCACAGAGAGAGACCAAGCCCTCGTGCAGGGAGTAGGCCGAGCACAGGAGCGCGACGATGGCCAGCAGGCCGATAATCGTTCGAATCCTCACACCATGTCCCTCTTGCGGAAGCACAGAATGGAAGCGATGACGAGCACCGCCGACATGGAGAAGGCGTAAAACACGGCGCGCCAGGCGAATCCGGGGGCCTCGGGGATGTCGTGGACGACGAGGTTGTTGATACTCAGGATGTTCAGGTCCGGCAGGAGGTGGTAAAGGGCCATCACGAAGCTCTTGGCCCACGGGCGTTGGAGCAAGGGGACGAGGATGAGGGCCAGGCTGGAGCTCGTGTGGCCGATTAGGTAGAAGGCCACCGTGCACAGGGCGCTCACCACGGGGGATGTGATCGAAGAGAAAAAGAGGGCCACCGCGGTCAGGATCATGAGCTCCAAATACATATACCCCGCTGCGGTGATGACGCGCGTGGTGAAGCCGCCGAAGAAGGCGAGGACCAGGGAAAGGACCGAAACCATGGCCGCCAGGTTCACGGCCAGGACCAGGAGGAGGCCCGCGTACCGGCCCAAAAGGAAGTGGGCTCGGGACAGGGGCTTGGAGAGGATGTTGAAGATGGTCTTTTTCTCGATTTCCTGGTAGACGAGGCCGATACCGATGAAGATGGCGGTCATGGCCGAGAACCAGGAGATGGTAGAGAGGCCCATGTCCAGAATGATGCGCTGCAAGTTTCCGACGGCAAGGGATCCCAGTGCGGTGGAGAAAACCAGCAAGGAGACGGCGAAGGCCAGAAGGATGTAAAAAACGCGGCTCCGGACGGCCTCCTTGAATGTGTTCTGCGCAATGGCCGCCACCTGAGCGGCCGCCATGGAGAATGGGGGCCTCTGGCGGGTCATGTCCGCTCTCCGGGGATCTGGGCCATGAAGAGGTCCTCCAGGGAGGCCTTCTGCGGGACCACCGACCGGACGTTGGCGCCCTCCTGGCAGGCCAATGCCAAGATCTCTTGCAGCGCCGCCTCACCGTCGACGCGGAGGAGCAGATGGCTCCCCTGGCGTGCGAGGAGATTGCATCCTGGAGGCAGCGTGAACGCTTCGGCGCCGCGAACCATCACCTCCCAGAAACGCACCTCAGAGCCCAGCAACATCTCCAGGGGACCTTCCCGAACCACCTGGCCCTGAACGATGATAGCCACTTGGTCGCAGATCATTTCGGCATCGGCCAGGATATGCGACGAGAAGAAGATGGTTTTTCCCTGGTCTTTGAGGCCGAGAATAAGGTCCCGTATCTCGCGCCTCCCGATGGGGTCGAGACCGCTCATGGGTTCATCCAGGATCACCAGATCGGGGTCATTCAGGAGCGCTTGGGCCAGCCCGATGCGCTGGAGCATTCCCTTGCTGTACTTCCTGAGCTGGACCTTGCCCTTTCCTTCCAGGCCGACTTCGGAGAGAAGCTCGTTGGCCCGTCCCCGGAGTCCTGGAGTGGGCAGTCCGAAGAGGCGTCCCATAAAAAGGAGGAGTTCGGCGCCCGTGAGGTAGTCGTAAAAATAGGGGGCCTCGGGAAGGAATCCCACACGTTCCTTCGTGGGGAGGTCCTGGGGAGGCTTTCCGAAAACGCTGATTTCGCCGCTGTCCGCAAAGAGGAGGCCGGTGAGAACCTTGAGAGTGGTGGTCTTGCCCGCGCCGTTGGGGCCTAGAAACCCGTAGATGACACCTGAGGGGACGGTGAGGTTCACGCCCCTGAGGACCCTGTGGAGCCCAATGGAGAGGTGGCCCCGGAAGGATTTCTCGAGGTTACGGATCCGGACCGCGTCGTCCATCATCCCTCTCGAATGGTTCATCATACCGGCTCGCGCGGCTCGGAGCAAGGCCGCCTTGACAAAAAAACTG
>Ga0209777_10004125_pt1 | contig 17411 bp, 21 predicted proteins | sample FrelakmetHBP12HB_FD_187147 | JGI IMG/M metagenome (GOLD analysis project Ga0209777, IMG submission 187147) | Freshwater lake sediment microbial communities from the University of Notre Dame, USA, for methane emissions studies -HBP12 HB (SPAdes)... | ecosystem: Environmental > Aquatic >...
GTATATATGCCGGAATTTTTCCTGAATCGGAGTAAATTGTAAAAAATCATAATTTGATAAAAAATAACGGAAAATGTAAAAAATGAAATTATTTTTTAGATGAAAAATATGATTTAAAAAATGGGAATTTTTCAATGAAAATTGAGGCATAAAAAATTCATAAAAAAACTAAAAAAAGTGATTTTTCTATTTATAAATAATAAATAGAAATCATATATGAAAATATTTAAGGCGTGTTTAAACTTTTTCGTAACATCCTCAAATCATATTCATAACTGTGTATTGTCGAATATAAACTATTAATTTTTTTCTCTAAATATAAAATTTCTTCTTCTGGTGTCATACATTCAACACATTTACATCTATGACACGTATAATTTTCATGTAATTCACAAAAATTTAAAGGTCTAACTCTATTACAATTTTCACACGGTAACGGTAAAGATAATTTAACATTATTATCATCCATATTAATATTATTATATAAAAAAATTTATCTTTAAATGGTAATTTTACCATTCAAGGCCAAAGAAGGTGGTAAGCCCAATAATTTGCACTATTTTTATTATTATATGTTAAATTTCCGTGCCCGTCTCTATTTCCTCTTGTTCTTGTTCTATATCTTTTTCTTCTTTCTATATCATGATGTTCCGGATAAATATGTAATTCTTTAGGTATTAAATCACTCGTTTTATAATGTTCATATCCTATTTGTCCGAATGGTATCCACCTACCATTATAATAAACATCATATTTTTTATTTTTACGATGTGATAATCTTATTAAAGGTTTCATTATATAATACATTGATAATAAAAATTATCAATATATCAAAATTATTTTGTTTTTAATCTTGAAATTAATGTATAAACTGATACATTATTTAAATATTTCATATCTTCTTCCGGAAAATAAAATGATTTTACGCTTTCGCCTTGTATATTATATAATGTTCTACAGTATCCACTTTCAAAATATTTATCAAAATCTTTTTTACTAATTTTTATATTATCAATGTCATCAGAAATAATAATATCATCATTATCAATTTCAACAACTGAATAATAAAAATTATTGTAAATTTTTTTATCATGTAAATCATTAGTTTTACAAACAATTTTTGTTCCTACATCACCATGATTTAATCCTAAATGTTCTAACATTTTTTGATTATATCCTGTTATTTTTTTATTATCATTTCCGTTTCTCATATCATTAGTGTATGATATAATAACATCAGCATTTTCAAAAGATTTACAATTATATTTTTTAACTTGTTCAATAATATATTTTTGATTACCATTTAATAAACTTTCATAATATTCAAATGTAAAATCATTTCTAAAATTAGTTCCTAATGATGATATTGTTTTATACATCATATTTAAATATAATTCTCCATTAAGAACATTATCATTAACTGGTGCAAGTTGTTTAAAATCACCAAAACAATAAATTTTTTTACCAAGAATTGCGGATTTAATTAAAATATCATTACATTGTCTATTAACCATTCCTATTTCATCAACAATAATAATTTTTTCATCTGGAATATCATTATTATATGAGTATTTTTGAATAACAGAACAATTTATTTTATTTCTTCTATAATCTTTAAGTGCAGAATGTGAAGGAGTTAAAACAATATAATCATCAATCGTAGGAATTAATTTATTAATAATATGATGAGTTTTACCACTTCCTGCATAATCAATATAAATAGTATTATCAAATAAATTTTTATTCATTGAAAAATCTTCATCAACATAAAAAATTGACTCTTTGAAATATTCTTTTTTGGTTTCTTCTTTCCATAATCCTATCTCTGTTCCAAGGTTAGATAATTCTTTATTTTTACAAATAAATGTAATAGAATCAGTTTTAATTTGTTTAATATCATTTGATGTTAATTTTAAATCTTTCATTTTATTATAAATAATTTTACGTGATTCTGTTAATATTTGTAATCTTATTAATACTTTACTGTATAAATTAGGAGATTTATCAACAATATCATATAATAAATTATATTTATCATTTAAAATCATATAATGAGATTTTGATGTGTTTGTCTCATCTTCATTAGCAATTTTATTAAATACACATTGTTGTTTCATATTTAAATCATTTCCATTAAAATTTCCAATCATTCTATTAACAACTTTTTTAAAAATATCTGGAGTTAATTTATTATATAAATCATCAATCATTTTAGTATAATAATTATTTTTTGCAAAACATTCTAAACCCTCTTTAATTGTAAATTCAATTCCTTCATTTTTACAATAAATTAAATATTCACCAAAATAAAAATCAGTAATAGGCATTAATATGGTAGATTTAGTAGGCTTTGCAATATATACAAAATTTTTTTTAATAATTTGTGGATTACTTTCATATTTTGCGTATCTGATATCTGTCATAAATAAATATGGTAATGTTTTTAATACATGTGAATAATGTTTATTATTATCAATTGTTTTTAAGTCTTCTGAATCCATATTTTTATTAACAAAATTATAACCCGCATTAAATTGTAATTTATAAGGAAAAAATGAATTCACATTTTCAGGAGTATATAACTGTTCAATTATTTTAGATATTGAACATAATGTAACAGAACAGTTTAATTTATCTAATAATCCAAATTTACTTAATATTTCTTTACAAATATCATAATCTTCATTAGTATGATATAAAACATTACTAACAATAAATGACCGAATATTTAAACCATCATAATTTATATTACTAGGTAAAATTTCATTATCTAAAAATTCAATTAATTTTTCTTTTAAATCATTTACATATTCAGTTTTATCATATTTTTGTATTTTACTTTGTTTTAAATAATTATTATCAATTTCATATATATGATTATTGTAAGCAATAAAAATTAATGATGGGTGTTTTGATTTTATGGCATAATATGCTGATATTACATTTAAATTAATATCATATGCAATCATTTTAATATTATATTTAATACAAAATTCTTTTATTTGTTCTACATTTACCCCTTTTTCATCACCGATTGATTTAATTGATTTTGATGATATTTTAAATTTTTTAAGTAATAAGTTATGCACACAATTTTCTTCTTTTGGTAAAATTTCAATTTCTTGTTTTCCAAATGCATCAATTTTAAGTGGAACATCTCTTTTTAATCCCATTTTAGTAATTTCAAAATAATTATCTGGATCAATTAATGAAGCCGCTTTGATATCTTCTATTTTAACAAAATAAACATCTGAAAGCCGTGGATCGGAATCTTTTATAGATGCTGTTAATGTTGTTTTAATATCATCTTCACTATCAAAAATTATTAAATTATAATCAAACGCGATCTCTTTCATTGGTTTATGTTCTTTTGGGTACATACTGTCATCATACCAATAACACCTAAATTTACAATATATAGTTATATTTAGAGGTGTTCCATAACTAATACCATTATTATTAATTGTAATATGTGCGACTTGTCCATCAATTTTTCTTTTAATATTAACATCATCAAAAAAATATTTTTTAGACACTCTATTTATTCCGAATTCTTGAAATAATAAAGGTTTTTCATCTGGTTTAAATTTGGCAAAATCTCCTGTATTTTGATTATAAATATATCTCATTTTATTATCTTCAATATTTTTTATTTGTGTTGATGTTGCCTTTAGTTTTTGTTGTAATTCTTCATTACTAGTATAATAAACTTTTTTACCACCAATGATAATATATTTTTTTGGTTCTTTTTTAATAATTTTTTTTTTAATAATTGGTTTATCTTCAATTAAATTTACTTTAGGTTTAACATTGTTTTGTATTCCTGTTAATGGAACATCATCAAAATCTGCATCTATTAAATCTTCAAAATTCATATTATATAATTTATGTATAGAAAAAAATTATTATTATTACTATAGTTTTAATATTTCTTTAGGTCGTTTTTTATGTGTAGAAAATAATAAAATATATTTAAAAAAATATTTTCTATATATAGTATAATAATATGAATGAACAAGTAATTATAACATTGGGAAGACCAAAAAAATATACAACTATTGAAGAATTAAAAGAACAAAAAAGAATAAGTAATAATAGAGATATTGAAAAACAACGCCGCAAAGAATATTCAAAAAAACATTATGAAGAAAAATCTCATAAAATAGAATGTGAATGTGGTGGGCGTTTTACATCATTAAATTTTAGATATCATATAAATACTAAAAAACATACAGATTTTAATGATAAAAAATCTATACAATAAATATATATGAAAAAAGAATTACCTAAAATAACATGTTTAACGTGTGGATCAACATTTGTTAAGTCAAATATAAAAAGACATAACAGAACATATAAACACATTAATTATAATAAAGAAATACAACCAAAAAAAGAAACACCAAAAAATAATATTAAAGAAAAACATCGTCAAGAATTGATAGATGGAACAAAAATTTATTTAAATTACTTTAATATTCTTACCAATTAACCTATTAAAGAAATGACCGGTGTCAGTTATTCCTTTAGATACTTTTCCTAATGTTTCTAAGTTTTTAAATAATATTTGCGGATCTTGATAAATAAAATTTTTAACATTATTATCATCTGGTCCATCAGCTAGAACACGTAAAGCGTCACATAATTGTAAACAATATTCTTGACAATTTTTTGACCGTGGATCATAATAGTGCGTTGATTTTGTTAATGCCATATTATACATATCACCAAAATTTACCGGCTTATTTGGTATATATACAACTGTTTCTAGTCCTTGTTTAGGTGCGTCAAATCCGGCGCGGTCTTCCCATATAATATTAGGAGTTTTTTCTGTTAATGCATATCTAGCCATTCCATTTATATCTTTTAATTGTATGATAGCGTATAAATGGTATACATCATCATAATTACTTGATACATTTTTAGAAAATTGACCAAATGATAAAACATTTAATATACTTTTAACTGATACCGGTGTTCTGCAAAATTGAACAGCCGTAACAGCATAACCGCCATATTTAACCAGTGCCTTTTCTGCGGATCTACTGTATTTATTTGTAAAAACATTTCCAACATCACTTGAGACTTCTTTAACTTTATTGACAACTTTTCCAAATGCTTTACTAATACTATCAAATAATCCGCCACCACTTAGTTCTTCAGCTATTAACATTTCTTTTCTTTTTCCTTTTGTTGTTTTTGCATCTCCTATATTACCAATATGATGTCCATGTTTAGATAATAATAATGTTAAATGTTTAGGTTCATATTCGTTTAATAAGTGAATAGTGCATAATATTAAGGAGTGTAAACTTTTAATAAATTTATCATTACTTGAATTTAACATTTTTTGTTTACCATCTAATGAATTACTTAAATAATGTTCAATGTAATCCCGTTGTTCATCAATTAATTTTAGGTGTTTTTTCAACTGTTCTAATAAATCAGCCATATATATTAATTGAATAAAAAAATTCTTACTATAATATATATGGAATTTTTTCAAATACCAAAAGATAAAATATTTGAAACAAAAAAACAATCTGAAATACCTCCTATTATATATGAATATATGGACTTATTAAAATTTAAACAAACAAAAAACATAACTGAAAATAAGGCTTATATACTAGGTTCATATACATTTAAATCATTGCCTTTTCCATCAGATATTGATATGGGTAATTTAATAACATTTAATTTATCGGAAAATAAATCAGCAGTAGAAACAATAAAACAATTACAACATATTATACATCAAATAAATCAAACAAATAATATTTATTTTACAGATATGAAAGCAGGTTATTATGATAATGGTGAAGCTATTCATTGGACATCACAAGAAATAATGACAGGAAAACGTAGTAATAAACCTGATTTAAATGGACAATCAGGTCAAAGAACATTAATTGATGCAGTAAAACAAAAACCAATAGGAGACGAATCAATAAATTTAATTAAAATTGATATTGTTGTTTACTATCTTGGTCGTTATATGGAAGTAACTATGGCTTATATAATAAAAACAAATGATGGTTATATGAATATTAATGAAGATCATTTAAACCCTGAAAAATTACAAATTGTTTTAAAGAGAAATGCTAAAAAATATTATGATGGTCATAAATATTTAAAAACTATAAAAAGAATCTTTTCACAAGCTAAAATAAAAAAAGATTATGATGTTGCGAATGATTTTATTCCGTTATTATCGTCAAATGTTGCTAAATTATCAATGATTGAATCAGATTTAAAAACATTAGAATTATTAATGATTGAAAATAAAAAATTAAATATGGATTTGATTCATAATGAAATTTCTTATTTAATAGAAAAATTATCTATGTTATTCAGTTTAGAATTAAAAGATTTAGATGTTGATAAACTTATAAAATTATTACTATCATTTTATAAATCTTTAAAAGAAAATAATGTAAATGAATCATTTGATAAATTAAAATCATTAATTGCAGAAATACATGAATATGTTAATAAATATACATTACAATATTTAGATTATTTAAGGTCTGAAGGTGTTCCAGTTTCTGATATTTTTTCATCATATGTTTGAGGCATATCAAAATCTGGATATTTTTTACCATCATATTCATTATTAACAAATAATTTATAATCAATATCTTTATAAACATTTGATAATTTTTTAATAATATCAAAAGTATTTTGTCCACATTTTTCCATTAATCTACGTAATGATTTAAGACTTAAAAATAATTGTCTTTCGTTTAAATCTCCACAATGTTCCGTTAAATATGATAATAAAGAACAGTATTTAGATATATTATTTAAAAAATCTTCTATATCGGCATTAGTGTCACATTCTGGAATTAATTCTCTCATAAAATCGGTAATGAAATCAGTCATATATATAATCTATATTTATAAAAAAATTTTTCTTATATTAATTTATATATGGAAAATCAAGATAAAATTAATATAGTAAAAAATAAAACTTATACATTGACTTTTAATGGTGTTGTTTATCAATGTGAAACATTAAAGGAAATATCAAATATAACAAATAAAAATATTTCTTTTATATATAGATTATTAAATAATAAAAAATAAAATATTATCATTATATAATATATATGAATCAAGAACCATTAGTTAATCTTATGTATTCTCCTCGCGGATCTGCAATATTGGGCGGTATGCGTCGTAAATCACACAAAAGAAGTCGTAAAGCTCACAGCCGTAGAATGTCACGTGGTAGTGCAATATTGGGTGGATATGCCTTGGGTGGATATGCCTTGGGTGGATATGCCTTGGGTGGTGCGGTTCATAGACGTAAATCACTCAAAAAACATAGTCGTAAATCTCTTAAACACCGTTCAATGAAACATAGTCGTAAATCTCTTAAACACCGTTCAATGAAACATAGTCGTAAATCTCTTAAACACCGTTCAATGAAACATAGCCGTATGTCTGTGGGTGGATATGCCTTGGGTGGTGCAGTTCATAGACGTAAATCACTCAAAAAACATTCTATGAGACGTTTATCACTAAGACCAGAAAGACGTGTTCAACTTCGTAAACATCATGCATCAGTTCGTCGTGTTGCAGGTGGAGCAATGAAAGCCCCTACAGTTTATGAATTAAAAGAAATGTGTCGTGAATGCGGCGTGAAAATGTCAAAAAATGGTATTCCACTAACCAAAAGACAATTAATGTCAGCACTTAAAAAATGTGGGCTTTAATTTTTTAATTAATTTAAATTATAATATATAATTATCTTTTTTAATTATATATGAATTCAATGATCGCAAAACATCAACGATTATTAAGTGAAATCTCTTCACCTATTTTAAGTAATAAAATTGGTCTCTCTTTACCTCCTGAATATTTAAAAGGTAGTGGGCGTAAAGTTGGATCTAAAAATAAAAAAACAATTGAACGAGAAAGTAATACACAAAGACAACTAAGAGAACAAGAACGTGTCAGAGCATTAGAACAATTAAGACACGAACAATTAGAATCAATGAAACAGTTAAAAGAATATGAACGTAAACGAATTGATGATATTATAAAAAGAGATGAAGAAGAAAGACAGGAATTAATGAGAAGAGAAGAAGAAGAAAGACGAGAATATGAACGAGAACAAAAAAGATTAGAAGCATTATATCATCATCAAATTAAATATAATGTTCCTATCGGTGAATTTGAACCCTCAGAAATTGGAGTTGAACATCCTCATGAAATTGAATCATTTATGGCACATCATGAAGAAGAACCCTCTGGTATATCAAAATTTGCACCATCAGAAATTGAAGTAAAACACCCAGAAGAAATTGAATCATTTTTAGAACATTATAAAGAACCTACAGAAACTCATCCAGATGACAAAGATTTACAGGAAACATATGATCCTGATTTTGATGAACAACACACGGTAACATCATCAACACATCCAAATTATTTTAATTTAGCCGGAGATTTTAGGCAAAATATATTACCGAATTTATATGGTTTATATAATGTTGATTCTGACGCAAACTCATCCCAACAATTTTTAGATGATTCAGATGATGAACCAGATAATGATTACACAGGAATAATGAATAATACAGTAAAACAAGCAATAACCAATGAATTAGTAAAAGTAAGCACAGAATTGTCCAAAGCATTAGCAAATCCACATAAAACAACTGATAATGTTAAAAAAATAAGAGAATTAACAACAACACAAAAAAGATTAACCACATTACTAGCAAAAAATGAACAGAAAAAAGTTAAGGAATATTATGCTAATAGTTACCCAGATTTATCAAACAGATTTAACGGACCACAATTTTTTCCTAAAAAATATAATAAAGTTCAACCACCACCAAAACAATTATTTTATCCTAAATTAAATGATGCAGTTCTTAAACTTGAACGGCATGATGTTAATGGATTTTCTGATTATGATTTCACTCACAGCAAATTACCGGCAGATTTACCAATGCCATATATACCAACCCAGGCATTAAATACAATTGTTTCAGCACCTATTGATAAATTGCCAAATGTTAAATTAAGTGTTAAATATTCTAATTATGTATATCCAGAAAAAACCTGTTATGATACATTAATGAATCCAATTGATAAATTACCATTAAGATAATATCTTAATATAATATATAATAATGTTTTATGAACAAGACTTAGAACCAGAATTTGAATATAGAGGATCCAGTTATGATACATTACTAGGCAGGGCATTAATAGCAACAGACGCAGAAAGACCAAAAAACTTATATAAAAAACAATTAAAAGAAGAACTAAAACAACGATTAAACACACAATTAACAACAAAAAAAGAAAGAAGTCGTATAAGAAATAATATGATTAATGAAATAAATATGATATTAACAAATGTTAATCCATCTGTTTTAAATAGAATGTATATACTTGCTAAGACGAGTCAATACAAAAAAAAGTAATTATTTTCTACACATAAAAATTTAAGTTATCAATCTAAATAAATATAATTTCTATAAAAAGATTTTGTATTATACATATATAATACGAAGTATGTCATTAAGTTTTGAACCTATAAATAATGATAGTGTGCCAATAGCAAAAATATACGGTAAAGACAAAAAAATAGTTTATTTAAACGATGAAGGCTATAATTTTAATGATAATAGAAAAGGAATTAAAGACGGTATAAAAAAAATAGTTTTATATAATGATGATAGTTCTATATTTCCGTTAGTTCATGAAAATGATGATGGTCAAAATGATCGGATTTTTATATGTGGTAAAAGTGGATGCGGTAAAACATATAATTTTATAAGACCATATATTATTGATTTTTACAAAAAATTTAAGTCTAAAATATGGTTTTTTTCATCTAAACCACAAGATGACGCGGTTGATGATTTACCTATTGAAAGAATTGAAATTGATGATAGATTTGTTGAAAATCCTCCAGATGTTAGAGAGTTTTCAAATTCAAATAAACATCCTAATTTAGTGGTATTTGATGATGTTCAAGATTATAAAAAAAATACATATAATAAAGCTGTTCAACGATTAAGAGATGAAATATTAAGAAATGGTAGAAGTATGGGTATATATATAATTTATGTTTGGCATAAACCAGCAGACCACAAAAACACAGAACAACAAATTTTTGAATCAACCGCTACTGTAATCTTCCCTAAAACAAGCGGACATGATGATTATGATTATTTAATGAAAAGATATTTAGGTTTATCAAATGCAGAACAAAAGAATTTATTAAAAAAGGCAAAATCAAAATATGTTTATGTTACTAAAAAATCACCAGCTGTTGCAATATCTGATAGATATATATTATTATTAAAATAAAATCTTTATGTATAATATAATGAGTTTATTAAAATATATTCCAATGGATGGATCGGAAATGTTGGAATATAATCCAGATGCGCGAATAATGCGATATAGTGATTTATACAATTTTGATAATATTAATGATGTTTTTGGACATCATGATAAAATCGTTTTATTATATTTAATGGATACGCCTGATAGTGGTCATTGGACGGGATTAAAAAAAAATGGTGATATTATTATGTTTTTTGATTCATATGGGTTTAAAATAGACGAAGAAGAAAAATATCCATTGGATAAAATTAAAAAATTAACTGGTGAAACATATCCATATTTATCAGATTTATTAAAAAATAGTAATTATAAAGTTGTTCGTTCTCCATATAAATTACAAGGAAAAGGGACGCAAACATGTGGGCGTTACGTATCATTATTTTTAATGAATGATTTAGATCCAAATGAATTCTATAATAAATATTTTAGAAACATTAAAAATCCGGATGATTTAATTATTAAATATATAAAATAATTTTTATCTTTATTAAATTTATATATGTCTGATATTGTTTATTATAATTTATCATTATCCGCCGGTCAAAATACATTTTTTAATAATGCAGGTGGAGAAATTGCCAACTATTTACCCATTGTTGATCATCCTAATGAATATTATTGCAGTATTATTAGATTAAAAACTAGTCAATTATCAATACCTAATGGTTATTTCCAAGTATATGTAGATCCAACAACTAACACGGTAACAGATGTAAATAAAGGTATTTATCAATTTCAAATGAAATACGGTAACTATGTAGCGTCTGATTATGTTTACTGGACAACTGAATATGTAAACCAAACACCGCCACCAACTGGAACAGCTAAACAAACACAATCAAGTTATTATTTTATTTTTTCATATCAAAATTTTATTAATTGTTGGAATAATACATTAAAAACCGTATATAATGCTTTAATAACTGCCGGGGCTAATTTACCCGCTAATTGTCAACCATTCTTTTTATATAATCCTAATAATCAAACAATTGAATTATATAGTCCTTTAAGTGTAACAAATTATGATACTGCCGGAACATTAAGATTATATTTTAATTCATATTTAGGACAATATTTGACCGGTTTCTTTTTTACAGGTGTTCAGGGTAATACTTTATCGAGTGCTTTCCCTTTTGAAATGGTTATGAAACCTAATCCAAATAATTCAAGTTTTACATCAACAACAGTTGGACCATATCCAAATAGTAATATCGTTTTTATTAATGTAAGTGGTGCACCAATTGCATTTATTAAAGTTCAACAAGAATATCCAAATTTATTTTATTGGAATTGTTTAAGCAATATATTTGTGGCTACTAGTATGAATATTATACAAGAATCATTTAATCAACTTGCAGGAACTCAGCAGGGTGTAAATACAGTACAACAAGCAATTATAACCGATTATATACCCGATTTAACACAAGGATCGGGGGGTGCTGGGGTTGCTGGTGCTGTTTTTACATATAATGCACCTTCATTATATAGATTATTTAGTTTTAATCAAAATACACCACTATATAATATAAGTGCATCGTTATATTGGACTGATACATTGGGACAAACGTGGCCGTTAGAAATTATTAAAAATTTTGGATGTGACATTAAATTCGCATTTTATAAAAAATCATTGTTTAATAAAATGCAATTGATGAATTCACGATTTTAATAATATAGATTTTTTTTAATTATAAGAAATTATTTAAATTTTTGATATAAATAATTTATATTACATATTATATATAGAATGAGTTTTATTAAAATACTTGATCCTAAAATCAAAACCGAAAACTTAAAAGATATGCATTATGTTGTTAAAGAAGGTGGACGTGTTTCTTATGTGTCTATACCACCACAAAACACATTAGGCGCCGTTCCAAGTAATTATACTTATCAACTTAATAATGTTGGACCAAATACCGCGCGTGATCGTCGTATTTGGATTAATTTACAAGGTTCATCAGTTATAACTGGTACAAATTTCGCAGAAACAAGCACTAATGATATCGGCTTTAAACCATGGCCTGTTAATCGCAATGTTCAAAGCGCACAACATACATTAAATTCTGCAACCGAAACATATAACACGTATCAATATATTGATTGGCTAATTCGTATGAAATTCAAACCTGATGATATGTCATTTTTTGATAATTCTGCCCCTGATGTTCATACTAATTACTCAACAGATGCTGACTCAAACTCATCACCAATAATTGATTATACAAACACACCAGAAGGTTATATTTTACGCCCAAGAACTGTTGGTATATCATCTATAACAAGAGATTCAGCAACACAAATTACCGTCAATTTTAATTTATGGGAGCCACTTATTACCCCATTTTCTGCCGTAAATCCCTGTGATTTACCTGCATTATTTGCAATTGATGGTGAAAATATTCAAATTAACTGGTTTAAGGGTTGTTCTGATCTTTTAGCCATAAATGTTGCTGGTCTTGGTGAGAATGCAACAATCACCGGAACCGTTACGACTGTTGATAGTGCTCAATTATACGTTAGATATATTACGGCGCCAAATCTTATTATTCCTGAATCATCTGCTTATCAATTCCCTAAATTTCAACAATTTGTTCAAAATGTTGAAACACCATTAGGCCCCGCAGGCTCTGGAACAGCTACCGTTCAAATTAATAGTCAAACGGTTCCATCTAAAGTTGTTTTATTTGTAAGACAACAAGAAATAACCCGTACATATGCTACCCCTGATTGGTATGCACAAATTACAAAAGTACAAATACAATTTAATAACGGTAATTATATTTTTACTGGTGCATCACTTCGTAATTTATTTGATGTATCCCGACAAAATGGGTTATGTATGTCTTATCCATTATTTTCACAACAACCATTAAATTCTGCTGTCGGAACTCCTGCGAATGTTTTCGGTTGTGGGTCTGTTTTAGTAATCGATCCCGCGCTTGATCTTAGCATTTCACCCGATGAATTGACTAACTGTTCGGCCGGTAAATACACAATGCAAGTTATTATCGATTATCTTAATAATACATCTGCTGATACTATTACTAATGGACAATTATATGCGTGGGTTGTTAATGATGCTTTACTTATTCGTAACGGGCGAAAGTATGGTACCCAATATCTCGCATACACTCGGGAACAAGTCCGAGAGGCTAATCATCTTGGTACTGCTATGGATCAATTAGAATACGAAGAAGCCCAACTTGCAAATATGTTTTTAAGTGGTGGTGGATTTAAATCATTTTTCAAAAAAGTTCATGAAGGTGCCAAAAAAGCGCACGGATTAGCAAAACAAGCTCATGGATTTTATAAAGAACACGAAGGGGCCATTAAACAAGGACTTGCATATGCAAAACAAGCACGATCTGCTCTTAGTGGTAAAGGTTTAGATGAACTAGGTGTTTATTATGAATAATTTTTAAAAATAATATAATATAATATAAATTTATTTATATTCATATAATATATATGAGTATAAATTTCTTATTTACCGATCCACAAAATTATCGTGAACAAATGCCATCTTCAACATGGAACAACGTCGTTAATAATGGTGGTGGTGGTGGTGGTGGTGGTGCCGTTAATCAAGTGTCAAATACTGACAACAATTTAAATATTAATCCAACTTCTGGTGATGTTGTTGTTAATCTCGCCAATGATATTAATGTTCAATCTTTAGGTATTACAGATCAATATACCTTACCTCTAATTGCTGGAACTGCTGGTTATGTTTTATCTAGTGCAGGAACTGGAAACACTTGTGAATGGGTTCCAAATGGTGGGGGCGGTGGTGGTGCCGTTAATGAGGTTACAAATACAGATAATAATTTAAATATTAATCCTACTACTGGTAATGTTGTTATTAATCTTAGTAATACATTATCTGTACAAAATGAAATAATACCAAATGTAGCAAGCGCATCATCTGTTATAAATGTTGGTAATAATAATCTCGCATTAGCTAAAGGAACAACCGGGACCGGTGATAGGTTTGTTGTTATTGGTAATAATTCCGGGAATGGTCTTACTGCAACAGGTTCATCATTAGTTGTTATTGCTGGGTCAAATTGTTGTGGTGCTGATTCCAATTTTGCATCTGGTGTTATTGTTGGTAATGAATCGGGGTATAATTTAACCGGTATTGATAATGTTATTGTCGGTAATGGTTCAATGTCTGACACTAATAATGTGACGAGTGCTTATAATACTGTTATAGGACACGCTTCTGGTAAAGGTATAAGCAACGGTCACGAAAATATTTTAATCGGTTCAAATTGTGGCAACAGTACAATACCTAGCTCTACTTTAGTTGTTGGTAATGTTGTAGTTGGTGCCAATTCTGCTTATAGCTTACAGTCTGATTCGGGGTCAAATGTTCTTTTAGGTAATGGGGTTGATGTTATTGCGCCTAATTATAGCAGTTCATTTATTGTTGGTTCTAATAATGGAACTTTTCCGGCTAATCAATCAAATATCCAAACAATGCAAATTGGTGATATTATAAACGGGTCGGCGTCAAATGTTAAAACGGCCGGCGGTTTCACTTGTTGCGCTAATCAACAAAATGGATTTTTTGACTTTACAAATGATGGTAATATCACATTACCATTAAATAGTAATGGATCAGCAGATACATATATTCAAGCTGGAAACGGTACTACATCTAACGCGATTGATATGTTTGTTAATTGGGACGGCAATAATGTGTGGGGTGGTGAAGTTTATGTTGATAATGGTGAAAGTTATATATCTAATGATTCTGGAAAAAATTATATTTCTATTGATAATACTACAGCTGCAGGTACTGGAACATGTACTATTAACTGTTATGATAATAATTCAGCAAAAAATGCTAAATTGTCATTTACTAATACCGCGGGCACTGGAGTTTTAGAAACACCATCAATAAGTATAAACAATAGTTATACGCTACCGACTACGGTCGCCAATAATATTGGTGACGTTATGGCATACACTTCTGAGGGTTTAGCTTCTTGGGTACCTATTGCTAGCGTGTCTAATACTGGCGTTTTATTAAGTACAACACCGAATAATTACTCGACAAACGGATATCCAATTGGTACGCCTTTTGAACTTTTGCCCGCTGTTGGTGGAAAAACTTATATAATAACTGATATCCGTATTAAATTAGCTGGAGAATTTGAATTTACTGATACAACTGCCGTTATTAATATTTCAGCTTATGATGGAACTACTTATACTCCTTATTTCTCTTTTACTGGTGCTAATTTTAACAGTATTTTTCATCCATCGGGTTGGTTATTAAATTATCAGGCGAATTCATCTGTTTTATTAGGTTCTGGCGCTTCTGCTTCTGCTTTTATTGAAACAATTACAATTGCCCCTGGTGCTAATCAATCTGTTGTGATTAATCAAACTGTTGCAAGTGATACGACTGCCTCATTTATTATTTCTCTTACTTATTATCTTGCATAATTATTTTATATTATAAAATATATAATGGATACGCTTGAAAAAAAATTTATTAATAATGATTTAACATTAATAATAAATGGTGATTTAGATAAATATGTTTATTTACCATATTCAGAAAAAAAAAATGATTGTATTCATATTGTTTTAAAAACAAATGACAATAGATTTATTAAGGATTGTAGTCCATTATTTACATATAAATTAAATAATGAATATACATTATCTAATATAAAACATTTAAAATTAAATACAAAATATAAAATAAATGGAATATCTAATATAATAAAACATGGATCAAATGTTTTTCATATTTTTTATTTAATGACCATGGATTTTTGTCAATGCTGACATCGCGTCAATAGAATGTTGATCAGTTGGAAATAAATAGTTATATTCTTTTGGTGATAAAAAAGGGACCCATTTTTGAATATTATAACCATATTTAGGACGAAAAAATGCTATATATTTTTGATATGTTAGATATCTGTCTTGATCTGCTTTTGTTATAATTGTTGTATATCGTGGATCTGTTGAATAAGGTGGACCATATTTTGCACCTGCATTATATGATATTTCATAACGTCTATCATCACCTACAGGGTAATTTTTATTACCTATAATATATTGTGTATCATTAAAAATATCTATACCTGCTTCTGCTGCTCTTGCTGATGCGAGTGTTTTAGGATGTGAACCAAATACACCTAATGTTACATCTGCTATTTTTTCAGCTATTGGGACTAATTTACCTATTTCTGGAACATTCTGTAAATATGATAAACCTGTTGAAAATGCTCCTGGGGTTGATGATGATACTGATGCCGTAGTCGGTAAATTTGCTAATATTTGCTGTTGATGTTCTTTCAATTCTTCTTGGGTCATTCCATCTTGTGGTTCTTGTGGTTCTTGTTGTTCTTCTGCGTCTCCTCCTTCCATATGCATATGGATGGCATGCATTTGACGGACTGCATTTTCATAAGTTAAACCATGTTTAGACATGTAATGAGGTCTTCCAGGTTTATTTATTTTAACTTTAAATAAAGGAGGATTTTTTTTTACTTGAACGATTTTATAAGGCATATATAATATAATTAGAAAAATATTATATATATATTTTAATGATACCATTGGGTTTAAAATTAAGATTATGGTTAAAAAATATTTTATGTTGTTATAATTGTAAATCAACATGTTGTATAATTGAAGAAAATGAAACAGTTATTAATAATTACAAAAAAAGTTCATCAAATGTTTCTAATGTTATGAAAACTGAACCGTCTGTAGTTTAAGTCTTTTCATCATATCTTCTATATTTTGCTCTTCTTTTATTTTTTTATAACATGTTTTGTGTAGTTTTCTTTTATTCCAATCATTAGAGGTTTTAAAACTTCTTATTTTAGCATGACAATAATCACATTTTTGAGTATGTTCCATAGTATATAATCTATATATAGAAAATAATTATATTAATTTTATATGCGTTTTGTTTGATTTGATTTAAAAAAGTGTTTGATTACCTTTAATTTTCTTTTTAAGATATGGGTTTAAAGCTTTTTCACCATATGTTAAACCTG
>Ga0209777_10004126_pt1 | contig 17411 bp, 10 predicted proteins | sample FrelakmetHBP12HB_FD_187147 | JGI IMG/M metagenome (GOLD analysis project Ga0209777, IMG submission 187147) | Freshwater lake sediment microbial communities from the University of Notre Dame, USA, for methane emissions studies -HBP12 HB (SPAdes)... | ecosystem: Environmental > Aquatic >...
CGAGCGTGAACGCGCCGTCCTCAAATCGCAGAGCGGACAACGGTGCTGCGCCTCCGGGCAGCAGGGCCTGAACGGTGGCCTTCAGGGCAGGCCAGGGCTCGGCCTCGCACACCCGGATGTCCCAACGGTGCGGCGCTTCAGCCTTCGAGGAGCACGCCGGCGAAAGCAGAAATGAAACCGAGGATGAACGCGGACGAACGCGGGCAGGGGAGGAAACCTGACAAGGGCGTTTGTCTGCGTTAAGGCGTGGTTCCAATGCGTTCATCTGTGCTTCCAAGGCTCTAACCCATGACCTTTGCTTCAACGCTATGTATCGTCAACTGAGGTCGCGTGCGAGAAGAGTTATCCGCGCGACCCGGCTGTGCGAGACAGGATCGCAGGCCAGCCACGAGTGACCTATGGCGCCAATGGCAGGTATCGTCAATTGCGGGCGCGCGCGAGTGGAGTTATCGGCGCCAGGCTGTATACTTGAGGTGTAACGCGGGCGGCTGGCCTGCACTGCTTGTTGGGGAGGACTGCGCTGAAACCACGGACAGCAACTTGGCTCTTGATGACAGGCCTGTTGACGGTCCTGCTGGTACACCTGTACCTGCGCAAGCCGGCGCCAGGTGGACCCAGACTGCCAAAGCCCAGTGTTGTCGTTCAACGGGGGACGCAGCGTGCCTCGCTGGATAGGAGGCAGGCGCCCACGGCCGAAGACGCCCGTGCTACGGCTCCGGGCCGGGAGACCCCTGCTGCCACGCGCAGCACGTCCGCGCCTGTGCCGTGCATGCCGGCGAAGCCGGGTGAGCTCAAATTCTCCGACGACGCCGCCAACAAGCACGGCGCGTTCTGGCTGGAGCAGCCCCTCGAATGGACCGGCGCGCCCGCTGCACATGTGCTGGACCTGTATCTCGCCTTGGACCAGCAGACTCAGTCAGGCTTGCGGGTGCGCTTGAGCGGCAACGGTTTGGCTCTCGAACTGGGGGGAACGGCGGAGGAGGCCCCCTCCCCCCATCCCCCTCCCGCGGCGGGGAGGGGGCAGGGGGAGGGGCGCTTGGCTGAAGCAGCTCTGGCACAGCCACTTTCCGGCTTTGCCGTGCTGGGCGTACTGTGGCTGAAGGGCGAGCTGAGTGTCTGGCTGGGAACCCAGCAGCTCTTGCAGTGGAAAGCGGAGAAGAGCACCCAGTTGCTTTCCGGCAAGCCCGTAGTGTTCGGGCGCCCTGGCGCCGTACACGTCTTTGGCGCCGGCTTGCGTCTGAGTTCGAGCCGGACGCTGGATCTGGACTCCATCCGCTTCGACGACAGCTTCATGCGCAATACGGCGGACGGCGTCTGGTCCCCGCTCGCCGGAAAATGGGAACTTACGGGGATGGCCTTCCCCGAGCGGAGCGCGAATCCCTTCTCCCTGCGCACTACCTTCGGCGGCGACCAGGCGGTGGACGACAGGCTCTACCAGGGGCGCACGCGCCAGCACGACTATGGCATGGGGATTATGATCTCCGGCATGGAAGGAACGCTGCATGTGGAACGGATCACAGGCGGCAGTCCCGCGGCCCGCGCCGGCGTGGCGGAAGACGACATCTTCCTGGAGGTTGACGGCGAGCCGGTGGAACGCATGAACCAGATGGAAGTCATGGGGTTGCTGATGGCCAGGTTCGGCGGCGACGTGCGCCTGCGCATGTTGCGGCCCGGCGAGGGGCAGCCGCGCGAGTTCCACATCACGCGCGAACATTATAAGTGGGGCACGCCGGCTGAAGGCATCCCGATCCAACCCGTGCGCGAACCCGAAACAATGGGTTCGGACCAGGTGGCGCTGGTCACGGGCGGTGAAGCCGGCTGGAGCAACTACGCGGCGGAGGTGGCCGTCAAGCCGCTTGGCAACGGCGGCATGGGCCTGGCAATCGGCGTTCTGTCGCCGCAGGACTTTCTGCTTTTCCGCTGGCGCGGTCCAGCCCCGAGGCAGAGCGCGCTGGGGCTCGAGCCTGCTCCCACGCCGCTCTCCAAGCCGGACTGGCGGGCCACGCCGGACGTGGCGGGGCAAGCACGGAGCCCCCTCACGGGCAGGATGCCCGTGCTACGCACAGATGCGGACGTGCTACAATTGGTGCGTGTCTCCGGCGGCACGGAGACGGTGCTGAAGGAACTCGCGGCCGGCTACCGCCCCTATGAGTTCTACAGGCTGGCAATGGACTGGCAGGGGGATGCCGTAACCTGCGCGGTGGACGGCAACGAAGTATTCTCCGCCAAGGTGCCGGACCTGAAGCGCGGCCAGATCGCGCTCTACGCGCTTAAAGGCGATCCCGTTTTCTTCGATGACGTGCGCGTTTACTCCGACCGGAAAGCTCTGGCCGCTGCCCACCACCCCGAGCAGGCCGTCAACCAGATTTTCGCCGGCGAAGAAGACATGCAGGTCTGGGCCAACCCGGCGCAGGAGTGGGACCGGGACATCCAGACCGGCTGGGCCGTCCACAAGGCCCGCTTCCCCGGCGAGCAGGCGGTCGTGCTGAACAAGCCGCGCTTCAACGAATTGACAATGGCGCTGAATTGCACGGGCGATCCGGCGGAAAGTTATGAGGGGTTCACCATTAAGGACGGTGTGGCAAGCCTCGGAGGTGTCCATCTTGGACCAGCCAGCGCGCAGGTTGGGCGCGGGCCTTTTCAGCGCATTGTCGTTCGCGGCTCACAGGAGCAGGCGGAAGCGGACGTTGACGGTGTTCACCTCTCTGCTCCGCACATTGAGCGGAGGAACGGGCCCGTCTTCGATGCCAGCGACCACATTGCCATCCGCGGCTTGAAAAACCTTGGCGATCCCAATGTCGTCCGCGTTTCCTCGTCGAACGTGCTCGAATATACGTTCAATGCCGCGCCGACGGATTGGAAAGTCGCCTGCGGACGCTGGGGGCTGTTAAACAAATGGATCTGCGACCCGCGCTGGTCCTGGTTTGGCGGGCGCACGAAGACCCTGGCCGCGCTGTGGAATAAGTTCATCTTTTCCGGCGACATCACGGTTGACGGCTACGTGGCGCTGATGATGCAGCAGGAAGACCCGCCCTATGAGCGGCCCGGAGACTACAACCTCGTCATCTGCGGCGACGGCGCAAACCTGGATTCCGGCTACACGCTTGTCTTCGGAGGCGACAACAACAGTTGGACGCGCCTGTATCGGAAGGGGAAGCTGGCAGCCGAATCCTCGCAGGAAGCGCACCGCATCTTCAGCGACAGGATTCGCCACCCCGACAAGCCTGAACTGCACCAGCGCTGGTTCCACGTGAAGCTTGAAAAACGGGGCGGAACCATCTCTTTCTACCGCGATGACTCGCTGGCCTTCAGTTTCAACGACTCAGAACCGCTCCCAGAGGGCCGCGTGGCCTTCTGGACGGTAGACAATGGCTTCCTGCTTTCGCGCGTCCGCATCGCGCACGGGGCTTTGAGGACCGCGCCCTTTGAGCCGCGGCGCTCGGATCTCTTTGACGATGGGCGCGTCATCAACGTCTTCGACGGCGAGGTCAGCACCACGGTCCAGCGCCAGGCCTTGCCCGCAGCCATCCAGGCCGCACTGGCTGCGCCAGGGAACGCGTTCCAGGCCGCGGATGCCGACCCGCTCCCCGCGGACGCCAAGCCGTCTGGGGCGCCCGCTGTACCCGCCTACCGCGTGGTCAACGGCACAGGCGGCGGCCCGTTCGCTGTGCAATGGAAGGGGCTGGCGATTGACCCGGACGCGAGAGGGACACTGCGGTTTGCGTATTGCATCGAACCCGGCGCCAATGTGGACCTGTATCTGCTCTCCGTGCCCCCGGACAAGGCCCTCAATCCGCGCAAGCACGGCGCGTACCGCTGGCGGCTGACGGGGCCGCGGGAGTCCAGCGAGTTTGCGGCGCTGGTGGGCGAGGTCCCGAACGTGCAGGCGGATGGCCGCTGGCACGCCGTGCAGTACGACTTGAACCCGTCCTGGCGGGCCTTGTGGCAGCAGCGCGGCTTCAAACGGCCCGGCGGGTACGCTCTGCGTCCCATGATCGGCAACCTGGCCAATGAAGGCTACCTCCTGGCGGGGATGAAGGGCAACCACGCGGGGGCGGCCTATTCAATCAGCGACCTCATAGCGTTCTCGCCCCGAGAGACCGGCCTGGCGGCGCCGAGAGTGCAGCGCGTCATCTGGCCTTACGACCCCGCCGGAGACGGCCGCGCGGTGGCGCTGGTTTTCGACGACGCAGGCGGCTCAGGAATAATGGATGAATCGCTCCGGCCTGAACTCAACGGCCTCACCGTGCCGCGCGAACTGATGGCTTTCGACCATCTGAAGCAAACCCTGAGATTGGACCTGGCCGGGTTCAATCTGCCCCCGCTGACCACGTTGCCCAAGCTGAACCTGAAGGTGCCGGAGTTCGAGGACCGCGCGCGCAACCGCTCGGCGGGGCAGTTCAGCGCCTCCTATACGTTTGATCCTGAGAAGGCCCGCCAAGCGGCCAAGCCGGTTGCCGCCCCTGTGGTTACGGTAGACCTGGGGGGTGCGAGGGATATTGTCCCTTCGGGCACGGCGTTAACGCTGGCGGAGGCCACGCCGCTCGCACCCGTGGCTCGGTTGCAGGAATGCGCGGACGCGCCGCCCTGGGCGCCCTATGGGCAGAAGCGCAGCGTGCAAGTCGTCAACATCACGGACGGCTCGGCCTTCGGGTTCGCGGTCAACAACGTGGCCTACGCTCTGCGCCAGTGGCCGTATCTGCTGCTGGAATACAGGATGCCGCCCGAGACGCCCGCCAACCTTCATTTCTACGACCAGGCCGGGGCCATGCATGCGCTGATCCTTGGCGACATCGGCGATGCACAGGATCCGCTGTCACAGGAGATTGCCAGCCGGGAGGGCCCGCCCGCGAACTTCGTCTGCGACGGGGAATGGCATAGCACGGTTGTGCCGCTGCTGCGCTGCTTCGCGGACAGCATTCCACAGCTCGGCTGGGCGACCGTCAGAGGTGTCAGCTTGCACGACCATGGTTGGCGTGGGAACCGCCGCGGCATGCAGTACTGGGTGCATCGCATCCAGCCCCTGGCGGCCGGGCGCACGGGGGATTTCAGGTTCTCCTGGCAGGCCACGGACATCACCGGGATAAGCGATTACGCTTCGTGCCTAGACCAGAATGCGGGAACCGACCCGCTAGGGAAGCAGGAGCTGGCTTCGGGACAAGCCCTGGACGCGGCCCTGGCAAAGCGCGGGACCGCGCTGAAGGACGGCTGGAACTATCTGCACGTGCGGGTGAAGAACGGCGCGGGCGTGTGGTCGGAACCCACGCATACGCGTTTCATGCTGGACAACACGCCGCCTCAGGTCCTGCGCACGGAACCGCCGGCGGGCGGAACCTGCGCGGGCCAAACGATCAAAATCTTCCTCAATGAAGAACACGGGGTTGACGAGCAGGCCTTGCGGCTGAGCATCAACGGCCAGAGCCTGCCCGGCTGGCAGCATCTGCGCTTCGACGCCGCAAGCAACTGTCTCACCTACGACGCAATGGCGGCGGGAGTGGACTGGCGGGAAGGCGGCAAGGTCAGCGTGGAGCTGAACGGGTTGAAAGACCTGCTCGGCAATAAGGCGGTTGCGCCGTTCACTTTCAGTTTCAACGCGCAGAAGGGTGCCGCCAGGCCGGGGCCGGCCATCGCGCAAGTCCGCTTCAACGCGCCGGCCTATGGGGAACTGGGCAATCGGCAGATGGCCATGGAGTTGAGCTTCAGCCTGGATTTCGAAGAGCACACCGGACATGTGCGCGCACTGCGCGACTGCCGCATGGAGTGGCTGGACGACCCCTCACAGGCCTGCTCCGGCCGGCGCGCGGTCAGGTTCACCGCGCTGGATGACGATGCCGATGTGCAGATCATGCTGCACAAGAACCCCTGGTATCTCGACCACGCGCCGCTGCTGCAGTTCGATTACAAGGCCGCGCCGGGAATGCGCGTGGATCTGCTCGTGGAAGTGCTGGGCCGCTGGCTGAGCATCCGATTCACCGGCGATGGCGCGGCGCCGGAAGGCGGCAAGGCCATCGGCCGCATAGGGGCGGTCCTGGCGGACGGCAGTTGGCGGCATGCCAGCGTGGATCTCAAGAGCCTGATAGACGCCGTCTGGCCGAACTTGCCGGCGCGCATTGTCAACAAGGCCATCCTGAGCGCGCAGGGGCGCGAAGGCTGCAAGCGCGGCAGCAGGCTGCTCCTGGACAACCTGGAACTGTCGCGCTCTCACGGCGCAGGAGGACGCTTCGAGTGGCAGGCTGAGGCGAGCTCTGACGGCATTGCGGGCTATTCGTTTGGCTTCGACCAAGCCGCGACAACGGTCCCGCCGGAGCACATCGGCGTGATCGGCAATAGCTCCGGTGCGGGTTCTCGCACAGGCATCTGGTATGCGCACATCCGCGCCTGCGATCAGGCCGGCAACTGGGGGCCCACGCGGACGATGCGGGTGGACTTTGGGGAATAGGAGGGGAAAGAAGTCAGAACCCAGAAGTCAGAATGCAGAAGCCGGTATTCCATGCACGGCGCGCCCTTCTGAATTCTGGCTTCTTTTCTGTTTCCTTTGCATTTCGAGTTTCGGATTTTGTTACGGCAGCGCCGCGCCGCGCTCGGAGGAGCCGCGAGCCATCTGCACGGGACGCGAGAGCGCCGCCGGGCTTGGCGTATAGTGAATCGGCACGGGGATGGCGTTGCCGCCCAGTGAGGCGCGGAAGGCGGCAATGTCCAGCCAGCGGCCCGGGCATTCGGTGTGTCTGGGCGGCACATCGCAGTGGCCGATGACTTCGTAAGTCGGTATGCCGATCTTGACCTGGAGGAACCGCACCAGCGCGCGCAAGCTGGACATCTGCCGCGGGGTGGGCCGGCCGCCATGCTCAAAATCCCCCACCAGGCAGATCCCTATCCCATGCTGATTGTACTCGGCGTTGCCTGCGTGCGCGCCCTGCAACTGCTGGCGCCAGCGGTAGGTAGGCTCAACTTCGCCGTCGCCAGTGCCGCTCCCGTTGCCGATGACGAAATGGTAGCCCACGCCATCCCAGCCGCGCTTGATATGCGCTTCGTTAAAAGACGCCATTGAGCCGGTCGGCGTGGCGGAATGATGCACCACGATATGCCGCCATTCGCGCGAGATCTGCACGTCCCAGCGCGGATCGGCCACCACGGCATACTCCGGCAGCCGTCCCGCCGGTGCCGGGGGAGGCAGCATGTTGCTTTGCGCGGCCGCTCCATTGGGCAGGCGATAAAGGCTGTCCAGTTCCGCCTGGGTTCGCGGCCCCCGGATGTTCAACTGGCTGGCAGCCGGCGCCGGCGGTGGCGTCGCACGGGCCTCGGCCAGCCCTGGGGAACGCAAGACGGGGTTGGACGCCTGTGTTTCCGGCTTGCCTCCGCAGCCGCAAACCGCAAACAGCAAAGCCGCGGCCGCCACGCACGCCAGACAACTCAGAGTGCAACGCATCGGGAATCTCCGTAAGAACCATTTTGGATTTTAGATTTTAGATTTTGGATTGGCTGGGGCCGTGCGGCAATCCGCCCGGCTTCTCTTGGGCTGGCCATCACAATCCAAAATCCAAAATCTAAAATCCAAAATGGTCTCAGACAATCCTGTTGACCAGCTTGCCCAATCCCTGGATTTCGGCCTCCACCACATCGCCGCGTTTGAGCAGCCTGGGAGGCTTGAAGAACACGCCCACGCCTGAAGGCGTGCCCGTGGAGATCACATCTCCCGGCAGCAGCGTGATGCCGCGCGTGATATAGGCGATGAGCTCTTCGACCGGATGGATGAGCTGCCTGGTGTTGGAGTTCTGCCGCAGTTCGCCGTTGACCTTGCAGGTGAGTTGCAGGGCATGAGGATCGGGCACCTCGTCCGGGGTTACCAGCGCGGGGCCGGCGGGCGCGAATGTGTCGAAGGACTTGGCGCGGAACCATTGTTTGTCACCGAACTGGCAGCAACGCGCGGACACGTCGTTCAAGACGCAGTATCCCGCGATGTGCTGCCTGGCCTGCGCGGCCGGAACTTTCCTGGCCGTGCGCCCTATGATAACGGCCAGCTCGACCTCATAGTCGAGCTTCTCCACGCCGTCCGGGTACACCACGTCGTCGCCAGGTCCCGCGGCCGCCAGGGGCGACTTGCCGAAGAGCAGCGGGGCCTTGGGGTACTCCACGCCCTGCTCGTCCGCGTGGTCCTTGTAGTTCAAGCCCACGCAGATGATCTGGCTGGGGCGCGGCACGGGCGCACCCAGCCGCAGCCCTGGCGCTGGCACGACAGCCTCTGGAAGAATATCGGCTAGAACGCGGCGCGCCTTGCCCCAAAAATCGCCGCGCAGGAATTCCAGCATCGTGGCTGGAATGTCCCGATCCGCGGCGTGCAGGTCCACAATCCGTTCACCGCCGGAGATTAGCGCGCCCAAGCGTTCCTGGCCGCAAGGCCCAAAGCTGACGAGACGCATGCCGTGGTTCCTCCATTTTGGATTCCTCATGGCGCGTGGACCGTGAATCGTGGCTCGTGCCCGCCTCACGCTCCACGCTGCTTCGCTATTCCCGCAGCCAAGCGTCTCTGTGTGCGGCCACGAAAGCGTCATCATTCAGATGAGGATAGGCTTGGTAGACGCGGTCAATCTCCTCTTTCTGGCCGGGGCCAAGACGCTCGCCGGGATCGAGAGTCCAGGTTCCCTCCAGCAGCCCCTGCCGCCTCAGGACTTCGTGAATGCCGGGGATGCAGCCGCGGAAGCTGTTGGCCGCGTCGAAGAAGGCCGCGTTTGAGTCGGTGACCTCGGCACTCCGGCAGAGCAACTCCGCGGGTACAGCGTGTTGCGCCGCCGCAGCGTGGCAGGTTTCGAGCAACTCCACCGCCTTCCTTGTCCAAACCGCCCAATGGCCCAGCAGGCCGCCGGCGATGCGCCGCTCGACTTTCCCGATGCGATACGCAGCCAGCAGGTCCATGACAATGTTGTCGTCGTTGCCGGTGTAGAGCGCGATGTCTGCGCGGCCTGATTCGGCGATGGCGCGCAAAACGTCGAGAGTCTGGTAGCGGTTGAACGGCGCGATCTTGATCGCCGCGACGTTCTCGAGCTCCGCAAAACGCCGCCAGAACCGGTAAGGGAGCAGCCGGCCGCCGGCCAGCGGTTGCAGGTAGAAGCCCACCAGCGGCAGGACTTTCGCCACTGCGCGGCAATGCGCGATGAGTCCATCCTCGCCGGCCTTCTGCAAGGCCCCCAGGTTCAGCAGCGCGGCGTGAAAACCCAGCTCGCGCAGCAGTGCGGCCTCGGCCAAAGCCTGTTTCGTGCGCCCGCAAACCCCGCCGATGCGCACCAGCGGCTCGGAGCGGTGGTGGCGGTTGAATTCATCCGCGGCCAAAGCCAGCATGGGCTTGAACAGGCCGATCTTGGGGTCGCGTATCCGGAACTGCGTGGTGTGGACGCCGACCGCGATGCCCCCCGCGCCGGCGGCGATGTAATAGCGCCACAGCGCCCGCTGGCGGCGTTCGTCCAGCTTGCGCTTGGCGCTCAATGCCAGCGGGCTGGCCGGGATCACGACGCCGCGTTGTAGGACTCTGTGGACCGCCGCATCAATCACGAGTTTCGCTCCGTTAAAGCCGAGGACGGCAGGTTAAGAAGGAAGAAGGGAAAAGTAAAAAGGAAAAAGACGGTGGGAGGCGCGACCTCAACGTCAAAACCTTGGCTTCCCCCGCAAGCCTTGACGCAACGGCGGACAACCAGGATGATGTCTATCTGTGGCGGACATTTCGCGAAGCTTCCTTCCTGGACTCTCTCAGCGCGCGTCGCATGCTGCGTGGCACGTGCGGGGCGGGCACCGGTTTGTCTGGTATGCGCTCCTTGGCCCCGGCCTGGCTCTCTTCGTGGGACTGTTGCTGCTGCGAAGCACAGCCGAAGACCCGGTGCGGAACCTGGCCATCAGCCAGGCCGCCTGCCTGGCGCTGGCGCCGCCTGACGTGCCGTCCGAACAGAACGCCGCCACGGACTACAAGGCCGCGCAGGCGGCGAAGGTGGCCTGGGTGAGCCCAACCACCAGCAGCAAGTATCCAAGTGACCATCCAGAGATGATGCTGAGCCGCGACAGCCGCTACCTCGATGAACCCGCCGTGCAGCAGTACTTCAAGGCAAATGACAACGCCGCAAAGCTACTGCGCGCTGGCGCGGCCAAGGAGCGCTGCAATTGGGGGCTGAACTATGCCGGCGGAAACGGGATGAGAATGCCGCATCTCGTGCAGCTGCGCGATTCGGCCCGCCTGCTCGCAGGCCACGCCCGCGCGAGCGCTCACTCCGGGGACCATCAGACTGCAGTAGAGGACATCCAGGCGCTGTACGCCATGGCGCGGCACCTTGAGGCGGACCCGGTGCTGATCTGCGGGCTGGTGTCCGTGGCGATATCAGCAATTGCGGACGAGGTTGTCGAAGCGATCGTAAACTACGACACGCCCGTCAAGCTCGAAGACGTGCAGGCGTATCGCAGCGTTGTGTGGCTGGACCGCAGGCCCCGTGATCATTGCGTGCGCTATATGGCAGGTGAGAAAGCGTCGGGGCTTTACACAATGGACAGCTTATTCGCCAATCCGAGTGGCCCAATGGCGGGCACGTTAGGCGTTGGCCCCACCTTTCCTGCCTCCGGCGGTTTGCCTTTTTACGGCGGTGAGCGGCGCTGCTATGTGGCCGTGATGGATGAAATGGCTGCGCGATTCCAGCGAGGAGAGTCAATAGACGACACAGCCATCATGGCACTCATTGACAGCCGGCAGGAAGGGACCGGCATCTTTGTGCGCCTGGTCGTCCCTGTGTTAGACCGCGTCAACATCGCCTTTTGCCGTGGTGCGGAGAAGGCGCGGGTTGTGGACGCCGGGTTGGCCGTGCTGGCGTACCGGCTCAAACACGGGCGCGATCCGAAGACGCTGGAGGAACTTGTGCCTGAGTTCATGCCCAGCGGCGTGCCGCATGGTGTGTTCCATGACCAGCCGCTGCGTCTGCGCGTGGACCCCGAAGGCGTGGTTGAATCCGATAGACCAGCACACAAGACCTTCCGGCGCGACCGCGGCGTGCTGCGCATTTACACTGTCGGCGAAAACGGCGTGGACGACGGCGGCTTGAACGACTGGCAAGGAATCTTGCCGGGGACGGGTAAGGACGATCAGTTTTTCTGCGTGCCGCCGATTGTGCGGACGCCGCGCGAGGAATGGAAGAAGAAATGACGACTAACCCAAGGCGTCCCAAGTGGTGGGAGTCGCCCTTTCTTGAGCGCGCCATTCCCGCGCTGAAACACTGCCGTGAAGCCGCCATACGGTCGCTGGAGCGCCGCAAGGCCCGGCGGGCTCTATCCACGCGGTTCCGCAAGGGTTTCGACTCCGCGTGGCTGCGCAGGCTGACGACTCTGGTGGTCATCTGCACACCCGTGATCTTGGCCCTGGACATGACGCCGGCCATACCGGCCGGGACGGCACAGACTGTTTTCATGATTTCCACGTTTGCCGCGACCGGCTTGTTGTGCGCGTACTATGCACAACTGATGTTCCTGCGTTTGCAGTGTTCGCTGTTGGAGTGGTGCGTGTTCACAGTTTTTCTGGGCAACGCTGAGGGCCTGCTGGTGACTACGCCGGGTTTTACCGGTGTGGCGACCCTCTGGCCGCTGATGTTGCTCGTGGCCGCGTGGGTCCTCTACGGCGTGGTGAGAGGCTTGGTGCGGGCAAGCATCTGGGGGGTTACAGAGCCTGCGCGGCGGGTGTGGTTCATCCTCGCGGCCTGGTTCGTGTCGGCCGTGCCCGCGCTCCTGATAAGCGGCGTGGTTATTCTGGCGGGCCGCAGCATAAAGGGAATGGTGGCACAGCGCCTGGTGATTTGGGGCTGGGGCTTCGTGGCGCTTGGCGTGGCCGGGTCAGTGTTTCATTTCTGGCTCGAACGCAAGACCAACCGGAAAGCGCGGGCGCTCTTGGAGGCCGCTGCGGAAGCCGAAATTGGGCCCATCGTTGCGCTCGAGGTCAATCCTTAGCCCGCATTGTTCACCACAGAGACACAGAGACGCAGAGAACAGGCTATGACGCCTTTTTCATCTCCGCCACATGTGCTATGCTGTGCCGACACCGCCAAGGAGACCGGCATGAGAGACTACGACAGCATCCTACGCTTCATCAACGGCCTGGAAATCCTCGACACCCATGAGCACCTGCCCAACGAGGCCGCGCGAGACAAGAATGCCGACGTGCTGAGCGAATGGCTGATCCACTACTTCTCCTGCGACCTCGTTTCCGCCGGGCTGAGCGACCAGGACCTGGCAGTGGCACGCGACCACACCAAGCCGCTGCGCGAGCGCTGGACGCTCATCGAGCCTTACTGGAACGCCGCCCGCTCGACCGGCTATGGCCGTTCGCTGGACCTGGCCGCCAGCGGGCTCTATGGCTGTGCGGGCGTGACCGGCAGGACCATCGAGCGGCTTAACGAAGCCTTCGTCGCCGCGCGCAGGAAGGGCGGGCACTATCAGCGCGTCCTGAAGGACAGCAGCCGCATCGCCCTTTCCATTATTGACTCCAACCTGGAATGCGACCGCGAATTCTTCGTTTCGGCCGTGCGGTTGGATGAGTTCGTCATGCCTGCTCACCGGCGCGACCTGGTGGCCGCGGGCAGGCGCGCGGGTGTGAGCGTGCATCGGCTGGAAGACTGGGAGGAAACGATGCGCGTGCTGCTGGAGCGGGCTTTCGCCAAGACCGCGGTCACCGTCAAGTGCGGCCTGGCCTACCTGCGCTCGCTGTACTTCGCCAAGGTTAGCCTTGCCCGGGCCGAGGAGGATTTCAACCAGCTTTTCAACGAGGAGCACTCGCCGGCCTGGCGCCCGGGGCCTAAAGTGGGCCGGGAGTTCCAGGACTACATGCTGCATGCGGCACTGCGCCTCGCCGACCAGCACGCCTGGCCTGTGCAGTTTCACACCGGCATCCAGGAAGGCAACGGCAACGTCATCGCCAACGCCAATCCCGCGCTTCTCACCAATCTCTTCCTCGAATACGAGAATGTGAAGTTTGACATTTTCCACATGGGCTATCCCTACGTGATGGAGTTGGGCAACCTGGCCAAGAACTTCCGCAACGTCTTCATTGACATGGCTTGGGGCCACATCATCTCTCCAGAGGCCGCGCGGCGCGCGCTCGTTGAGTGGCTTGACGCCGTGCCCGCCAACAAGATCAGCGCCTTCGGCGGCGATTACTGTTTCGTGGATGGCGTCTACGGACATCAGTGTCTGGCGCGCAGTAACGTGGCTGCCGCACTGGCCCAGAAAGTGGCCGACGGCAGCTTCAAACTCAGGCGCGCCACTGAGATCGCCCGCTGGATCTTCGTAGACAACCCCGTGCGCATCTTCAACCTGGCGGAGCGCGTCCCAGCTCTTGCCGCAAAATTGAATTGATGTGTCCGCACGGCTGACTGCTCCCTCCCAAGGCGCTTGTCTGGATGGGGCTGGAGGTTAAGCTGCGCTCTTCAGTCGTCATTGGAGGAACTGAGATGGCAGAACGCAAGCGCTACGTAGTCGCGGGAACCGGCGGCCGCGGCATCTACATGTTCGCCAAGCCGCTGCTGAAGGAGTTCACGGCTTACTGCGAGTTGGCTGGGCTCTTCGACATCAACCCGCTGCGCATGAAGGCGGCCAACGAGTTGCTCGGCGCGGACGTGCCGATGTACACCGACTTCCAGGAGATGCTTGAGAAAGCCCGCCCGGATTGCGTCGTCATCGCCTCGCGCGACTCCACGCACGCGGAGCTGATCGTCAAGACCCTGGCCGCCGGCAAGCGCGCCTTAAGCGAGAAGCCGCTCTGCACCACCGCGCAGCAGTGCCGCGATATCCTGGCCGCGAGGAAAAAGTACGCCAGGAAAGGCGGCGAGTGTTTTGTCACGCATAACGCCCGCTATGGTCCCGATATCGCCGAACTGAAGCGGCTCCTCAAGGCAGGCGTCATCGGCGAAGTGCGCTCAGTCGTCTTCCAGGAGACCCTGGACCGGCGTCATGGGGCCGACTACTTCCGGCGCTGGCACCGCCGCCAGGAAAACTCGGGCGGGCTGCTGCTCCAGAAATCCTCACACCACTTCGATGCCTTGAACTGGCTGATCGGCTCGCTGCCCGACACGCTGACGGCGCAAGGGTCGCTGCAGTTCTACGGCAAGAACGGCCCCTTCCGCGGCAAGCGCTGCGCGGGCTGTCCGCACGCCAAGAAGTGCGACTTCTACGCGGACTTGTGGCAGGACGACACCAACAGGCGGATTTACAAGGACGCCGAGAGCAGCGACGGCTACATTCGCGACGGCTGTGTCTACGACAAGGAGATTAACATCCTGGACAACGCCGGGGTGCTGTATACGTACCGCAACGGCGTGCAAGTTTCGTACAGCCTGAACGCGTACGCCAGTTGCGAAGGCTGGCTCATCCAGTTCGAGGGCACGCGCGGGCGTCTGGAACTCAAGGAAGTCTGGAACACCAAGTGGGCGCCGGGAACGATCCTGATTCATGGGCTGGAGCAGGTCATGGGGCAGAGCCTGGTGCTGTACAGCCCAAAGGAAGGCATGCAGAAACTGGCGATTCCGGAGAAGGCAGGCGGCCACGGCGGCGCGGACGCCGGCCTGCAGCAGGATTTCTTTGGCCGGCCCTTCGACGCGCCCTTGACAGAACAGCAGGCGCCGCTGGAGCAGGCCGTGCAAGCGGTGCTCATCGGCCACGCGGCCAACGTTTCCATTGCCCACGGCTCAAAGCCGGTCAAGGTGCAGGAACTGCTGAAGAAAGGATAGGGACTTCACTCCCCCGCCTCGTGGCGCGCTTGCTGAGCCAGTTCGGTGAACTTCTCGCGCATTACTTCAGGGAGGCCGGCGCAGATGGCGTCCACTTGATCCAGGTTCCGCTTCAAGAGTTCAACCACGTCCGCCAGGTCGCGCATACGCTGCGCTTCAAGCTTCAAGCGGATCAGCCAGCCTATCTTGGCATATCCCGTATTGGGCCCCAACTCGCTGGGATGTGGCAGGGGAAAACGCGCATCCTTCATGGTGATGCCTTCTTTGAGGAGGTCTACCTTTGCCCCGGTGTCCCGATTGGCCAGATTCCAGTTGGTTGTGATGGCGAAGCCTTTTGACCGCAGTTCGTCGAGTATGGCGCTATAATGTTCGGCGTCCACAACCACGTCCACATGGTCTGTCCAACGGGCATATCCCAGATGTTGCGCCGCCAGCCCGCCGATGAAACATGCGTAGGCGCCTTTCACCCTGCGCACTGCTTGGCGGACCTGAAAAACCGCATCACTGAGCGCCTCCGGATCCAGGTCCACTTTGCGTCCCCCCGCAATCTCGGCCACGGCGTGCTGCACCGCCAGCAACCGCGCCGCGCGCTGGTAAACCGCGTCCTCAATGGCCATATCCCCCGGTTGCTCCATGTTTGAACTATACCACAACTGCCGCCGAGTGTGGAATCAATCCCGAGTGCAGGAGGCCAAGAATGAAGCAGCGACAGTGTGGAAGTGCGTGCCTGGCTTCAAACCGCCATCCTTTTCGCCTTGAAATCATCGTCACCTGTGTGTACATTGTATTACAGAGGATGACAGAGAGGCCGCCATGAGTACACCCATGTCCATTCGATTGCCGGAAGGCTTGGCCAAAGAACTGGATCACATTGCAGAAGAGACTGAACGCCCGCGCTCTTTCCATATCCAGAGGGCTCTCGAAAGCTACATAGAGGACTTCGCCGATGTCCAGATTGCCCTCGACCGCCTTCGCGACCACAAGGACCCTGTCATCTCCAGTCGCGAACTGAGGAAATCCCTTGGCCTATAATATCCAGTACAAGGGAAGTGTCCGGAAGGACCTGGACCGCCTTGGCAGGGCCGAAGCCAAGCAAGTCCTGGATAAGATCGAGAAGCAATCATCTTTATCCCCTGAGCGTTATCCTGCTCTTAAGGGCCGCTTTGCGGGTCTCCGCAAGATGCGCATGGGAGACTACCGAGTTGTTTACGCGATCGTGGGACAGGATGTTCTTGTACTTCGCATAGGCCACAGGCGCAACGTCTACGAATAGCCCTTGTTACCGAATTGGCCCGCAGCTTGTCATTTGCCGTTCGACTGTATGTATTCGTCAATCGCCTGCGCGGCTTTCTTGCCCGCCCCCATGGCCAGAATGACAGTCGCCGCGCCCGTGACAATGTCGCCGCCGGCAAAGACTCCCGGGCGCGAGGTCGCCCCTTTGTCGTCGGCCTCGATGGTCCCGTGCTTGCCGACTTTGAGTCCCTTCGTAGTGTTGGGCACAATCGGGTTGGGCGTGTTGCCGATGGCGATCACGACGGTATCCACGTCGAGCACGAATTCGGAATTGGGGATGGGAATCGGGCGGCGGCGGCCGGAGGAATCGGGCTCGCCGAGCTGCATCTTGAGGCACTCCACGCCCTTCACCCAGCCCTTCTCGTCGCCCAGGATCTTCGTCGGCGCGGTGAGCAGCCGGAACTCAAGGCCTTCTTCCTTGCCGTGCTCGATCTCCTCGGCGCGCGCGGGCATTTCTGCCTCGGTGCGGCGGTAGACGATGTAGACTTTCTCCGGCTTCATGCGCAGCGCCACGCGCGCGGCGTCCATGGCCACGTTGCCGCCGCCGAACACGGCCACGCGTTTGCCGCAGAAGACCGGCGTCTGGTACTTGGGGAACTCGAAGGCGTGCATCAGGTTCGTGCGCAGGAGAAACTCGTTGGCGGAGTACACACCGTTGAGGTGCTCACCGGGCAGGTTGAGCAGGATGGGCAATCCCGCGCCGGCGCCAATGAACACGGCGCTGTAGCCGTTTTGCAGCAGTTCGTCCACGGTGAAGGTACGGCCCACGATCATGTTGGGCTTGATCTCAGCGCCCATCTTTCTGAGGATATCAATCTCGTAGCGCACGATCTCCTTGGGCAGGCGGAACTCGGGGATGCCGTACACCAGCACTCCACCAGGCTCGTGCAGCGCCTCGAAGATCGTCACGTCGTAGCCGCGTTTCAGCAGTTCGCCGGCCGCCGACAAGCCCGCCGGGCCGGAGCCGACAATGGCGACCTTCTTGCCTTTCTTCGCAGCCAGCTTGGGCAGCCCACGCTCCGCGTCCTCCCGCTCGCAGTCCGCGGCAAAGCGTTCGAGGCGTCCGATGGCGAGCGGCTTGCCCTTCTTGCCCAGCAGGCAGAACTTCTCGCACTGCTCTTCCTGCGGGCACACGCGCCCGCACACCGCCGGCAGGTCGGAGAATTCCCGCAGTTTTCGCGCGGCGCCCTTGAAGTCCTTCTCCGCGATCAGCTTCACAAAGCCTGGGATGTCAATCTGCACCGGACAGCCGTCCACGCACTTCGGGACCTTGCAGTTCAGGCAGCGCTGCGCCTCGAGCACCGCGACCTCCGGCGGGTACCCCAGCGCGACCTCGGCGAAACTGCGGATGCGCTGCTCCGCGTGCTGCTCGGGCATGGG
>Ga0209777_10004127_pt1 | contig 17411 bp, 14 predicted proteins | sample FrelakmetHBP12HB_FD_187147 | JGI IMG/M metagenome (GOLD analysis project Ga0209777, IMG submission 187147) | Freshwater lake sediment microbial communities from the University of Notre Dame, USA, for methane emissions studies -HBP12 HB (SPAdes)... | ecosystem: Environmental > Aquatic >...
GATGGTATCCTTTCAACAATGCTCTCACTTGCTCGGCAGTGAACCGCTTATGTATCTGTTCCATACATCCCTCCTTAGTAGAGGGATGCATTTACCGCAGTCCACTTTTCAAGCTTTAACTGTCCACTTTTCAATTTTTTTTAACAGTAGTTGCATTTCACTTGACACTTGTAGTATCCTATGGTTTAATCACCCTACTAGTTTTGAATAGGACTAGCTTTCGCCCCAACGGGGCGGTTTTTTAATTGCACAAGCTGGAGAGAATATGAGAAGCGACTCTATAAAAAAGGGTGTCGAGCGCGCTCCGCATCGGACGCTGCTCAAGGCACTGGGCTTGACCTCGAAGGAGATCGAACAGCCCTTAGTGGGTGTCGTGAACAGCTTCAACGAGGTTATCCCCGGACATATCCACCTGAGAACCATCGCTGAAGCGGTGAAGGCCGGAGTGCGCGGCGCAGGCGGCACGCCGTTGGAGTTCGATACCATCGGCGTCTGCGACGGCATCGCTATGGGGCATATCGGCATGAGGTACAGCCTGCCCAGCCGGGAGCTCATCGCCGATTCCATCGAGATTATGGTGCAGGCTCACGGCTTCGACGCCCTGGTGTTCATCCCCAACTGCGACAAGATTATCCCAGGGATGTTGATGGCTGCGGTGAGGCTCAACCTCCCTGCTATCTTTGTCAGCGGCGGCCCCATGCTCGCAGGGCATCTCGGCAGCAGGAGCATAGTTGACCTGAACAGCGTCTTCGAAGCGGTGGGCAAGGTGGCCAAAGGAGATATGACCCTCGCCGAGCTGGAGGAGCTCGAGGATAGGGCCTGCCCGGGCTGTGGCAGTTGCTCCGGCATGTTCACCGCTAATACCATGAACTGCCTCCTCGAGGCGCTGGGTATAGCGCTTCCCGGCAATGGCACCATCCCCGCAGTCGATGCCCGCAGGATACGCCTGGCTAAAGAGGCCGGCAGAAAGGTCATGGCGCTGCTTGCAGCGGACATCCATCCGCTCGACATCATTACGAAGGATTCTATCTACAACGCCTTCGTGGTAGATATGGCTCTGGGCGGCAGCACTAACTCCGTGCTGCACCTTATGGCTCTGGCACACGAGGCGGAGGTTGATTTCTCTCTGAAAGCGATAAACAAGATAGGCCAGAGCACCCCGCATCTTTCGAAGATAAGGCCCTCCGGCGAATATCACCTGGAGGACCTCGACCTTGCCGGCGGCATACCGGCGATTATGAACCAGCTCAGGAAGCTGCTTAAGCTGGAAGCAAAGACAGTGTCGGGCAAAACTCTGGGTAAAGATATCGCAGGGGCCAAGGTTAAGGATAAGAACGTGATACGGCCTTTATCGAACCCCTACTCTCCCAGAGGCGGCCTGAGCATTCTCTTCGGCAACCTGGCGCCAAAGGGGGCTGTAGTGAAGAGCGCCGCCGTGGTCCCTGAGATGATGGTGCACACAGGGCCGGCCCGGGTTTTTAACTCCGAGGACGAAGCAACCAAAGCGATAATGGCAGGTCTGATAAGAGCAGGGGACGTGGTAGTCATCCGCTACGAGGGGCCTAAAGGCGGCCCGGGCATGCCTGAGATGCTCACCCCGACCTCGCTCATCGCCGGCATGGGACTGGACAAAGAAGTGGCTCTGATTACGGACGGACGGTTCTCCGGAGCTACCCGAGGTGCTGCCATAGGCCATGTCTCGCCGGAGGCAGCCGAGAGAGGTCCCATCGCTGCCTTGAGAGATGGAGACCGCATAAAGATAGATATCCCGAATAATAGAATCGATGTCGAGCTCAGCGAGAGGCAAATCGCTCAGCGTCTTTCGCAGGTGCCCAAATTCCAGCCCAAGATAAAGACAGGATACTTAAAACGTTACATAGAGAAAGTCACCTCGGCATCAACCGGGGCAGTGTTCAAGTAGGAGCCCGTTATGAAACGTACTGGTGCCCAAATCTTGTGTGAAAGCCTGATAAAAGAGGGAGTGGAGGTTATCTTCGGCTTCCCTGGGGGCACCGTGCTCCCCTTGTATGACACCTTGCCCCAATACCCGCAATTGCGGCACATCCTGGTGCGCCATGAGCAGGGCGCTGCCCACGCAGCAGACGGCTACGCCAGAGCTACCGGCAAAGTAGGGGTCTGCCTGGCAACCTCCGGGCCCGGCGCCTGCAACCTCGTGACCGGCATCGCCAATGCTCATCTGGATTCCTCGCCGGTCATTGCCATCACGGGACAGGTGGCCAGACCGTTCATCGGCAAGGATGCCTTCCAGGAGATAGACATCACGGGCATCACTGTCCCCATAACCAAGCACAACTACCTCGTCCTCAAAGCAGAGGAATTGGCCACTGTGGTCAAGGAAGCGTTCCATATCGCCAGGACCGGGAGGCCAGGGCCAGTCCTCATTGACATACCGCGCGATGTGTTCGTTGAGGAGGCGAATTTTCATTATCCGGAAAAGGTTAAGATAAGCGGCTTCAAAACGGTCATGCAGGGACATCCCGCTCAGATCAAGAAAGCGGCAAAGCTTATCAACGAGTCAAAAAAGCCGGTTATCCTTGCGGGAAGAGGAGTCATCATATCGGGCGCGTTTCCTGAGCTCAAGGAATTGGCTGAAAAAGCACAAATCCCCGTCATCACCACCTTGTTGGGTATCGGGTGCTTCCCTGAAGACCATATACTCAGCCTGGGCATGATAGGCATGCACGGCATGGCTTATGCCAACATGGCTGTGAGTGCTTCCGACCTAGTTATCGCTATGGGGATGAGGTTCGACGACAGGGCGACAGGTAAGGTAAGCGGCTTCGCACCTCACGCTCAAATCATACACATAGACATAGACCCTGCTGAGATCGGAAAGAACGTGAGAGTGGATATACCCATCGTGGGCGACGTGAAGAATGTGCTCCGTGAATTGAACAAACAGGTTGAGGTCCAGACGCATGTTGACTGGATAGCACAGGTTGAGGAATGGCGCCGTGACCACCCGGTAGTCGTCATTCGAGAGACGGACGCGCTGTTACCGCAGTTTGTGGTTAGAAAGATTTACGAGGTCACCAAAGGCGATGCCATTATCGTTACCGGTGTGGGCCAAAATCAGATGTGGGCAGCGCAGCACTTCTGGTATAACAAGCCCAATACACTCATCTCCTCCGGAGGCCTGGGAACGATGGGCTTCGAGTTGCCCGCAGCTATCGGAGCCAAGGTAGGAAAACCCGATGAGACCGTATGGGCTATAGCGGGGGACGGCGGCTTCCAGATGACTATCCAGGAATTGGGCACAGCCGCTCAGGATAATATCGCTGTGAAGATTGCCATTATCAACAACGGCTTCTTGGGCATGGTAAGACAATGGCAGGAGCTGTTTTACAAAAAGAACTACGTGGCAACACCTTTGAGCAACCCTGATTTCGTTAAAGTAGCCGAAGCGTATGGCATACCTGGGCTTAGAGTGACCGACAAAAAGCTTGTCGTGTCTGCCATCCAGAAAGCTATGGAATATGACGGCCCGTTCCTCATCGACTTCGTGGTTGAGCCGGAGGAAAATATCTATCCCATGGTAGCGCCGGGATGCACCCTGGCCGAAATCATCGAGGCACCCAGTCATAAAGTCAAGGTTCAGACAGGTTCGCAAGAGACAAGCAACCTGTAACTCAAGCGTTTTGTAAGAGGTGCAGTTCCTAACTTGTGAAGGATGGGGCTCTTCCCCAAAATGTAGGGGCGCATGGCATGCGCCCTTGCCCGCAACACTGCGGATTAGGAAAACTGAAGAAAGGTGTAGCCCACCATGGACGTATGCTGGGGGACTTTAAGAGTTTAAACAGAGGTGCAGTCCGCCTCAGGCGGATCCTGACGGGGGTTTGGGGATGTCCCCCAATTTCTTCTTCCCCCCCAAGACTGGGGGAGTCAGTGGGGGTTGATAAAGAATTCCCTTATTAAGGAAAACAAACATGAATAGTAAGACAAAGCACACCTTGGTAGCATTGGTCGAAGACAAACCGGGGGTCCTGAACCGCGTATCCAGCCTGTTCCGCAGGCGCAACTTCAACATCGAGAGCATCGCCGTGGGTCATTCCGAGCAGCCGGGCCTCTCCAGGATGACTATCCTTGTCGATGGGGCTACTACGGCCGTGGAGCAAGTGCGAAAACAGCTTGACAAAGTTATCGAGGTAGTCAAGGTAATCGACATCTCGGAGGAATCCATAGTTGCCCGGGAACTGGCTCTAATCAAGGTTCATGCCACCTCCTCCACCAGAAGCGAGATAATTCAGATCGTCGATATCTTCCGGGCTAACATTATAGACGTCGCTCCTAGCTCACTGATAGTGGAGGTCACCGGAGACGCAGATAAGATAGATTCCCTTTTTAACCTGCTCAAAAGATTCGGGGTGAAAGAGCTGGCACGTACCGGCAGGATTGCGATGGCACGCGGAGCGGGAGCGGTCAAGGTAGAAGAGGAGCAGCCGCCAGAGGTTCAAACTCCGAAAGCTAAAAAGACAAAACTAGCACCATGAGTATGGTCTAATAACTGGAGAGTGCAGTCCGCCTATGGCGGAGGGGGGCGTTCCAAGTTCTAAATTCCCGCAATTTTGGGAGATACATTGGATTACAGAACTGACAGCTATTCTAAACTCCCCCTTTTATAAAGGGGGATACAGGGGGATTACGTGGGGGAGTTCAGAGGGGCGAATCCCCTCTGACGGGGGTTTGGGGGTGTCCCCCAAATTCTAGTTTCTCAAGACTGGGAAATTTAGAAGGTTGTAAAGGGAGTGCAGAGGGGCGGAGCCCCTTCGCTGGGGGTTTGGGGGTATCCCCCAAATATTTCCTTCTCCCCCAAGACTGGGGGAGCCAGAGGGGGCTGAAAAGCCATTGATGAGCAACCTCGGGTTTAAAGGATGAGATAAGAGCTTTTGGAATCTTCTCAAAACAGATTTTATTGAAAGGACGGAGCAAGAAAATGTACTACGATAAGGATGCCGACCTAGGTTTACTCAAGGGCAAGACTATCGCCATAGTGGGCTACGGCAGCCAGGGCCATGCCCATGCCCAGAACCTCAGGGACAGCGGATGCAATGTCATCGTGGCCGAACTCAAGGACAGCCCTCCCTGGAAGGAGGCTAAAAAGGCGAAGTTCGAGGTCCTGACCGCAGAAGAGGCAGCTAAGAAGGCAGACATCATGACCCTGCTCGTGCCCGATACCCTGCATCCAACGGTATACCGCCTGATGCAGAAGGGTCTGACCAGGGGCAAGATGCTGATGTTCGCCCACGGCTTTAATATACACTATAGCCAGATCATACCTCCCAAGGACATAGACGTGACCATGATAGCTCCCAAATGTCCGGGCCATATGCTGCGCCGCACCTATACCGAAGGCGGAGGGCCTCCTGCCCTCGTCGCTGTTCATCAGGATGCCACGGGCAAGGCTAAGAAGATCGCCCTGGCCTATGCTAAGGGCATCGGCTGCACCAGGGCCGGCGTTTTGGACACCACCTTCGCCGAGGAGACCGAGACCGACCTCTTCGGCGAGCAGACTGTCCTCTGCGGCGGCGTTTCCTCCTTGATCAAGGCTGCCTTCGAGACACTGGTTGAGGCCGGCTATCAGCCTGAGGTTGCCTACTTTGAGTGCCTCCATGAACTCAAGCTCATCACCGACCTCATCTACCAGGGCGGCTTGAGCTACATGCGCTACTCGGTGAGCGATACTGCCGAATACGGCGACTATGTCTCCGGCCCCAGGGTCATAGACGAGTGCACCAAGCAGGCCATGATGCAGATTCTGGCGGAGATTCAGGACGGCACTTTCGCCACCCGCTGGATTCTCGAGAACCAGGCGGGCCGTCCCTCGTTCAATATCATGCGCAAGAGAGAGCAAGAACACCAGATAGAGATTGTGGGCAAGAAGCTTAGAGCCATGATGCCCTGGCTCAAGGCTGAGGCATACGAAGCATAGGAGAACACCGTGGACAGGGTCATAATCTTCGACACCACGCTGCGCGACGGCGAGCAGTCGGCAGGTGCAGCGCTCAATATAGATGAGAAGCTGGAGATCGCCCGGCAACTGGAGAGGCTGCGGATAGATGTAATCGAGGCCGGCTTCCCCATAACCTCACCCGGCGATTCTGAAGCGGTGCGTCGCATTGCCAAAGAGGTGCGCGAACCAACTATCTGCGCTTTGGCACATGCCAACAAGGATGCCGTAGACGCAGCCTGGCAGGCAGTTAAGGAAGCCCAGCACCCTCGCATCCATGTCTTCCTCTCCAGCTCAGAGATTCACATGGCTCACCAACTTAAAAAGAGCAAGGAGCAGGTACTGGAGGCTGCCAGGAGCAATGTGGCGCGGGCTAAGGGGTATCTTGATGATGTAGAGTTTTCGCCCATGGACGCTACCCGCACCGACCCGGCGTTCCTGTACCAGATAATCGAAGCGACCATCGCTGCCGGGGCAACCACTGTAAATATACCTGACACCGTGGGCTACACTATACCCAAGGAGTTCTGTGCCCTGATAGAGGGCATTTTCAAGAATGTGCCCAATATCAAAAAAGCCGTGGTCAGCGTGCATTGCCACAACGACCTGGGGCTGGCTGTAGCCAACAGCCTGGCTGTGCTCGACTGCGGCGTGAGGCAGATTGAGTGCACCATCAACGGCATCGGCGAGCGCGCCGGCAACGCCTCCCTCGAGGAGATAGTGATGGCGCTGCGCACACGCCGAGACCTGCTTACCTACACCACAAATGTAGATACCACGCAAATCCATAGGACGAGCCGTCTGGTGAGCGACCTTACAGGCATGTCGGTGCAGCCCAACAAGGCCATCGTGGGCGCTAACGCCTTCCGCCATGAATCGGGCATCCACCAGGACGGCATGCTCAAGGAGAGGACTACCTACGAGATTATGGACCCCAGGGACATAGGTCTCACAGGCACCACACTGACCCTGGGCAAGCTCAGCGGCCGCCATGCCTTCAAAGCCCGCCTCGAGGAACTGGGTTATACCCTGAGCGACGAGGAGTTCACCCGCGCCTTCGCCGACTTCAAGGAATTGGCGGACAAGAAGAAGGAAATAAGCGACCGGGATATAGAGGCGCTGATTGCAGAGGAGATGCGCACCTTCTCCGAGACCTACCACCTGGAGCACGTGCAGGTCTCCTGCGGCGACCACCTCGTCCCCACTGCGTCGGTAAGGTTGATCGGTCCCGGAGGGCAGCTCTTGGCCGATGCCGCCCTGGGCACGGGACCTGTGGACGCTGTGTATAAGGCAATTAATCGGCTGGTAGGAGTGCCCAATAATCTCACAGAGTTCAGCGTCAAATCGGTTACCGCCGGCATAGACGCCATGGGCGAGGTCACCATAAGGATTGAGAGTGGAGGCAGGACCTACACAGGACGCGGCGCAGCCACCGACATCATCGTCGCCTCAGCCAAAGCTTACATGAATGCCCTCAACCGCCTCCTGTCAGCCATGCAGAAGGCATAAATTGGTTTGTCATTGCGATCCGCCTGTGGCGGACGACGAAACAATCTCACTATTGTTTGAAGCACGTAGGGGCGGGTTTGAAACCCGCCCTAAAGCTCTGCCCTTTAGTGCAGAGGGGTCCTTCTTCGGAAGGACTGGGGGTGTAGGGGTACCCCCCAATTTTTAAAGTCCCCCAAGACTAGGTAATTTAGGAGAAATGCAAAAAGGTGCAGTCCTTCCTCAGAAGGACTGCCGGGGGCTTGGGGGTGTCCCCCAATTTTTCCTTCTCCCCCAAGACTGGGGGAGCCAGAGGGGGTTGAGATGTTGATAAGGAGACGTAATCTTACTGGGTAGCCTGGAGCATCCGCTCCAGGCAAGGTTGGAGACTTAAATGACCTTAGCTGAAAAAATCCTCGCCGCCCACAGCGGCAAAAGAAAGGTTAGCCCCGGCGAGCTGATAAACGTCAGGGTTGACCTAGTTCTGTCCAACGACATCACCGCACCCATCGCCATCAAAGAGTTCCGCCGTATCGGCGTTAAGAAGGTGTTCGACCCCAAAAAGGTGGTCATGGTGCCCGACCACTTCGTGCCCAACAAGGACATCGCCTCAGCCGAGCAGGCCAAGATGATGAAGGAGTTCGCCCTGGAGCAGAAGCTGGTTTACTTCGAGGTCGGCGAGATGGGCATTGAGCATGTGCTGCTTCCAGAGAAGGGACTTGTCCTCCCCGGAGATGTAGTTATCGGTGCTGATTCCCATACCTGCACCTACGGCGCTCTGGGAGCCTTCGCCACCGGTATGGGCTCCACCGACATCGCCGCCGCCATGGCCACCGGCGAGATTTGGATGAAAGTGCCCCCGACCATCAAATTCGTTTATAGCGGCAAGCTGCGCAAATGGGTCAGCGGCAAAGACCTGATACTATACACTATCGGCGATATCGGCGTGGACGGTGCCACCTACGCCTGTATGGAGTTCACCGGCGAGGCGATAACCAGCCTCTCCATGGACAGCCGCTTCACCATGTCCAACATGGCTATCGAGGCTGGTGCCAAGGCAGGCATCTTCCCTGTCGATGAAAAAACCTTAGATTATGTAAAGTCTAGGGCAAAGCGCCCCTACAAGGTCTACGAATCAGATAAGAATGCCCAATACGCCAAAGTCATTGAATACGATGTTTCGCAGATAGAGCCTCAGGTCGCCTTCCCCCACAAGCCCTCGAACGCCAGACCCATAAGCAAGGTGGGAAATATCGAGATAGACCAGGTAGTTATCGGCAGTTGCACCAACGGACGTCTTGAAGACTTGCAGATAGCTGCCAGGGTGCTCAGGGGCAGGAAGGTGAACAAGCGAGTGCGCTGCATCATCATCCCCGGCTCGCGTGAGGTCTACCTAGAGGCTCTACGCAGAGGTCTAATCAAACTGTTTATAGAGGCAGGCGCGGTGGTGAGCACGCCGACCTGCGGCCCCTGTCTCGGCGGCTACATGGGTGTTCTCGCTGCAGGAGAGCGCTGTATCTCTACCACCAACCGCAACTTCGTGGGCCGGATGGGCAGCCCCCAGTCAGAGGTGTATCTGTCCAACCCCGCCATCGCCGCCGCCAGCGCCGTGTTAGGCAGGATTGCAGGGCCGGAGGAGGTGGTAGGAATATGAACTTACTTATTCCCTATGTGCGTCTATATAATCACCCAGATCCTCTTCTCAACGAATTTACTTATGGTGATAGCACCAAGGACAGAGCAAGAAAGCTAAAGAAGCTCAAAGAGAATGATTATGTCTTTTTTCATACACGCATTAATGGGAAGAAATATATTACGGCCTACTATATAGTAGATCGTGTTTTAGTAACTTCTGAAGCGGCTAAAGATAAAAACATCGCTGCGAAATACAAAAACCCACATATCTTGGAATTTCGATCAGGCAAAAGAACGGATGACGATGACGATTTGATACTATTCGGAGATCCAATTACATCTAGGATCTTAGAAAAACCTTTGCTATTCGACAAGACTCTTGCAGAACAGCTCTCCCTAAACATCAAATTCCCAAAAGGAAAAACGGAGACACAGGTTATCGGCTCTGCTACAAGGTCTTGGAGAGAACTGAAAGATAAAGATGTTGAAGTTCTAAAAGAGGCAATCAAACTATGGGAGAAGGCAGGAATAAGTACAGAAACAATACTCTCAACAGACGAGATAACTGAGATTATTGAGAAAGATCTCGAAGGATTTATCGAAAATGACCCAAGTTTGATCGGAGAAAATCTGAAATTAATAAGAAGACAGTTAGATAAACCTGTTGGTCGAATTGATTTACTTTTTGAAGATAAAAAAGGAAATATAATAGTTGCTGAATTGAAACTAAACAAGATTGGGCGAGAGGCAGTAAATCAATTAAGAAGATATATGAAATGGGTAGAGAAAGAGACCAAGAAGGAAGTTAATGGGATTATGGTATGTAAAGGTGTGATGCCCGCCTTCCAAGAAGACTTCAAGAAGTTAAAGAATATTAAGCTACTTTGCTATGGATGGCAACTAAAAGTCTATCCATGGAGAGAGTCCAATTGAAATCCTTGAAACTCCGTGGTAAAGTCCATAAATACGGCGCTGACGTCAATACAGACGTCATCATCCCAGCGCGTTACCTGAATGTGTTTGACCCTGCTGAGTTGGCGCAGCACTGCATGGAGGATATTGACCCTGATTTCCTCAAGAAGGTCAAGCCTGGGGACATCATTGTAGCGGGCACAAATTTCGGCTGTGGCTCGTCGCGTGAGCACGCCCCGCTCGCCATCAAGGCCGCAGGCATAAGCTGCGTCATCGCCAAAAGCTTCGCCCGCATCTTCTACCGCAACGCCCTCGATACAGGACTGCCTATTCTGGAATGCGAGGAAGCCGCTGCTAAGACCCAGGCTGGCGACACACTTGAAGTAGACCTCTCTACAGGTGAAATCGTGAATATCACCAGAGGTCTCACCTTCAAGGCCAAGCCCTTCCCCGACTTCATGCTGGAGCTGATCGAGGCAGGCGGGCTGATTGAGTACACCAAACGCAAGATAGCAGCACAGAGGAGCCGTTGATGAAATACGACATCACCGTCCTGCCCGGAGACGGCATCGGACCCGAGGTGGTAGCCGAGGCAACCAAGGTGCTCGAAGCCATTGGACGCAAATTCAAACACGACTTCGTCTTCCACCCCGGAGACGTGGGTGGAGCATCCATAGATAAGCACGGCGAGGCCCTGACCAAAGACACCCTGAAGATGTGCAAAAAGTGCCACGCTGTGCTGCTGGGAGCCGTAGGCGGACCCAGGTGGGACGACCCCCTGGGCAAGGTGCGCCCCGAGGACGGCCTGCTTGCCTTGCGCAAAGAGCTCAAACTGTTCGCCAACCTGCGTCCGGTCAAGGTGCTGCCCATGCTCGCCGACCATACCACACTCAAGCCTGAGGTAGTTCATGGCGTAGACTTGCTGGTAGTGCGTGAGCTTACCGGCGGACTCTACTTCGGCAGACCCAAACGGCGCTGGCAGACCCCCAAGGGCAGGCGCGCCGTGGACACCATGTCCTACTCCGAGATGGAGATTGAACGCATCCTCCGCGTCGGTTTCGAGCTGGCGCGAAGGCGTAAGAAAAAGCTCACCTCGGTAGACAAAGCCAATGTATTGGAGTCATCCCGCCTGTGGCGGCAGATTGCCACCGAGCTTGCCCCTGAATACCCCGATATCCAGCTGGAGCACCAACTGGTGGATAGCTGCTCCATGCGGCTCATCCAGCGTCCCGTCGAGTTCGATGTCATCGTCACCGAAAACACCTTCGGCGACATCCTCACCGATGAAGCATCCATGCTGGCGGGCTCCATGGGTATGCTACCCTCGGCCAGCCTCGCCGGCATTCCCAAAGAGGGCAGTGCTACATACGGACTCTACGAACCGATTCACGGCAGTTCCCCCAAACGCGCCGGTCTCAACATGGCGAACCCCATTGCCACCATCCTCAGCAGCACCATGATGCTGCAGTACTCCCTTGGGCTGGTTAAAGAGGCGGAAACAATCGAGAAAGCCGTTAACAGGGCTCTCAACGACGGCTACCGCACCTACGACATCATGAGCGATGATATGACGAAGGTCGGCACCCGCGAAATGGGCGACCTCATCGCCAGCAGAGTCTAGTACCCACATCGGTTTTACGATTGTAGGGGCGAACCCTTGTGTTCGCCCTTTACTCTCGACAGGGCAGACATATTGGTCTGGCCCTACTTGTTACGCTTGACAGGGGCACCCCCGTAAAGTAGAATTTTCACAAGGTCGTGCTAGATGGGGAGACAGCGGTGCCCTGTACCCGCAATCCGCTATAGCGGGATCGAATCCCCGCTCGAGGCTCTGCTCTTTCCGGGACTGTCTTCTGTCCATCGGTTGTGAACACTGGGTCCTGCGCGGCAGAACGCTATGAACCCCGTCAGATCCGGAAGGAAGCAGCGGTAAATAGTAAATTCTGGGTGCCGCAGGAGCACCTGGTGGGAGCCGGCGCCAGGGATAAGCCGGAGGGGGAGGGTCGACAGTGGGTGCACGGCCTTAAGTTTGCTTTACCCTGTTACTAATTGGGGGGAAATCTAGGGGCTATGTTATTAGCCCCGTTACGCTGCACAAAACCAAAATTAAAATTTTAGGAGGGCAAGCTAAATGGAATTAGGTCTGGCAGGCAAAACGGTTATCGTCACCGGCGGAGGCTCCAACATCGGTCGAGCCATCACATTCGCGTTCGCCAAAGAAAAGTGCAATGTGGTCATCGCCGACATCGACGAGGAGCAGGGCAAGAAGGTGGCCAAAGAGGCCAGCGCCCTGGGCGGCAAAGCCATCGGCGTCAAGACAGATGTAACTGACTACGCCTCTGTCGAGGCAATGGTCAAGAAGGCCATAAGTCAGTTCGGCGGCGTTGACGTCCTGGTGAATAACGCCGGCTTTGTGTCCAACAAACTCTTCATGAAGAAGCCCAAGGAGGAATACGAGAAAGAGATCAAGATCAACTATCTGGGTGTCATCAATTGCACCAGGGTGGTCTTGGACCACTTCGTAGAAAAGAAAGCAGGCAGGATTGTCAACGTTGCCTCTGACTCCGGCCGCGTGGGCGAGCCCAGAGAGGCCGTTTACTCCGGCACCAAGGGCGCCGTTATCGCCTTCTCCAAAGCCATAGCCAAGGAGATGGGCAGGTTCGGCATAAACGTCAACACCATTTGTCCGGGAGCTACCATTCCCGAGAAACCCGGCACGGCGGGCAAGGACAGCATGTGGGCTGGCGATGTCACTCAGGATATGATTCCGGCCGAGGTTAAGGAGAAAATAATCAGCCAGTATCCCCTGCAGCGAATGGGCAAGCCTGAGGATACCGCCAATGCCGCAGTGTTCCTGGCCTCTGATGGAGCCGCATTCATCACAGGCCAGACGCTGAGCGTCAGCGGCGGCTTCAGTATGTGCTAGATACTGCTTAAAAAGAGGTGCAGTCCTTCTGAGGAAGGACTGCCAGGGGTTTGGGGGCCTGTCCTGAGCTTGTCGAAGGATGTCCCCCCAAATTCTAACTTCCCCCAAAATTGGGAAATGCGGAGGATTGAAAAAGGGAGTGCAGAGGGACAGAGTCCCTTTGCTGGGGGCATGGGGGTATCCCCCAATTTTTTCTTCCCCCCCCAAGACTGGGGGATTTAGGGGGTTGATGTAAAATATCTCATCAATCTCATAAAATAGTCCAAAATCCGTAAAAGGAGAACAACAAGGCGTGGAAGACATCAGACCCATAGACATTATGAACTACCCCTTCTGGAACTCTCATGCCTGGGATGGCAGAGAGTTCCAAATCCTGGCAGCCACCATGATGAGGTCGCATACCGGGCCCGGCTCCGAGTTCCCCAGGAATATCCTCACCGATACCCTGAAGAAGCCAGCCCCCCGCCTACCAGTTCCCATTCCCACCACTGATGAATTCGTGGCGATGATGGATATAGAGGGCTACGACAAGATATTCATCCCTGCCATCAGGATGTGGTCTAACTGGGAAAAGAAGCTCATCTGGAACTACACCATCGACGAGGTCTACGAACACATAAAGGACTACCCCGACCGCCTGATACCCGTAGTCGGCTACAATCCCTATCGCATCGAGGAGAGCCTGGAGGAAATGGAGCGGGGCGTCAAAGAATACGGCGCGAAGTACTGCTATTTCCACTCCCTGACCTTCGGCGTGCCCCTCAACGACAGGAGGCTCTATCCCTGCTATGCCAAGTGCAGCGAGCTGGGCATACCAGTGGGCATGCAGACCGGCCACGCGGCTGAGCTATTCCCCAGTTGGCCTGGGCGACCTATATATCTTGACGAGGTAGCCCTGGACTTCCCCGGTCTCACCATCATTGGGTCTCACACTGGCTGGCCCTGGGGCAACGAGCTGGTTGCCATGGCCTGGAAGCATCCCAACGTTTACTGCGACTGCTCCGCCTGGATGCCCAAGCTCCTGTCTAAAATGCATCCCGACCTGTTCACCTTCATGTCATTCTGGGCAGGCCAGGAGAAGGTACTTTTCGGCACCAACAACATGGGCCTTACGGCGTTCAAGAAGCAGTTCCTGGAGCTGCCGCTGAGCGATGAGGCCAAGCGAATGATAATGCGCGAGAACGCTATCAAGGTCTTCAACCTGAAGGACTCAAAACCCAAAAAGAAAAGGGCCAGGAAGAGCAAATAGGTGCAGGGGTCTCTTGCCCATTTGAAGATTTAACAGAATGGTTAGGTACTGGGGAGTCCAGAGGAGTCCTTCCGCGGAAGGATAGTGGTATCCCCCAAAGTTTAAGAAGTCCCCTTCTTCCTGGAAAAGAGGGGATTTAGGGAGTTAAAAAGAGGTGCAGGATACCTCCTGCCAGAGGTTTGGGGGTGTCCCCCAAATTTTCCCTTCTCCCCCAAAACTGGGGGAGTCAGAGGGGGTTCAAAGGGTTTATAAGCGCTACGATCTTAATTAATTGGGAACAGTCGCCTATAATACAGAGACGACTGTTCCCAAAGCTTTCTTTAAGGCATTCAATGTGGAGTCAGGAGATTGAGAGCAGAATCGCCTATTGTTGAAGCCAAAAGCCAGTTGCATCGTCTAGGTGCTAGAGCACGGAAGGGCCTGGGGCAGCACTTCCTGGTCGACCGGGGCGTGCTGGAGAAGATAGTCTCCGCAGCGGGGCTTGCATCCACCGATACGGTGATAGAGGTAGGCCCAGGCCTGGGGATATTGACCGAGGAACTGGTGAAAAGGGCAGGAAAAGTGATCGCTATCGAGGTTGACCCCAAGCTCGCAGCCTCTTTAAAAAAGAGAGTATCGAATTCGCCCAATCTGACTGTTCTCAACGCAAATATTCTAGAACTCAATCTGATGGAGCTGGCATCCAAACATAATTACAAGGTCGTCGCCAATCTGCCCTACTATATAGCCGCGCCGATATTGCGCCACTTTCTCGAGGCATCGCTCAAGCCCAGCCTCATGGTAGTCATGGTGCAGAAAGAAGTAGGACAAAGCATGGTGGCTGCTCCGGGCAACCTGAGTATCTTCGCCATCAGCGTGCAGCTCTATGGTAAGCCCACCATCGTTGACTATGTACCCGCGCAGAGCTTCTATCCCGAGCCCAAGGTAGATTCAGCCATCGTGCGCATCGAGGTCTATCCCGAGCCAGCGGTGCAGGTAGCAGACATCGCCGGGTTCTTCGAGATAGTCAAAGCGGGGTTCAGCGCACCGCGCAAGCAGATACGAAACTCCCTCGCCCTGGGACTGCAGCTTAACTCGGCAGAGGTTGTAGAACTATTGGAGCAGGCAGGCATAGCGCCGCAACGGCGCCCCGAGACCCTATCTCTTCAAGAATGGGCGAGTTTGCACCTGACATTCGCCGGTAAAGATATTAACATTAAAGAGTAGAGGCCCTTCTTAAGGAAAGCTCCCTTTGCCTAGAGAACAGGTTCGCACCTACAATGTAGGGGCGCATGGCATGCGCCTCCCCTCCCTTTTCTAAAGCGGATGCAGGGGGATTTAAATTCATGTAAGGTGCCTTTCTCAGAAGGATTGCCATTGCATCCAAGAATGGGACATGCAGCGCGCTAAAAATGGAGTGCAGAGGGGCTTCGCCCCTCTGCCGAGGGCATTGGGGGTGTCCCCCAAGACTGGGGGAGTCAGAGGGGGTTGAAGAGCGTCTTTAGACGCCTGAAAAGCAATGAGTCTGACTATCCAAGCATACGCCAAGATAAACCTGACCCTCGAGGTCCTGTCCAAGCGCCCCGATGACTACCACGAGATATCAACTATTCTTCAGACCATCAGCCTGGCAGACACCCTCACTTTCGAGCCTGGCGGAAGCCTCGATTTTCGCTGCGATGTACCAAGCCTGCAATCACCCGATAACCTGGTGCTGAAAGCAGCCAGACTGCTTCGGGAGACTACAGGGTCAAACAAAGGAGCCCTAATTAGTCTCACCAAAACCATACCTGTAGCCGCTGGCCTCGGCTCAGGCGCGACCGACGCTGCTGCTACCCTGGTCGGGCTGAATCGGCTATGGAAATTAAACATCCCCCTTAAGAAATTGACCGACCTTGCAGCAAGGCTCGGCTCCGATGTGGCTTTCTTCCTCTACGGAGGCACGGCTCTGGCAAAGGGACGCGGCGAGCAGATAACCCCCCTTTCCCCCGTCCCCCAACTCTGGCTGGTGCTGCTCAAGCCTCCCGTCGAACCTGTGCCCTCCAAGACAGCGCAGCTTTACTCGCAGTTGAACCCATCCCATTTCACCTCAGGTCAATTCACTGAGAAGCTGGTTGCCCACCTGAACCACGGCGGCAAAGTAGAAGACTCCTTTCTACTCAACGCCTTCGAGCAGGTCGCCTTCGACTTCTTCCCCAGACTCTCCGAGTATCGTTCCATCTTGCTGAAAGCAGGAGCCAGGAGCGTCCATCTCGCAGGCTCAGGCCCTGCTCTATTCACCTTGGCGCCAGACAAGGCTCGTGGCGAAGCCATACTTAAGCGACAGGAAGATGAAGGACAAAAAGCTTATCTTGTTCACACGGTATGAGGAGTTATTTACTAATTGGGGTGTCCAGACCTTTGTCTCATGTCATTGCGAGACCTTCCAAAGGAAGGTCGTGGCAATCTCATCGCACCCCCCCCCAACATCCAAATTCCCCCAATCTTTCCTTTAGTAAGGAGGGGGATACAGGGGGTTGACAACGACTATTTCAGCATCCTTTGTGAAAGTAGTGCCTCAAATAGGTGATAGACAATGTTAATGGATATCGTGGCCGGTCTCATCTGCGGATTGCTCATGGGCTCGGTCTCCCTGGGGGCACTGATATACATATTTCTCACCAACCGCGACCTATATGACCGCCTGGCGAAGCGGCTGCCTGCAGGCATACCCCCGACCTTGGTTATGCTATCCTTGGTAGTTGGCGTGCCGCCAGCGTGGGCCATATTCGGAGCCATCGCCGGCGCGCTTTATCATATGGCTGCCGATGCTTCCCCGGGCGCGGGGCTGGGCAGCTCGAATTCCGTCTTTACCCTGGCTATCCTCTGCCTCACAGTGCTGCTGATGCTGCCAGCCCTGTTCCTCATCATCAGGCGCAAAAAGTTGGGCTGGCTATTTTTCACCATAAATCTAATGTTCACGGGCATCCTCGGCTGGCTTATGCCCCTGCTCGCCCACTGGCGCTAAGACTTTCCTTAGACAAAGACGTCAAGCGCTCCAAAAACGCTTGTTTCTGGGCACTTTAACTTTTAGAATTGAACATTCCCCCACTTTGTGCATTTTGCTGGCGGCTGGTGATTTGTTGACCGTACCATGTGTTTGAATTATCATAGCGACAGTAAGATTCTTGGTTTACACTTTCCTTTATAACGGAGGTTTACTTATGAAAGCTACACATCCCCGCCGTCCTATTGAACGTAATGTAGCCATGGAGCTA
>Ga0209777_10004128_pt1 | contig 17410 bp, 14 predicted proteins | sample FrelakmetHBP12HB_FD_187147 | JGI IMG/M metagenome (GOLD analysis project Ga0209777, IMG submission 187147) | Freshwater lake sediment microbial communities from the University of Notre Dame, USA, for methane emissions studies -HBP12 HB (SPAdes)... | ecosystem: Environmental > Aquatic >...
GACATCAGCAGCCTTGTTAACTTTGTTAAGGATATCGCAGCTTGTATTTATCACGTCTTATCCGGCCTACAGAAACACTTCGGCAACAGTCCCTGCTGATGATGTGCAGTCCTCTCATCTTACAGTAACTGACTTTGCCAGATTGCGAGGCCTATCAGGATCAAGACCCCGTGCTACTGCCAGATGGTAGGCCAGGAGCTGAAGCGGCACAACACTTACCAGTGGATAGAATATCTCATCAACTCGAGGAATGGGTATCCATTCGTCGAAATCTCTGTGGTCGCAATCGGAAATGCCAATGATGATAGCGCCCCGAGACTTAGCTTCGGCAACATTGCAGAGGGTCTCATCGAAGGTGTTATCGCTGGGGCATATGGCTACCACTGGGGTGCCTTTTTCGATCAAAGCCAATGTCCCATGCTTCAATTCCCCTGCCGGCATGCCCTCGGCATGGATATAGCTTATTTCCTTAAGCTTCAAAGCTCCCTCAGCAGCTATGGCGAAGTTTATCCCCCGGCCAATGTAATAGAAATCCCTGTTACCTTTAAGCCTCTCGGCGAGTCCTTCGATCTTTTTCCCGTCGAGCCGAAGATTTTCCTCCTCTAAATATGAGATCTCTCCTAGCTTGGTCATGCATTCTTCTAACCTATTCATCATGGCGAAGGAAAGAAGGTAAAAGATGACAAGCTGACCGGTGAAGGACTTGGTGGCGGGGACGGCTAGCTCTGGGCCACAGTTGAGGTAAATAACCTGATCGCTCATCCTAGTGAGAAGGGATCCCTTGCGGTTGACGATGGAGAGGATAGCGGCGTCATTTTCTCTGGCTCTCTTGACCCCTCTGAGAACATCTTCGGTCTCACCACTCTGAGAGATGGCGATCACCAGCGTGTTATCATCGATCGAATCCACAAAGTAGTGAAATTCTGAAGCCATGACTACGTCGCTGAACCTTTTCGCCAGTTTGGAGAAAAGATATCTGCCAATGATGGCGGCGTATCTTGAGGTGCCGCAGGCTGTAAGTATCACTTCCTTTGCCCTGGAAATGTCGAGGGCGGCTTCCATGATCAGGTCTCTGTTCTGCATTGAGGCCTGGCGGATTACCTTAGGTTGCTCAAGAATTTCCTTAAGCATGTAGCAGGGATAGTCAGGTTTTAAAGCATCCTCCGTTTCAACCTCAATCTGCTCCACTTTTTTCTCCACGTGTCTTCCTTCGGCATCCAGCAGCAGGACTTTTTCAGCGGTTAGGACTGCCATCTCACCTTCCTCAATGAAGATGATTCGATTCGTCTTACTAGTGAAGGCAAGAGTATCACTGGCGATGAAATTTCCCTCTTCGCCAAGGCCAATAATCAAAGGCTTATCTCGGCAAGCACCGACTATCTTCTGTCCGTCTGTCTTGGATATGGCGAGAATGGCGTAGGAGTTCCTAAGTTCCTTGATCACTTCCCTCAGGGCTTCCTCAAGTGAAGCCCCATTCTCCATGTATCTCTCCAAAAGATGGGGAATGACCTCTGTATCGGTTTCCGAAAGAAATCTGTGCCCATTGAGTTTTTCGCGAAGTTCCTGATAGTTTTCGATGATGCCATTATGGACTACGGCGATTTCTCCCTTGCAGTCAATATGAGGGTGAGCGTTTAGACAGGTAACTCGGCCATGGGTCGCCCAGCGCGTATGTCCTATGGCCACCCTTCCAGGAAGCTCGCCCAGGTTATGTCTTTTGGCTACCTCATTTGGCCCCCCGACATCCTTTCTAACTAAGAGTCTTCCGTCAGAAACAATGGCAAGTCCTGCAGAATCGTAGCCCCGATATTCCAGTTTCCTAAGTCCTTCTAGTACAATCGGGGCCGCCTCTCTGCCCCCGATGAAACCGATTATGCCACACATTTGCCTCAGGGTCTCCTTTAGTGCCTACTCAATCTAACCCGAGTCATCCCTCTCCCACGACACTACTTCAACTATAACTGCGACCAGTCTACCATGAGGTGGTTAATACGCGGTTGGAGAAGGGTTAAACTATGGTTATAATATTTTGGTACTGATGAAGCTGGGAGAAAACTAGGTGGCAGTATGGGGTCTGAGCAGAATGCCGTGGTGAAGATCGTGCAATTAATGAATTCTGGAGTGGGGCGCGATCACCCCGCCAGCAATGGCCCCCGGACCAATGTAGCTATAACTGCCAACCAAGCTACCTGTGTTTATGGAGGCGTTTATTCCAGTCTGAACTCCGTCTCCAATAATAGCGCCCAGTTTGGTGCGGCCTGTCTTGATGCCCTGTATTGCAATCTCCTTTTTATCCAGCCTGAGATTGGCTATTTTGGTGCCGGCGCCAAAGTTACAGTCTTCGCCGATAACACTATCCCCGATGTAGTTGTGGTGTGGTATCCTGCTGCCTTTCATGATTATGGAGTTTTTAATCTCTACGGCACTGCCGATATGGCAGCTATCTCCGATTGAGGTGTGGGGGCGAATATACGAGTTAGGCCCTATTTGGCAGTCCCGTCCAATGATCACTGGGCCAATAATGTAGGAATTGGCTCTGATGATAGTGCCAGGGCCTACAGAGATCGGTCCCTTCAGCACTATGTTAGCCTCTGCCTCTGCCTGATTATCGGGCTCTATGGCAGCGATAAGCGACTCATTCGCACTGAGTAAGTCCCACGGGTGGGTCAAGTCAAGCCAATGAGTTAGCATGTGGTAAGTGACATGTTCTCCTCGGTCAAGCAGCCACTGCAAGGCGTCAGTAATCTCGTATTCACCGCGAGGTGACAGCGTGATCCGGGAGATGGCCTCGAAGATTTTTAGCGTGAAAAGGTAGGCACCAGCATTGGCCAGATTGGAAGGGGGCTGTGCCACCTTTTCGTGGAGGCGCATCACCCTAGCTCCATCAACCTCAGCTACACCTAGATGCTGCACTTTCTTCAGTTCCACCAGGCTGATGGCTGTGCTGCCCTTGGATATTAATTGCCTTACGTCTGCCTCTCTTAGCAGTACATCGCCGTTTACTGCCAGGAACTCTTCATTCACCAGGCCCTGGGCCAGCCTAAGCGCATCGGCAGTGCCAGCGCACTTTTCCTGAGTCACATAACTTATGTGGATATCCCACTTGCGACCATCTTTGAAGTAGTCACGGATGGTTTCTCCCTGGTAGCCGATGACGATGATGAACTCCTGGATGCCCGCCTTTTTGATCTCCACCAGTAGGTGCTCCAGCATGGGTTTGTTGGCCAGAGGTAGCATCACCTTTGGCCTGGTGTCTGTTAGAGGTCTCATGCGGCGTCCCTCGCCGGCCGCTAGGATGAGCACTTTCATGGATCACCACTGAAGACGTATTGGGCAACACTCCCTAAAGCTGGTATCGCTTTTGAAGTTACAGTTTGCCGCCTACCAACCTTAGTACTCAGACTGCATATTACTGATTACCGTTTTTGAGGAATCACCAACAATTGCTCTTCTTCAATAGTCCTGGCATTCCTCACAAGCTGAGTTCGGTTGGCAAGTGTCCTTTCTCCTCTCGGACTCTTATTCGTTTGCTACTGATAGTTCCTTTCTAGGCTTCTAGGATTTCTGTAAAGGAGAACTTGGTACTGGGTTACCTTGGTTCCCCACTTTAAACATTTAGGCTTCCTTTGTCAAGTGAGGTCTTTTCTGGTCCTTTTCTTCAAACTAAGCAAAGCAGAAACTAGTCCTGTGCCGCGCTCCGTCGGCGTCATCTCCCTTGCCTTTACAATTGGCAGATCTGCTAGCTTGCTGGCTACCTGTGATATCTGGTCGCCATGCACGCGGTACCTTAAAACTCACCTTCCCATTCATAGTCGCTATTTACGGAGCTAAATGCGATGACAATGCCTCTGGGCGACAGGCCTGAGATGGGCAGTGTAGTCAGGGAAAAATGTTTAACCTATTGGTGAAGCCAGAGTGAGTTGAATTTGGGGAGGAAAGTGCTAAAATATATCCAACCAAAAAATAGCGAAGTTGGTTAAGCCATGCTGAGCAAAGATTAGTCGCTGTGGCTGTCAGCAACTCTCTCAAGAAAGCCTGGGCCGATCGTAGCTGGAGGTCTATGGTGATGGTGGGCAGCGAGATATAGGGAGTAATGCATATAAAGGAGTGGAGCCAGATAAAATAAGAAGCGAGTGGGCGAGTCCTGCACCTACATCGCCCAGCCCGCAGGTGAAACTGCTACTATGGGGGAAAAGGTCTTGTCAACTGCTGTCAGCGAGGAGGAGATTTTTGGGTTCTTGCGCCAGTTTGGCCGCAATACCAACTCCTTTCTCTTGGCCTATGGCGGGTGTGAGTGGTTCCGGAGCGACAATCCGTCTGGACTTGTTGCCTATGTTCGTAGCGGACACACTTGCGTAGTCGCGGGTGATCCACTTTGCGCTTCAGAAGATACCCTGGCTGTCCTTCAGGCGTTCTCCCGGCACGTGGGTAATCGCTATCGGATTGCACTCCTTTTAGTGAGCGGCTGGCTTCTCCCCCAGCTCAAGCAAGCAGGTTATGGCGCGATCGAGGTCGGTAGCGATCCGTTCTTTGATCTGAAAAGGTGGGCGCCGCGCGGTGATCGGGCCAAGAAAGTTCGGTCTTCTGTTAACCTGGCGCGGCGGTCAGGCGTAACGGTATCGGTCTACCGACCTGCCAAGGGGCGTGACCCGCAGCTTGAGTTGGAGATGGAGGCTTGCGCTAATGCTTGGCTCACGGGTCGGCAGGGATTCACGATGCGCTTCTTCTCTGCCCAGCGACCACTGGAATGGGCCAAGGAGAAGCGCTTTCTCCTGGCTTGGCATGAACGCCGTCTTGTGGGATTTGTGACTTGTTCTCCCATCTACGCGCGCGATGGCTGGTATATAGAGGACATTGTGCGCCGGCCTGAGGCGACGTATGGAACCACAGAGTTACTTATTACATCGGCTTTGGAGTCGCTGTGCGAAGAAGGGTTCAGCATGGCGACGATAGGTATTTCCCCATTTGCTAACCTTAGTCATGATCCCCAGCATCCGGGGCGGATGCGGGTAATCTGTATTGCATTGGCAGCTTTGAGGCCCTTTTATAACTTTCGTGGGTTGCAACATTACAGAAAAAAGTTCGCACCTAGCTGGTGGGAGCCAGTATACGTGGCATTTTGGCCAGACCGTGTAACCCCGAGGCTAGTGTTAGACGCAGCCAACGCCTTAATTCCCGGAGGTTTCTTCCGCCTCGTACGCGGCTGGATAATAAGCTGTGTTCGGGGTATCCTTGAATGGCCCGTCGGCGCTTCGAGACGAATATTTGTTTTTTCACGCGTTGGCTTTTACATTCCCCTCAAAAGGCGGTACCGTCTCCTCGATTCCCTTGCCCTCGGCGTAGGGCTGGCTGTCGCTTTTATCTTAGCCTCCACCATGTATCAGGATGTTAGAGGTTCCAACACTATACTGAGCACCATGGACGAATTGCCTGACAAGTTGGCGGTGTTGAGGATTGTCCCCGTTATTTCCCTTTTCCTTGCCTGGCGGTTTCTGGCAATGTTGGCGCGGGACTGGCAAGTAGAGAGCATCGACGACCGACTGAGAGAAGATGAAACGAGGCGATAAAAGCCACGGTTCCTCAGGACGCTGAAACACGAAGGGTTACATGGTGTGCTGCATCTGGCTAAGACACCCTTTCCAGGAGGTACTTTATGAAGGTATTGGTAACTGGCGGCGCTGGATTTATCGGCTCTCAACTGGTAGACGCCCTGATAGAGCGGGGCCATCAGGTTGTGGTGGTGGACAACCTATCCACGGGTTTTGCCCGCAATCTTAATCCCCTGGCCAGCTTCTACCAGATGAGCGTCAGCGATGCTGAGCTGGCCAGCGTCTTCGACAGGGAGCGGCCCCGGTTGGTCAGCCATCAGGCAGCCCAGATGATTATTCAAAGGTCGGTGGCCGACCCAGTCTTCGACGCCTCTGTGAATATACTGGGCAGCCTCAATGTCATCCTCAATTGCCTACGGCTTGGGGTAAGAAAGATCATCTATGCTTCTTCAGGTGGGGCTGTCTATGGCGAGCCGGAGTATTTGCCTGTGGATGAGAAGCACCCTGTTAACCCCATCTCGCAGTATGGCGTATCCAAACATACCGTGGAGCATTATCTTCATCTCTATGCTGCCAACCATGGGCTGAGCTACACGGTGCTGAGGTATCCCAACGTCTATGGCCCTCGGCAAAACCCTCGTGGGGAGGCTGGGGTAGTAGCCATCTTCGCTGGCCTGATGCTGCACGGCCAACGCTGCACCATTTTTGGTCCGGGCAACAAAACTCGCGATTACATTCATGTCTCCGACATTGTGGAGGCCAACATTCTGGCCCTGGAACGAGGGGACAATCAAATTTACAATTTAGGCACCGGGGTAGAGACTTCAGACCAGGCGATGTTTGACGCCCTAGCTGGGGTGCTAGGTTACAGAGGGTCTCCCATATATGCCCCTATGCGCCCAGGCGAGATTCAGCGAATCTGCCTGGACGCGAGCAAAGCTAGCCGAGAGTTGGGCTGGCAGGCCCGCATCGGGCTCAAGGAAGGGCTGCGATTGACAACCCAATACTACCAGGAGCTGGCTACTCAGACCTCAGAAGGCGAAGGCTCCTGAGCAAGCAAAAGCTGGTCTTGACCGATAGGGCTGCAGTGTCAGGTGTTCGCTGAACAATCCTCCACAAAGTCTAATTTAAAGAAAGCTAGGACTCTTCGAAGGGCACTAAGTGAATAAGCCAAGAAACTCAGTGTGGAGCCCGCAGTTGATTCTTACCTCCTAAGAACAGCGATTGCTTTGGCTGTCATTCCGAACTTGTCTCGGAATCTCATACTCTTGCTGTCCAGCGAGATGCTGAAACGAATTCAGCATGACAGATTGTAGGTCAATCGCTGATTTCGGGCTACCTTGCCGTATTTGATGATTCGATGCACTGTTGATACAATCGACAAAAATGAGATAGGAATGAGGAGAGTCCCAGTTCTGCAGCCAAGATGCAGATTAAGCGTGGAGCGACGGATATATTATGCTTTTTTTGCCCGCACTGTCAAGACTGCTGAGTTTCCAACATGCAAGACCTTCTGAGTGACACTGCCGAAAACCCATCGGCCGATGCCTGAGCGTCCATGGGTGGACATGGCTATAAGATCAACAGCATTCTTCTCGGCGTAGTTGATGATTTCGTCTGCAGCGAGCCCAATGTTATCAACGATTGAAGTGCTTAGCCCCATCTTTTTCAAACGTTTCTCAACATTGTCCAAATACGCAAGGTGAATCCTTTTCTCTGACTCTAAGGTTGAGGTCCTATAAGCGATTTCTATCCCCGGTGCCAGCACTCCAACCGATGGTATTTCTAGGACATGAAACAGGATCACCTCTGCGCCTAAGGCTCGGGCGAGCACCTCTATATGTGGAATCACCGCCCCTCCTATCTCAGAGCCATCCAGTGGCAGCAAGATTCTTTTCAACAACCTCTTCTGCTCAAGTGCCGCGCTATCGGCCGGCGCTCTGATTAGGAGCACTGGCTTGTCTGCAACCTGAAGAATCTTCCAGGCGATGTTCCCCATAGCCCATGGGCCTTTACCTGCACCGTGGCTAGACAAAGCTATAAGGTCAACACTGTGCTCATCAGCATACCGCAGTATTTCATCGGCAGGTTTACCCGCAAGGACCTGGTTGGTCACTCTAGCCTCTTTCGGGGCTCCCCATTCCCTGAGCCGGTGCTCCACCTGTTCCGCAATCTGATCCAGGTAAGAGCGACAAATCTGTCCCATGTCAACAGCCGTAGACTCATAGACACTTACCAGAATAATCTCCGCTCCGAATTTCGCGGTAATTTCCTCAACATAGGGAAGAACACTCTCTGCTACTTTAGATCCATCCAATGGGACCAGCAGCCTTCTAAACATGGTTGTTCACCCCCTTACCTGTGTTGCCGATTAGCGAAGAATATACCAGCGTAAACCTCCAGAGTTCTACTTCGCATTCTACCACCCTGTCACTTGCAGAGCAACTGGCTAGTAGCTCTTTGTAGCCGACAGGATGAACGTTCAGGCTCTTTGTTTATCCCTTGACAAGCCAGCTTTAAGTAGACTCCATGTCTTTCTTATTGTGTTTTATGCTGCTGGATCGCCTGCACGCGCTGTAATAGCGGCGGATGAGAGTAGTTTAAAAAAACGTAGAAGGGATGCGGAGTTAGATTAGAGAGGTTGCTGGCAGAAAGTTTTTTCAGCGCATCAACCAGGCTCTGTGGCTCCTCGATGGTCTCTGCTGCAAAGCGGTCGGCCTCATACTCATTCCTCCGGGAAACTATCTGTATCACTATAGAAAGCAGCAGCTCTATTGAAGTGTAGAGTAGGCCAAAAAACAGCAACCCAGTATAAATTGATTGCTGCTCCATATGGAAGGCCTGGTAGAGGCCCGGGCTGTCCACAAAGACTGACAGCAAGAAGAACATTACACCTGCGTGTAGGATACCGATTATCATCCCTTGCAGGATGTGCTTTTTCTTGTGGTGCCCGATTTCGTGGGCCAGCACGGCTACCAGTTCTGGTACAGTGTGTTTTTCAATCAAGGTGTCAAACAAGGCGATCCGTTTGTTGCGGCCAAATCCGGTGAAGAAGGCGTTGGATTTGCTGGAGCGCCTGGAGCCGTCCATCACGAAAACATTCTTGATAGGGAAATTGACCGAGTTGGCATAATTGAGGATGGCCTCTTTCAACTGGCCAGACTCCATCGGCGTGAACTTGTTGAACAGTGGCATAATCCATGTGGGAGCGATGAACTGTATCGCCAGCAGAAATACAGTGGTGGCAATCCAGCAGTACAACCAGGCGTATGCGCCGGAGTATTCAAAGAAACTCAGAATGCCAGCCAGCAGCGGAGCGCCCAGTAGCGTTGCCAGGGCTAGTCCTTTAACCCGATCCAATATGAATGTACCTGGGGTGGTTCTGTTGAAGCCGAAGCGTTCCTCAATCACAAACGTGGCATAAACACTGAAGGGTAGCATGAGCAGGCTGTAGACGATCGTCAGGATACCAATGTACAGCAAGCCACTCGCAACGGGGATAAATCCCCAGGCCCTAATAACCCCGTCGAGATAGTTGAAGCCGCCGGCAAACCAAAAAGAAAGCAGGATAATCAACCCGAAGGCACTGGTCACTAAGTCGAAACGTGTGGTGGCTCGGGTGTACTCTTGAGAATTGCGGTAATCCTCCGGTTTGTATACGTCTTCAAGAGCAGGAGGAAGTTCGAGCTTCAGGGCCGTCAGGTTAAACAGATTCGCGATCAGGTGAAGCACAAACTCTAGGATAAGGGCGACAAGGATTATTACCAAAAACGGGTTCATGATAGTTCTTAGGCTACACTATTCATTTTAGTAAAACCTGTGGCCGGGGGATATTCAATAAGGGGGCAACTTAAGTGGAAAAACCTAATCTACCCCGCTCGTTCAAGATACTCGCCGCTGTGTGTGTCCAAGCGCACTATATCCCCCACGCTGATGAAGAGGGGTACCTTAACCTCTAGGCCGGTCTCAAGCTTGGCCGTCTTGGTTCCCGATTGCGCAGTGTCCCCTTTGAAAGCTGGGCCTGTCTCCACTACTTTAAGATCCACCGTAATAGGTAACTCCACGGTAAGAGGGCTACCTTTGTAGCTCATAACTTGCAACTCTGTTCCTTCCTTGAGGTAGTTGATAGCCTTGCCCAGCGCACTGCTCTCCAGAGGGTACTGGTCGAAGGTCTGAACATCCATGAAATAGCAAAGCTCACCATCCCGGTAGAGGTATTGCACTGATTTGATATCTAGGTCCACTTTAAAAAGCTTATCACCAGGTTGGAGTGTACGTTCCAAAGTGCGGCCGCTGCGAGGATTACGTAACTTGACCCGAACCATGGCAGCGCGTTGCGCGTGGCGAAAAGGTTGGTGCTCTATCACCTGCCAGATTTGCCCGTCATATTCGACAAACATCCCCCGCCTAAGATCGGCGTGGTCAATCATACATTACCATCCTGGTTTATATTCTCCTACACGTACTAGGCCCATCACATCGCCCTTTTATTCAAAACTACGGTGTTAGACAGGCCGATCTCCAAAGCAATTAAAAGAATAACATTTTTTACCCATTTTGTCGATAGTTTTTAGGGCTTTGGGAGTGCTCAAATAAGCTAGAGGCGTTTCTGTAAGGCACTTGATGTTTGGCGAGTTAATGCTGAACATCGAAGCACGAAGGTAACAATTACTCAGAACGTTCAATCTTCCTTTAAGGGACTATTGACAGTGGCAGAACATTATCTGATATAATCTACCTCGCATAACGAGGCGTCGTCTGTTCTTAAAATAGCCTCAGTTAGCAGGGAGGCTTAATGCAATTAAGGTTGATATTCTGGTATTCCATCGTTCATCCGCTCACGTGATGGGGAAATATAATGTTTAGACTCATATCCTGGTTGAGAAGGTTAGGACGGAAATGGCAGTTGTTGTTAATCGCCTTGTTGATTATTTTTATTGTCGCTGTGGTTGTGCCCTCGGTCGTCTATTACTCACGTGCTCGTAAACCTGCCAATTATAGTGCGACACCAGCAGAGGCGACGGCAATGTATCTGGTCAGTTACGATAGCGGAGATGGGGTTATCGATAGCAGCAATTATACTCTGAAGGTTATCGAAACTGGGGTGCAAAAATATTCGGAGACTTCCTTCCATGTGGTGACTGTGTATGATCCGTATCCAAAGCGAAAGGTTAATGCTATCATAGTTGGTTCAACAAAAGTCATGCTGGCAGAAGAAGAAATATGGCGGAGTCAGAGTGATCTGCGGATAGTACACAGAAAAGTCATGCAGAAAAATGTGCCGATTGTGAATACTGCTGTTACTCAAATTACCTATTCGGGGTATGACAACTATCCCGGCTGGCCATACCATCTTAATGATAGCTGGACGTATAAGTTATTTTATGAAACAGATACCCCTCTACAGCCCAGTTGGACTGACACGTTCCGCGCCAATGTTATTGCGGATGACGCTATTGTTGAGCTTGGGGGTGTGGAATATCAGTGTTTCAAAGTTGTCCACACGTTGATTGCCACCACCAACAAAACTCCCCCTGGAGGTGGTATCGGATCTACTCTCATCGAGTATTGGTACAAGGATGGCAAGTCTATTGGCCCGGTTAAGGTTGAAGATTCCTTCGATTTCAGGGGTACTGAGACCCAGATCCTGATGGGCAAACCATCACCGCTCCCATTCTAATCTGGTCAAGGTCAGACCGCATTCGATTGCACTTTATAGCGAATTGTTCATTTGGTAGTGGGTCAATTCGTAGTCTTGACAGGCAGATGCAATGGGCGTATCATCGTGGCTAAGAGTGGTGAGGAGCGGTGGTGGCTTTTTAGAGTTGACATAACAATCTCAGATCAGGCCTTATTCAAACATATCAGAAAAGATGGAAACAGGAAACACGTTCTGAAAGAGCAGATTACAAACTTGTAGAATAGGACGGTGTATCTCATAATGAATACTATCGCACAACTTTTCGATCTGAGTGGAAAGGGAGCTGTGGTAACCGGTGGTGCCATGGGTATCGGACGGGGTATTGCGTACCGATTGGCAGAAGCTGGTGCCGGTGTAATGGTGGCTGACATTGACCTGAATGTTGCCACCCAGGCTGCAGAGAAAATCAAGTCGAGAGGTGGCAAGGCACAGGCTATCAAAGCCGATGTGCGCAGTGCAGCAGATGCCGAGAATGTGGCCCAGGCTACTGTGGATGCCTTTGGCAGCCTGGATATCCTGGTCAATAACGCTGGTATTTACCCCTCTGCCGGGTTCCTGGATACCACCGAGGAAATTTGGGATAGAGTGCTTAGCATTAACCTCAAAGGGGTTTTTCTATATTCTCAGGCGGCTGCCCGGGTTATGATTAAAGCCGGACATGGCGGCAGGATTATCAATATGGCTTCCATAGATGCCGTAAAGACAACGGGGGGTCATCCGCACTATAGTGTCTCCAAAAGCGGTGTAGTTATGCTAACCAAGGTTATGGCATTGGAGTTGGGCCCTCATAAAATCCTGGTAAATGCTGTGGCTCCCGGTGTCACAGAAACACCAGGTGCTATTGCCAAGGTCGCTAGCATAGGTAAGGCTAAAGGAATAACTATAGAACAAGTCGCACAGGATTTTTTACAACATGTGCCCATAGGGCGTCTGGCCGGTCCCGATGATGCTGCCAAGGTAGTGCTTTTTCTGGCCAGCGGCGCTGCAGATTACATTACAGGCGAGCTAATAGTGGCTGACGGAGGCTATATACTTTCCTAGAAATATGACTGATAGCAAATCAACCCTCGAAATTCATTTGCAACCCGGAGCCAAAAACAGTGAAATAATCGGCTTACGGGAGGGCGTTTTATGGGTAAAGGTGGCAGCACCACCCGAGAAAGGTCGGGCTAACGGTGCGCTGATTGAGCTTATGGCTAAGTTGCTATCAGTACCTAAAAGTGATTTGGCTATTGTAAGGGGTTTCACCAGCAGACAAAAGGTGATAGCTATAAATGGCTTGACTACAGAGGCTTTGAAGGAGAAACTCACCCGGAACGTGCTTGGAAAGCAGCTACCGCTAACATGAGGCCAGTTGGGGACGAGCTGGATTTGCATGGTCTGACGGTGGATGAGGCGCTTCCCAGGCTGGAGCAATTCTTATACACGGCCTTCCGGGCTGGGCTACACCGGGTGTGGGTAGTTCATGGCAAGGGTACGGGTGTACTGCGTCGAGAGATGCGACGTTATCTATCCAACCATCCCCTGGTCAAATCATTTAGCGCAGCTGACAGCACTCACGGCGGTATCGGTGCCACTGAGGTGGTGTTGAGCGAGTGGTGAAATGCATTTGAGGGATATTGACTCTCATTCTATCTATGCCCCGCAGCGAGCTGCGGGGCATATTTAATATTAAATTAATGTTAAATCCAAGATTAATTGCAAAATACGTTTGGAGCTTCCAGTCTGAGCTTGACAGCAGCCTGTCCACAAGCCTAATATAATACGATGTACGATTAGCCCATGATTGCCAGGCTTTCTCCTACTGCCAGCCATGAGCAATCGAAGCTATCCATTACAGTGTGGTGGTGGCAGCAATCCCCGTTTTCAAGAGTGTCTGTGAACATATTGGGTGAAGGAGGTTCTGGTGGCGAACAGCAAGGAATTAGCAGCATTGAGATTTATGCTTAACCGTGAGGTTATGGCCGTGGAGATATACCGCAGACAGATCTGGCGCTTCGGTGGGCGAAAGGAGATAGCCGAGAAGCTGCAGAGAGCCATGGAGAACGAGCAGGAACATGTTATCAACCTCAAGGCACGCCTGGCAGCACTCGGTGGGGGGCCTTCTCGGTTAAGCTTCATTTTCTACCTTTCTGGCGCCCTTGTGATGGGTTTTGGTCCCGCTCTTTTAGGCAAGAGAATAACCCTGAAATGCGATATCTGGTTCGAGAGGCTGGCTGTTAAGCACTACAACCGCTTTTTAGCTCAGACAGCCTTTACTGACGAGACCAAGGCTCTGCTGGAGAGGAACAAACAGGACGAAGAGAAGCACATTAAGACTTGGAGCGACTCCTTGAGCATGATGAGGAACAAGGGGTAATTGATCACACCGAAGCTATCAACTACAGCACTGGTGCGCTGGTGTAGCAGGCACCCCTGGCTCACCATCGGCATCTGGGGCTTGCTTTTCCTTCTTTCTATAGCTATCATGTCAACACTGCTTGGAGATGCGCTGACCACCGAAACTACCTTCACGAGCAACCCTGAGTCCAAGCGTGCTGACACTTTGCTCGATAAGCGCCTTAGGGGCCCACGCCAGTCAAACGAGATTGTCATAGTCAGGTCGGAAACCATGACAGTAGACGCTGCGGCTTTCCGAGAATATGTGGCGGGGCTGTATAGCAACATAATAGACCTCGGCAAGGACATTGTTGCTGGGGGAACGAATTACTACCAAGCTAGCGACCAATCGCTTGTTTCTGCTGACAGGCATACAACTATCATGCCTTTCGTGATGGCGGGAACCGTAGACGACGCTTCAAATAATATTGGTCAAGTTTACAAAGTCATCCACAATGCTAATGGTAAAGGTGGCTTTGAGGCCTTAATTACAGGTGAGGCTAGCGTCGGCAAGGACTTTAAACATGTCGCGGGAAAGGACTTGCAGAAGGCGGAACTATTCGGTATAGCTATTGCACTCATCATCCTAACACTTGTATTTGGAGCCTTAGCTGCTGCAGTTATTCCTTTGGTTCTGGGTGGATTCGCCATAGTTGTAGCGTTGGGGGCTGCGGCACTGGTTGGGCAGTTATTTCGGCTTTCCTTCATGGTGACAAATATGATTACCATGATGGGCCTGGCCGTTGGCATTGATTACTCGCTCCTTATCGTGTCGCGTTACCGAGAAGAGCGCAGGCGAGGCACGGAGAAGATTGATGCTATAGGTATTGCCGGGGCGACAGCCAACCGCACTGTGCTTTTCAGCGGGATGATGGTGGTCATAGCCCTATGTGGCATGTTAATCATGCCAACGACCATCTTCCGCAGCCTGGCCTTAGGGGCTATTTTGGTGGTCATCTCTGCTATGCTGGCGTCGCAGACACTTCTGCCGGCTGTGCTAAGTGTCATGGGAGATAAGGTCAACTCGCTGCGGATACTTTTTTGGCAGGGGAAAGAAGCTGCACGCGGAGCGGATGAGAGGGGCGGTTTTTGGGACTGGGTCTCTCGCAATGTAATGAAGCGTTCGGTTGTCAGTCTTGTGATAGCCGCAGGACTGCTAATTGCTGCAGCCATCCCTTTCCTCAGCATCAAAACCGGATCTGCCGGTGTCAGCAGTCTTCCCGACAGTATGCAATCCAAAGAGGGGTTCCTCATCCTGGACAAGCAATTTTCAGCGGGACTGATTACACCAACAGAGATTGTCATAGACGGCCAAATCAACTCGCCAGCAGTGCAGACCGGCATCAAGAACCTGCAAACCGCCTTGGCAGCCGATCCAGTCTTTGGCCCATCACATCTTCAAGTTAACTCAGGTGGAGACCTGGCTCTACTGTCTGCACCGGTAACGGGAGATTACACTAGTGATGAGGCAATCAAAGCAATAAGAAGACTAAGTGCTCAGTACATACCTAAGGCATTCTCCGGTGTTCATGCTGACGTGCTGGTTACAGGGGACACAGCAATGAACGTGGATTTTTTTAATCTGACTGATCATTATACTCCTATCGTATTTGTGTTCGTCCTTGGAGTTAGCTTCCTGTTGTTGATTGTGGTATTTCGCTCACTGGTTGTGCCTGTGAAAGCAATCATCATGAATCTACTCTCTGTAGGAGCAGCTTACGGGCTACTAGTGCTCGTCTTTCAGAAGGGAGTGGGAGCTGGCCTGTTACATTTCCAGCGGACAGATACCATTGAAGCCTGGATCCCGTTATTCCTTTTCTGCATCCTTTTTGGTTTGTCAATGGACTATCATGTGTTTCTGCTGAGCCGCATACGCGAACGGTTTGACCAGACGCACAACAATACCGAGGCGGTTGCCTTCGGGCTTCGCTCCACAGGTGCAATTATTACAGGCGCAGCCCTTATAATGGTCACTGTCTTTGGTGCCTTCGCCATGGGCGACCTGGTCATGTTCCAGCAAATGGGTTTTGGCCTGACAGTAGCTGTGTTATTGGATGCCGCTATTGTACGTTGCATCCTGGTGCCTGCTGCAATGCGGTTACTCGGTATGGTAAACTGGTATCTGCCGTCAATGTTGCGCTGGCTGCCCAACGTGCTAGTGGAGAGAACAGAGGCGGTTGTGGTTACTGAATCAGAGGAGGAACAGTCAGCCTCTGACAAGCAGAGGCGGGCTTCGGATGGCAGCGGGGATGCCTGAAATTCCCTAATCGATTGAGAGAGGTGTCATTAAGTAAAATGAGAAGGAGTCTAACCATCGGGATCGCTGGCGCTGGTGGTGATGGGGTGGTAGTGCTGGGCACTTTGTTGCAACAACTTGCCGCCTCACAAGGGTATTTCAGCCAAATGCCTAAGTTTTATGGGGCCCAGATCAGAGGCGGAGGTTCGGCAGTGAAACTAAGCTTGGATGCTGAAGGCTCCTCTCTGCCCAAAGACAGTCTTGATATTTTGGTATGTTTTGATTGGGGAAGGTATTTGGAGTTTCAGCGGGAGCTACCTCTGAGAGCGGACACTCTGGTTATATATGAAAACACCCCCTCTAAAGAAATCGATTTGCCAGAGAAATCTTTTAAAATTGATTTTTCCGGGACAAGTCAAGGGGCAACCGGGGCGACTCGTAGCAAAAATATTGTGGCATTGGGATTACTGAATAGAATCCTGGCTCTACCCGAAGACCGGGTGAGGGCAGCTATTGACAAGGACAAAGAGCTGAAGCTGTTGAGGAAAACTTTCCCGGCCCTCGAGGCTGGGGGTCATTTGCTTGCTGATCTCTCTTTTCCTGAGTTGAGACTATCTCCAGCACGTGATGATTTGGCCAAAGTCGTTCTTGATGGTAATACTGCCGTAGCCAGAGCAGCCGTGCGTGCAGGGTGCCGAGCATTCTTTGGTTACCCCATTACACCCGCATCAGAAATAATGGACGCAATGCAGGAGGAGCTTTCCCGGGGGAAAGGCGCTTTTCTTCAGGCGGAGGATGAAATTGCTTCAGCATGCTTGGCTCTCGGGGCTTCTATAACCGGTGCAAAGTCTCTGACCAGCACGAGTGGTCCGGGATTTGCTCTGATGACCGAGAGTATGGTTCTGGCCTCATCCGCTGAAATTCCGCTGGTGATCGTTGACGTACAGCGTTGTGGGCCATCCACTGGCATACCATCCAAGTCTGAGCAGTCAGACCTCAATCATGCTATCTATGGTGGCCATGGTGATGCTCCCAGGGTAGTTATTGCTCCTTATGATCTGGAAGGGTGCTACCGGTTACTCATAGAGAGTATTAATATCGCTCAATATTATCAGACGCTAGTTATTCTCCTTTCTGACCAGTGGTTGGGGCAGACTCCAGTGGCTGCTAATGATGAGTTCCTGAAAAAGGACTATCCGATCAGAGAAAGAAAGAAACCGGCTGGAAAGGACCTTGAGGATTATCGCCGCTATCGACTGACAGATGATTATATTTCGCCTATGATGGTGGTCGGTGATCCAGGCTCGGTATATCAGACTACTGGCCTTACTCACAATGAGAGAGGGCGACCTGCTTTTGATTTTGAGACTAATCAAAAAATGCACGAAAAAAGATGGAGGAAGCTTGCGCCGCTTTGCCAGAGGGATGATCTGGTCAAGGTTTTTGGGAAAGAGGAGTCAAGGAGAGGGATATTAACCTGGGGTTCTTGTGCTCAGGTCGTTCTGGATACGGTCAAGGAGTTAGGGCTGGAAGATGAAGTTAAAG
>Ga0209777_10004129_pt1 | contig 17409 bp, 14 predicted proteins | sample FrelakmetHBP12HB_FD_187147 | JGI IMG/M metagenome (GOLD analysis project Ga0209777, IMG submission 187147) | Freshwater lake sediment microbial communities from the University of Notre Dame, USA, for methane emissions studies -HBP12 HB (SPAdes)... | ecosystem: Environmental > Aquatic >...
AAGCCTGAATCAAGTTCACGCCGCCTCCATACCGGATGCCATTCAGCCTGTAAACAGGTACCATCTGAACTTATCCCGAAACAGTGTAACCCCTCGGTTTTGACATCGTCTATTTGTTTTCGACACGTGATCAGCGGTTCACTTGTATTCGTCTCCTTGATTCTTACCTGACAGGGTCTCGCCCTGCCTTTTCCTTAACGCTCACCACAATGGCTCTTTACCACTGCAGCTTAAGGCAGTTTGAAGCCAGTTCCTGTAAACCGGCTCCGAGGGGCCTTCCCTCATCTCTTGTGCAGCCTCGTGGCGCACTTTCACCTACAAGTCATTAGTATGAGACAACTCTAAAGATTAACGATTACGCATAGAAATCTGCACAAAAAAGGCAGAGCCACAATGACCCTGCCTTAGCCAGACTTTATTCTTTGGAGTTCAGCATGTCTTTATTACTATCTTGATGACACGTGCAGCTTGGGCTAAATGTTCCGTCGCAACATACTACCCTTCCCCCAATGCAATCGCATACACCGCCGTGCCAGGAACAGCAACCACTTCTAGCTATTTTCTGGTTCGCATTTGAAATAGCTATTTCCAGTTTCAAATCCTGGGCAGGATTCGCCAATTCAGAAAATTTGACCTCATCGGCATAGCTAATGTTGCTGGTCCCCAAAACTAAAAACGTAAATGTGATGCCAAATAAGAGAATCATGGGGAGAAAAATTAAATTGATGGAACCGCTTCTTTTCATCATTGGTTACCTCCTTTGAAAATAACGATAGGGTGTATAAGGCTTCTGATAGGGACGATTATAATAACGGTCTAAGTATGTGTCTGGGTTCCCAGGTGTGGTCCTTCCAGTATTCGGATTATAATTTCCTGGAAAGCTGTAGTTGTTATAGGGGTTACCGTCAGGATTGGTCCTGTAGTGAGGCTGGACATATGTTCCATCCCTCCGGTAGTATCCCGATACCCTTCCTGCCTCAGCCAAACTCATTGTTAGGAAGCTGATTAAAACCACTAAGGACATAATTAAGAATATAGATTTCTTTGTTCTCATAAATTTACCCTCCTTTTATAAGATTAGACGGACATCATAGGGAATTTCCCCTCCGTCGCTATAATTTATGTTTGATTATTATGGCAATGAGTTAGACGGATCTAATGGAGAGTTCTCTGCAAATTAGCAGGGTAAGGGATGACGGAAAGAGAAAATGAAACTAGACTATTAGGTTGGGACCCAGGGCCAAATCACAAAATAAAGGTGTCCCCCAGTACCAAACATTTATCTCTGGATAAAATCCTTTCTTAAGAAAAAATGACGAGTCCTTTTAGTCTAAATTACCCCATGATTTCAAAAATGGTATCGACGGCTTTGCGTGTTGCCCGGACTTCTTTCTCCCCTATTTCCTTAACTTTTCCGAGTTCCGCTATCCCTTTTAGCGAATCTATTACACCTTTTGGTAAACCTTTGTCCTTAAGCTCAGCCAGGAAATAATCGGCCATGTTTACCTCTTTGATAAAGTCTGCTGCCATCTGCAGCTTTCCCTGCTCCCCAGCGAGTGCTGCAATTCTTGTTGCCTCAACCCACTCTCCAAGTCTGAGATAGGTCATCTTACCCTCTTTCGAAATGAAGTCCTCAATAAAAGGTCTTATGACCGGAAGACTTGCTTTGTTAATTGCCTGGAGGTCCACACCTGAATTAATGGCAGCGCTCATGTTTATTACCGATGTTATTAATGGAAGAGGAGCGCCAAGTTTAGACAGTCCATCTACAAGTGCGCGCATTGCTTTTGAAACCTTTTCTCGATCGTTCGCTCTGATCGTTGCCTCAAGGTCTGCCATAAGAATGCCTAACTTAAAAGAACCCTTTTCCTGTGAGATTCCAGTCGTAAAACCATACGCAACTGAGGACGTATCTTTAATCTGGGCTGCAAGGACTTTCACGTCAATGGATTTAGAAAGACCTCCGATCATCATCCTTGCCGAAGGTGGAAGCACCCTTACAAAGTCAGCCTTAGTTGGCGGGGTCTTCTCTTGTGCAAAGACATAAGTACTAAAGGTCAAGGTAACTACAATAAACAATGCCCATATTGCTCGCTTATTCATTTTCTTCCCTCCCCTCATCATTTAAGGCAGCGGCCTGCTAACCGCTTTTTTTACATTTGACGGACATTTTAAAAAAATTTCCCGCATTATTTTCCGTTTTCTCTGATCAATTGTTCCCCACAGGAGCTAATATAGCCACGCCAATATGCCCAGACCCTTTAAGCATTCTAATCCTTTGGAGAACCTTCTGCGTGTATTCAGGTTTATGGACTGCTAAGTTACCACCTGTCAGCCCCGTACCGCTGCTGAGCAGTCTGCCTTGTGAATCAAAAAGATAAATTTCAGGAATCATATCATCTCTCTCTGCTACGACGAGATAAAAGTAAAGAACTTCCCTCTGTCTTACGCCGATATAATCAATAACTCGTCCCTGAAGTAATGGTGGAGGATTTTGATCCATTTCAAGCAATTCGCATTCTACCTTGCCTTCCTGAATACAAATCTTCTGAATCGCTAAAACAGCTTCGGCAAATCGATTGGCAAGTCTCGTTTGCCAGGTCCCCTGAGCATCGCATTGGGTAGGTTTGATCCATACCATAGCAGTTAATGCCAAGAGAATTATTAATAACCTCAGTGTCTTCATTCCTTCCTCCTTTCAATAAGTTTTTTAGACAGCCACCAAATTTATTCCTTAACTTTATCTAAGGTTACGGTTACCTGCGTAATTTTACCATCCTGGCGCCTTATCTTGAGAGCAACTTTGTCACCTAGCTTTTTGGTTTGAATGTATTTTATAAGTTCGTTAGCTGATTTTAATTCCTTTTCGTCAGCAGAAATTATTATTTCTCCTGCTTTTAGGCCTGCCTTCTCTGCAGGACTCCCATTTTCTACAGAGTCTATCAAGAGATTGCCCTTTTCTGTTGTTGCCAAGCGAATTCCAAGGTAGACGCCGACTTTGCCTTTTGGTGTGGAGGTCAATAATGTTTTTGCCCTATTTATTGGAACGGCAAAGGCTATACCAATAAATCCACCCCCCTTTGACGTGTAAATCATGCTGTTTACCCCTACGGCTTCCCCGTTCATATTTATCAGCGGACCGCCACTGTTCCCTTGATTCACTGCTGCGTCTGTTTGAATCAATCCTTCTCTCCCATCAGGGGTGGTCCTCCCTACCGCGCTTATAATACCGCTTGTTACTGTAAAAGCAAGACCAAAGGGGTTTCCAATCGCTATAACAGGCTCTGCTACTTCTATCAGGTCTGAATTACCAAGTTTTACATATGGAAATTGTCTCGATTTACCCTCGATTTCAAGAATAGCGAGATCATCCTCCTGCGATTCTCTAATGACCTTCGCCTTATATACCTTATTGTCGTTTGTAATGACAAAAATGCGTTTCTGTCCCTCAACCACATGATAATTTGTAATTACCTTTCCATCTTGATTGATAATAAATCCTGATCCAATTGCTCTTATATCCTCAGGAGTAATTTTTTCCTTTTCTTTGTCCCATTGTGGCTTGCTTTTTTCTCTAAACTCTTTCTCCTCTTTTTGGTAGAACTTCTTAAACTCCTCAAGGAATCCGGAATCCGAAAACCTGTAACTCGCAAACTCCGCCCTATCAATTCCTATTCCAACCACAGCAGGCATAATTCTTTTGACCATTTCAACTTGTGGGTGGGACGCCGCAAGAGATAAATCGCTAAGAAACGTAATAAAAAGCGTCAAAATTAAAAAATGTAATAAAATTTTTTTCATAACATCTCCCTTTTCTTATCAATATTTGCTTATTTGTCAGAAATTAATTAGGATTTCCAACCATGACAAAGGCTCCCCAATAGAAGGGATTCGGTTTCCTCTTCATCAGATTCAATCTAGCTTCCCTCAGTGCCTCTGCTTTTGTTTTGCCCTTTGCCATAAGAGTGTAAAAGTCTGTCATCAACTCCGTTGTCTCTTTACTTGGAATGCTCCAAAGACTCATCACCACTGTCTTGGCACCTGATAAAATGAACGACCTCTTTAACCCAAATACTCCTTCTCCACTTTTCACGTCTCCCACACCTGTGTCACAAGCTGATAACACTACAAGGTCTGTCCCTTTAAGCCTCAAACCCAGAATCTTCTCCGCACTCACCACCCCATCGTCTCTCCCTTCTTTCAGCGATGCATTTACTCCTGCAAGCACGATCCCTGAGCGGAGCATTGGGTTCTCGATGCCAATGTCTACCATCCTATCTATGTCAGAAGAGAGAAATCCCATCTTAGGTTCATGTTTGACCTCTTCATCTTTCAAAAAGTACCCATGGGTGGCCAAATGTAAAACCCTCGGCTCCTTTGCCGTCATTAATACCTCCTCCAGCGCTTTTTTATCCTGATAGTTCCTTACGTTTGTTTTATAGCTCTCCCTCAAAATCTTCTCTACAACATTCGCCTCCTTTTTGGTATCAGGAAGCCTCTTGAACCTTAAATCTTTCGCATCTCTTGTTATGGGAGCTGGTCCTCTCGTTTCTATAATCCCCATAGTCTTTGCAACTTGAGTCTTCTCTTGCAGCCCCATATCATAGTCAGGATCGGCCATGATGAGACCATCCCCTTGAGCTACGGTGGTATCCGTAAATCTCATGATGTCTCTGCCCGCAGCGACATAGGTGATAGAATGGTCCTCCATCAAATATTTCCCTTCAGAATCAAGCAGAACCTCAAAGGGGATAAGATTGAGGTTACCATCCGGGCTGATGTAAAGATGCTTCTTGCCTTTAATTTCTGACTCTATGGGCTTTATGACTTTCTCATAGATCGCCTTGGCCTCCGCCTTGAGTATCCTCTCCCTCGGCAATTCCCCATATTCTTTCGCCCTTCTCATCTCCTCGAGATAAGCCCTGATGTGGGTATCTATAGGCTCTGTATCCGAGATGTCCGTGAGCTTAACCAAAGGCTCCTTACCAGGTAAAAGCATAAAGGCAAGGTATCTCGATTTTGCAAATTTATTTTCTTTGAAATCATATGGATAAATATTTGCAAAATCTATATAAACACAATCTTTTCCCTTTTTGACTAACACCTCTGAAATTGTTTTCGTATCCGCTCTTCCCACTACCTTTTCAAGGGCAAAGTCCTTGCTCAGCCTGTTCAACTCCGATTCCAATGATTCTTTCTTCCTGTCAAGTTCTTCAAACCTCTTTTTGTATTCTTCAATGTTCATCTTTCCAGGTCCGGAGATCTGGAGCCTCGCGACTGCCTCTCTGATAAAGGTAAGATCCTCAAATTTCTTCCTGATTTCTGGATTTTCCGAAAACATGGCAGCATTTATATACCTCCCTTGCGCCTCCATGACCGCCCCCTTCCATCTAAGCCACGCATCCAAGGTATCTTTTGCTGCACGATTATCTAACTGCATATATTGCGCTGTATGGGTAATGAATATATATATACTATTGCCGGTTTGGGTGATGTAGTTCAGCTTTTGTTTCTCAGAGAAGAGCAAAAATACATTCTCTCTTTCCCTGTCCTCGATTGTTATTCCACGAGTAAACATCATGTGACTCTCAAAAGCCTTGTTCGTGATCGCATAAAGCAATGCAAGGTTGTTAAGGATTTTGGCAACCCTAGGATTGTCTTTACCTAATACCCTCTCATAAATCTCCAACGAGCGCTTGTACAGAGGTTCGGCTTCATAATTTCTGGCGGTAGTTGAATAAAGCAAGGCAAGATTATTAAGGCTTGTTCCCACATCTGTATGCTCTTTACCTAACATCCTCTCCCTTATTTCCAAAGATCTCCTACATAATGGTTCCGCCTCAGAATACCTGGCAGTGACTTGATAAAGCTGGGCCAGGTTGTCAAGTATTGTGGCAACCCCAATATTGTCTCTGCCGAATCCCTTCTCATTAATCTCTAAGGCCCGCTTATATATAGGCTCTGCTTCGGCATATCTCCCAGTGTTTTGATAAAGTAATGCCAGGTTGTTAAGGGTGATCGCTACATCCGGATGGTCTTTGCCTAAAACCTTCACCTTTATCTCCAGAGACCTCTTATACAATAGCTCCGCATCCGCATACCTGGCAGTGACTTGATAAAGCTGGGCCAGGTTGTCAAGTATTGTGGCAACCCCAATATTGTCTCTGCCGAATCCCTTCTCATTAATCTCTAAGGCCCGCTTATATATAGGCTCTGCTTCGGCATATCTCCCAGTGTTTTTATAAAGTAATGCCAGGTTGTTAAGGGTGATCGCTACATCCGGATGATCTCTCCCCAACGCCTTCTCTTTTATCTCCAACGACCTTTTAAACAAGGGCTCTGCCTCAGAATACCTGGCAGTGACTTGATAAAGCTGGGCCAGGTTGTCAAGGTTTATGGCAACCGCTGGATTGTCCTTACCTAATGCCTTCTCATTGATCTCTAACGACCGCTTATACAACGGCTCTGCCTCTCCATATCTACCAGTGTTTTGATAAAGCAATGCCAAGTTGTTAAGGCCTAAGGCTACATCCGGATGATCTCTCCCCAACGCCTTCTCTTTTATCTCCAACGACCTTTTAAACAAGGGCTCTGCCTCAGAATACCTGGCAGTGACTTGATAAAGCTGGGCCAGGTTGTCAAGGGTGGTCGCTGCGGAAGCATGGTCTTTGCCAAATGTTTTCTCATTGATCTCCAAGGCCCTCTTGTACAAAGGCTCCGCCTCGGCATATCGGCCTGTATTTCTATAAAGATTTGCCAGAATAGTAATGGTCATTGCCACTTCAGAAGAGTCTTCAGGTAATTCTCGTTTGATTATTCCGAGAAGTCTTTGGGCGTAAGGGATTGCTTCTTCATATTTCCCAGAATGCTGAAGATCCTGTAATTTTTGAACTAATTCCTTAACCTCTTCGAGCAAATTTTCTGGTTGCCCTTTCACTGATGCCCATGGGGTAAAAAGCAAAGCGATAATTAAAAGCGTCAATAGTATCTTTCTCATCTTAAATTGTCTCTCTCTTAAAATAGATAACCCTCTTAACCTTCCCATCTAATACGTCAACTGCAAAATCTCCGTAAACCAGTGTTATGCCGTAAAGATTCTTGATTCTTTTTAAAGGCTCGCCATGGGTTTTATTAAATTCTGAAAAGTTAGTGGGTTTGTCGTTCTCTTTTTCAACGACTTCAACAGTACGATCAATGGTCAGAACTTTAATCCCCTTACCTTCGTAAACCTCTCCGTTAAATTCACCCATAGCGAATTCTTTCTTTTTCATCCCTTGTAAAATCTTTTCTACTTCACCCTTAATGTCACCAAGCTTGATTGGCGATTCCATTTTAGACTTTTTTCCTAAAGGTATTTTCTCATCACTTTTGATTCCAAGTCTTTTCTTCGCAACCTGAGCATAGATTCCAGTTGATTCAACTTTGAGAAATTTTTTCCACGACTCTGTAGCAGCAGCATTTCTGCCCCGTTCTGATTGAATTGATGCCATGTTATAAAGCGACTCACTGAAAGAAGGATTTCTGACCGCTATTTTTCTTAAGATCTCTAAAGCATTATCTGCTGCGTCGATATTGTTGACCCTTCCAAAAAGATAAAGAGCGACAGCTTTATTATTCATTGCCTCAGGGTGGTCAGGATGAATCTTCAGAGCTTCATCAATAACCGCCATTGAATTTGTATATTCTCCAACCATTATCAGAGCAGATGAGAGATTAATCCTTGAAGGGAGGTAGGTTGGGTCCATTTCCGAAGCAATTTTTAAATATCGTGTAGCCTCATTAATATGTTTAAGAAATGTCTCATTTCTAAGGCAGAGGGAGGCCTCCCCTCCTGGTGCCCTCAATTTACCTCCAAGGGTGTCTATATCAAGGATGGTTGGAAGCTTGAATCTCAGAGGCAATGCTTCATCACAGTTTGAGAGAAATCTGATGGCAAGCTGATAATGGCTGAGGCCAATATTATTAAAAACCTCGCGGCTAGGAAATTTTTCTTTGAAGGCTTCAAGTAATTTTATCGCGTCATCATATCTTTCGAGCTGGTAAAGCCTCACCCCAAATGTGAAGTAATTAAGAACCTCTACCACCGGCCCGAGCTGAGTCCTCAAAAATTCTGCTCTTTCGACTGGACTTGGATGGGTTGCGTCACTGTAGGCAATTTTCCCCGTAATCTGAGATACCCATTCTTCAAAAAAATTAGTTTTGTCCTTATCAATAATCGCTTTTGGATCATAACCGGCCATGGTTATATAGATAAGCCCGTAAGAATCGGCCTGGAGTTCCTGTTTCCTTATAAATTCTTGTGTTTTCGGATCACTAACATCCCACTTAAACTGACTCATCAGTGATTCCTTAACCTTCTTTTCATCCCCGAATTCCCTGACCGCGGCAAATGCAGAACTATGCCAGAAGTCACCTTTCGCAAGATGGGCAAGTTCATGGCCTAAAATAAATGCAAGCCTCGAATCTCCTTTTCCAGGGGTAACTCCTTTATAGCAGATCTTAAGCCCACCATGGGTGAGAATCACACTGCCATCCTCTATCACCTGCGCATAGGGATCGCCATCTGCTCTAATGATGACGAGCCTTGGAAATCTGCTTCCCATCTTATCTGCTGCCATAGACACTCTTTCAAAAACCTTTTCAGCCCTTGCAGCAAGGGGATCCATTCTTGCGTCAACAACTCCATAATTTTTTATCCACCATGCGGCAGAATCTTTTGGGTTGTCTGCATAAGCAATGGTAATGGTCGAAAAAATAATTCCAAATAACACGATGACTGTTTTCATGACAAACCACCCGAATCTAAAATCAAATCATTTCCATTAAATCCTTAAATGCTCTTTCAAGATGTTTATAATCGCTATCTGCAAATTCATTTTTCACAAGAATACCCTTTATTTCCCCCAGGGCTTTTAATACTCCTTGCGGCAATCCTTTACCTTCAATTTTTTTAATGAAATATTGATTCGATCTGATATCGAAGAACTCTCTATTTTTAACAACTGCAGCAATTCTTCCGCCTTCTACCCATTCCCCAAATCTGAGATAAAAGATGGTATTTTTATCTTTTAGAAATGTCTCCACCTTCTGGATTTCACCTGAAAATTGTTTGGTAGAAGTACTCTGTTCCATCTTTTTTAATAAATCGTCATAATAGGCAATGAGATCTTTTGACCCTTCTATAGATTTAAGAAATGTAATCATTCTTTTAATCAGTTCATTTGACTTTGCTTTATCTTCTGCCTTGAGAGACACCTCAAGGTCTGTGAGGCAAACCCCAATTCTAAAAGACGCTTTTTCTAAAGTCATTTTCTCTGTAAATCCATAGGCAATTGTCTGTTCTTCCTTAATTGAATTGGATAGGGATTTTACATCTGTAATTTTCTCAAGCCTATTTACGATTTGATTTGAAGATAGAGGAGCATATTCGCCAGGGATCTGTACGGCAAATTTTATCAGGATAACCAGAACCGCTGCGACTGCGATGGCAATCGGTGCATAGATCCAGCTTCTTTTCTTTACCATTCCCATTGCCGCTTCTTCTTTTTCTTCTTTTATCATCTCATGGGCCGCTGAAAAGACCTCGTAGCACCTATCGCAGTGGGACAAATGGCCCATTACTCTATCCCGCTGCTGCTCATCAAGTTTTCCGTCAATAAAAGCAGAGAGGTCTTCAGGTGTCGGACATTCATCTGATTTGGTATCTTCTTTTATAGCCCTTGACAGAGCTCGACCGATAATCTCATCTCTTTCTTCTTTTTTGATGCTTTTTCTCGAAGAGTTATTTTTCTCCATATTTGCTCTTATCTCTTAGACGGACAAATAGTCAATTTTCTACGCATTTATGAAATCATCAATGTTCAGACCGTTTTCGAGTATTTTTTCCTTACACTTTGTTAGAACCCTCCTAATTCTGCTATCTACCGCTTTTTCGGTGATTCTGAGCATTTTCGCTATCTCTGACAGACTTTTTGGCTCTTCATCCTCGGAGAGTGGAAATCTCATCCTCATGATCAGTTTTTCTCCATTGCTCAATTCTGTAAGAGCTTCGTTCAGGGCATTTTTCGTCAATGCCTCACGTTGTTTTATTTCTAATGCCGTTTCTGGAGTATCCTTCTCAATGAATGTCCCAGGATGAGGATGAACAGGTGTTCGCCCTTTTATTTTCTCAACCATGGTTTCAATTTCTTCGAGGGTCTCTGTGATTCCGTTAGTCCTTTTAAGAAAACTAAATGCTTCCTCTAACGGATACCCTTTTATAAAAACTAAATCGAAAAGTTTTTCCCCCAATGGACCTATGGCTCTAGCTCGCTCGTTTGCTCGATTTCTTCCCTCAATCTTTCTTTTGATATCGATAATTAGGTGAGCGATTATGGTTGTTATATATGTGGTGAGTTTCGAAAGGTTTTTGAAATCTTTCAGAACCCTAAAATTATTTTCCTTTAAACGGTCTAAAACTTCATTGAATAAGGTATCGGGATCAATCTCTCCCGAAACAATGACCCGCATTGGCTCTATCTGGCTGCTTGAACTCCCTCCAATTGGTTGATGTATTGAAATTGCTTTCTTTTTATAAACCCCACACGCTTTATGGCATTGTTTTTCAATGTATTCGATGTTATCAGTGATAAGGCGTTGATAATATGCGTTTTCTTTTTCATTAGTAGATGCTTCATTGCCGAGTCTATTTTCTGTTTTTTCTTTAATTAGATGAACCATGTCTTCTTATTCAATCCAATTTAGAAAAAAGGAAAAAACCCTATTTTACGATAGACCATAAACTCCCTTATCAGTGTTGGATTGGATTGTACTCCAAACTATGCATTAATCCAATATAAAAAGAGCAACAATAGTGCCAATATATCGTTATGCCGTTCTGGTGTTTTCTCAATAACCTCTAAAGTATCCAGAGCGAATTTCTTGACAATTCTCTCTGCCATGATGGGGCCAATACCTTTTATCAACCCCGAACCCAGGTATTTCCTGATGCCGTGCACTGTCGCAGGAACAGTAACTTCGTAAGTCTCGACCTGAAATTTCTCTCCAAATTTCTTGTTATGAACCCATCTCCCTGTTAGCTTTAATGGCTCACCTGGGGTGATCCCTGATAGATTCCCAACGATGGTGGTCAACTCCCTTTTCCCTTCTCCTGGAGTTTGGCTACCACAAAGTCATTCTCTTCGTTGTAGTAGGTTATTCTTTCAAGAAAACCAAAGATGATGGGCATTTTGTTTATCGACTCTGATTAAAGGCAAGTAATTAGATGATCCATCCTTTCAGAACTTTATCAGAACCGGTGCAGGTAGTCAAAAACTTTGGGGTGGAGACTCGGGGCCGCGTGGTTAATGAGTATCGAGGAATTCTAAGGAGAATCTTTCAATTTCTGCTTATCAATTAGGTTGAATGGTCTTTGCTCAGGTATCCTGTCCAATAGCTCCCTGAGAACTGGTCGTAAATAGATCTGATCGAGATCGAAATGCTTCAATGCTGTCGCCAAGGTCTTAATCCTATCCATCGTCGTTGCTTTAGAATTAATTATCAATACGTACTCCCCTCTTAATAGGCACAGACCTCCTACTACATTGACTAAATCTTCATCTTGCTTTATGGCTTCACAGCGGATTTGTATGCCAAAGCTTTTAATTAATTCTTCAAGCTGCTCTATGATGGTATTCTCATCCATGCTGGGAGTTTCCTTAATAAATTAACTGCCAACGGACAACTTTCTCTTCAAATCGAAGAGTACTGAATTCCGAAAAGAGTGTCAATGAGAATCAGGAGAGTCGTTGCCTCTATATTTTGTCTAACCATCGTCCGTCTGACCGGGGGAGAGTATGGGAGTAAGTCCTAAGATCGCATTTTCAACCTCATATATCTCTCCAAGATGCGTTTATTAACCGTATAGGAGGGTTTTTTAAACGTCTTTTCCCGCTGGGCCATAGGAATATTTGTCCTTTAATGTGAAAGGCCTTAAAACAAGGAATTTACGTCTTTGGGGATTCGGGGCTTTTACCTTTACTGGCTTTATATTTTCCGTCCTACTCTAACAAGATGAATACGATGACACGTTTTGCACTTTTTAAGTTTCCAGTGTTCTCCAATTCCAACAGCATGAACTTGACCACATTGCGGACACTTTCCAAGTTTCCAATCGATGCCTTCTTCTCCAAGTTCATTCAAAGGCCAGAACCCGGGATTGTGCGTAGGGCACCAGGGGCAATATGGTATGTGCTCTCCTTTTTGGCTTGCTCAGCTTTTTTGGCATTGGAAAATAAAATCATGTTTGAAATGGAAAGTCAATCAAATTAAATGCTTTTTGAAAACCAAAATGTTTCAGAATACTTGCTGTAAAAAGCTAAAGTATTTGTTGAAAAAATACTTGACAAGTCATTGGAATTATGCAAGTCTTATAATGTGTAGATAATGATTTAAGAGGAGCTTGTCAAAGTTGCGAGCGAAGGACTAATAAGGTGCCAGCAATTTCAAAGTGTCATGAGTTTTCCAGGCAAGTTAGTAGATGTACCCATTCCGTAGGGCCCCATGGTGAATGTCATGTTAGAATTAATAGATGCCCGGGGTATTCGGATAACTTAGCCCATGCCGGAATAAGAAGATGAAGTATAAGATCAGAGAATATCGACCAGGACATTTCCAGGTTCGATTTAATCTTAATGGGGAGCGAATCAATCTTCAAAAGTTAGAGAATGGAATGCCTCTGAATTCCGAGGCCATGGCCCGGGTGCTAATCCTCCATTTGAAAAGGGATGGCTATGATCCTAATAGGTTTGGAAAGGATAAAACCTTTCAATTTGAAAATGCCATTGATACCTGGGTTAAGTTGTCCTCTTGTTCTCAGGAGTGGATCGAACAGAGACGACAGATAGCCAATCGGTTCTTTATTCCATTCTTTAAGAAAAAGGACATCCGGCAAATTCAATCTATTCATATAGCCGAGTTTTTGAAGTGGCTTAAAACGAAAAATTTCAAGGATAAAAGCCTTTATAACTATATGGGCGAGTTAAAAAGTTTCTTCCGATTTCATAAGAAGTCCCTTGAAGAGCTCCCTGAGTTTGAAAGAGTTAGGGTTCAGGAACCGGTTGTAAACTGGATGACCGCCGATGAACAAGATAGGGTTTTTAAATGTATCAAACAGGAAGACCTCCCGATTTTCATTTTCATGAGAACTTATGGGTGCCGAACTAATGAGGCCTCTGGACTACAAAAGCGAAACATCTATTTGGAAGCCGATCCTCCCTACGTGATCTTAGAGAATGTGCTCGGGGCCTGTGGAAAATTAAAGCTAATGACTAAAACCCGAAAGATAAAAGTTCTTCCGATCCTTCCCGAGATAAAATGGATATTCCAAAACGGGAATGAAAGTGACTTTGTATTTTTCAAGAATGGCAGGCCTTATTCCAATAAGATGCTGAACCGAGTATGGAACCGAGCGAACAAAGAATCCGGGGTTAAGATCGTGAACCTTTATAATTCCATGAGGCATTCATTCGGGTTTCAGAGATTGAACCAGGGATATGGCTTAGACCAAATAGGGGCCGTCATGGGTCATATGGACGGTCGACCAAGCGGTATGCAAAGTATCAAGTCGAAAAATTGATCGATGTTATAAGAGGTAATGTTTCCCATATGTTTCCCCATTCTGAAATCCTCCAAATTCCCGAAAAGATAAAGGTAAATAAACTGGGGGGCGAGGATTCGAACCTCGGTAGCAAGATCCAGAGCCTTGCGTCCTGCCGCTAGACGACCCCCCATTTTTCGTGCCCGTGATTCGTGCCTCGTGTTCGGGGAAAACCCCTACAATTACCTGAATCTTTAATACCATTAATTCAATCCGATATCAATCTTTTCGAGACAAAAAGCTGATTTAGGAAAAAATCAGTTTTTGTTGTAAAATAGAACCTGTCCTGAAGAGGGAGAAATAGACTGTTTAATCTTAGAGCAGGAGAAAGGAATTGACTCTATGGCCCAAACCAACTCATCACCCCCGTCGGATTTTATAAGAGGCATTATTGAGGAACACCTAAGAAACAATAGGTTTCAAGGGCGTGTGGCTACCCGCTTTCCACCTGAACCGAACGGATACCTCCATATCGGACATGCCAAGTCCGTCTGCCTCAATTTCGGTATCGCTGCGCAGTACGGTGGCCCCTGCAATTTACGGATGGATGATACAGATCCGAGTGGTGAATCCCTTGAATATGTCGAATCGATTATCAACGACGTCCGCTGGCTGGGGTTTGATTGGGGAGATCGCCTGTTCTATGCTTCTGACTATTTTGAGCAACTCTACCAATTTGCGGTCCAGCTGATTAAAACTGGCAAAGCCTATGCCTGCAGTTTGAGTGCAGATGAAATAAGAGAGCAACGGGGCACCTTGACCGAGCCAGGGAAAGAGAGTCCCTATCGGAACCGCGCCATTGAAGAGAACCTGGATTTGTTCGCGCGAATGCGGGCGGGTGAATTCGAGGATGGAGCCCATGTCCTTCGTGCCAAAATCGATATGGCCTCTCCAAACATCACCATGCGAGACCCTGTCCTCTACCGCATCAAGAGAGCGACTCACTACCGAACAGGGAGGCAATGGTGCATCTACCCGATGTACGACTTTGCCCACTGCCTTTCGGATTCCATCGAAAAAATCACTCATTCGATTTGCACGCTGGAGTTTGAAAATAACCGTCCCTTGTACGATTGGATTCTGGATCAGTTGAATGTGGATTGTCACCCTCAGCAGATCGAATTCGCTCGCCTCAATCTCAGCTACACGATTCTCAGTAAGCGAAGACTGATCGAATTAGTAAGTAAGGGGAACGTAACGGGCTGGGACGATCCACGAATGCCCACCATAGCGGGAATGAGAAGGCGAGGCTACACTCCGGAGGCAATCCGAAACTTTTGTGCGAGAATCGGAGTTGCCAAGAATGAAAATCTCGTCGATGTTTCTCTTCTTGAGCATTGCGTTCGTGAAGATTTGAATGAACGGGTGCCACGCGTCATGGGGGTATTGCGGCCCCTTCGCGTGGTCATTGACAACTATCCCGAAGAGCAGGTGGAAGAGTTCGAATGTCCCAATCATCCACAGAACCCCGGCATGGGATCGCGGAGGGTTCCCTTTTCCAGGATACTTTATATAGAACAAGAAGATTTCCTGGAGAATCCTCCCAAAAAGTTTTATAGGCTGGCTCCCGGCAGAGAGGTGCGTCTCCGGTATGGATACTTTATAAAATGTGCGAGCGTAGTTAAAGACCCTAACACAGGCGAAGTGGCCGAAGTGCACTGCACCTATGACCCGAAGACGCGAAGTGGGTTTGCTCCTGATGGACGGAAGGTCGATGCAACCATCCATTGGGTATCAGCGAATCATTCGGTTCCTGCTGAGGGACGATTGTATGATCGCTTCTTCAAATTCGCCGATCCAGCGGGCGAAGGGGATGATTTTACGAAATACTTGAATCCGAGATCGTTGGAAACCCTTACCTCATGCCGTGTCGAGTCCAGCCTCACAGGTGCGGCACCGGGAAGCAGATACCAGTTTGAAAGGCTCGGTTATTTCTGCGTCGATCCTGTTGATTCTTTTCCTAAAAGGCTTGTATTCAATCGGATCGTGCCTCTTCGCGATTCCTGGGCAAAAGTCTCAGAAAAAGAAAAGAAATAGATTCCAGGAAGAGTGGGGGGTGTAGGAACATTATGTAAACGGTTTCTTCTTCTTGGTAATAAAAATGGGTTCGACTGAATTGAGTCGAACCCATTTTATTCTATGGCTGGGGGACGAGGAGTCGAACCTCGATTCGCGGAGTCAGAGTCCGGCGTCCTACCATTGAACGATCCCCCAATATTCGTGTCCGTGTCCGTGATTCGTGTCTGTTAAGGCCAAAATAATACCACTAAAAAGTTTATCGATCAATCTCAAACGATCTTTGATTTTAGGGTTTCTAAAAGCTTGTTAATCGGGATCTCTTCCTGGGATTTACTTTCCATATTTCTCAATACTGCTTTGCCTCGTTTCAACTCGTCTTCTCCCAGGATGAGAACATATCGAGCCTTGAGTTTATCAGCCCTTCGCATCTGACTTTTCAGACTCTTTCCCTCATAGTCTAACTCCGCTCGAATTCCCTCGAGGTGTAGTTGATTGATGATTTGATAAGCCTCTTTAAAGGTCCCTTCTCCCAAAGCAGCAATGAAGAGGTGCGGAGTTTGGAAAAATTCTCTATCCTTTGGCAATAAGGAGACAAGCCTCTCCATCCCAATAGCAAAACCAATTCCTGGAACATCAAGGCCTCCGATCTCCTGAAAGAGATTGTCATACCGTCCTCCACCTGTCACCGCATTCTGGGAGCCCAGTTGGTAAGAAACCACCTCAAAAGCGGTACGGGTATAATAATCCAACCCCCTTACCATTCTGGGATTCAAAATGTAGGTGAGCCCCGCCATCTCAAGATATTCCTTTACCTTGTCAAAATGTCTCTGACATTCTGGACAGATGAAGTCGCTCACCTTGGGTGCATTGGCAATGGCCTCCTGACAGGTCTCTACCTTGCAGTCAAAGATGCGCAGAGGATTGGTCTGAAGTCTTCTTTGACAATCTTCGCAGAGCTGAAATGTCTTTTTCGTTAAAAACTTTTTCAGTTCTTCCCGATACCTGGGCCGACAGGCACGACAGCCCAAGGAATTGATCTGAAGTTCAAGCTTCTCGAGCCCTACCCTTTTTAAAAAATGGATGAGCATGACAATGACCTCAGCATCCACCATGGGGTTCTCCACACCAAAAACCTCTGCATCAATCTGGTAGAACTGCCGGTAGCGGCCTTTCTGAGGTCTTTCATATCGGAACATTGGTCCGATGCAATAAAGTTTTGCTACGGGATCGAAGGTATAGAGCTGATGCTCTAAATAGGCGCGCGCCATCGAGGCTGTGGCTTCGGGACGAAGGGTCAGGGAGTTGCCACTCCGGTCAGTGAAGATATACATCTCCTTCTCGACAATATCGGTTGCTTCTCCGATGCCCCGAGAGAAAAGTTCTGTCCGTTCAAGGATGGGGATACGAATCTCTGAGAAACCAAACCCTTCAAAGACTTCCCGAGCGGTCTCTTCTACAAATTGCCATTTTCCAATCTCATCGGGAAGGATGTCATTAAAACCACGAATCGCTTTAATCTCCATAGGACGATTCTCCAATTTTTGTAATTTAGCCCATCCACCCCAAAAAGTCAAAATACAAAAAGTTGATTCTTGAGGAAATTTAAGATAATTTTACTACATTAGGTTTAGGTTGAGGTTAAGGTTGAGATAACAAAAATCGCTATGCACTATGCGCCTGCCTGCGGTAGGCAGGCTTTGCGTTTTTATAGTAGGAGGAGAACCTATGCAGATCAACCCACAGATCTTCAGGGA